>VFQM010001973.1_pt1 | contig 16392 bp, 17 predicted proteins | sample 3512391 | NCBI WGS metagenome assembly VFQM01 (sample SAMN10412369, study PRJNA504923) | tailings metagenome | isolation source: Replicate 1 from Balatoc abandoned mine | place: Philippines
TCCGTGAAGCGCCTTGGCAAATTGTCGTCTTCTCGCTGGGAATGTATCTCGTGGTCTATGGGTTGCGTAACCAAGGCCTGACCGAGCACAACGCAAGGCTGCTGGATTACTTCGCACAAGGCGGCGTATGGGGAGCCACGTTTGGAACAGGCTTCCTCACTGCGCTGCTGTCTTCGGCCATGAACAACATGCCTACGGTACTGGTGGGCGCACTTTCCATTGATGCCACAAGCGCAACCGGCGTGGTGAAAGAGGCAATGATCTATGCCAATGTGATCGGCAGTGACCTGGGGCCGAAGATCACCCCTATTGGCTCGCTGGCGACGCTGCTCTGGCTGCATGTACTGGCGCGCAAGGGAATGACGATCACTTGGGGGTATTACTTCAAGGTGGGCATTGTGCTAACCGTCCCCGTACTCGCGGCGACCCTGGCTGCACTGGCACTGCGCCTGAGTCTCGCCTGATGCGGGCGGTGCTCTGCTCGAAGACATACAGAATTGATCCATCCTTGCCATAGGCTCAGCAAATTGCATCTGTAGCACGGAGCAAGAGGACTGAGACTCCTTTTTGCTTATTAGCTGATCCTTAGCGTGCTTTATTTTCCGTTTTCTGAAACGACCCCTACATGTGCGGAACCACAACGGCTGGCGCAACGGGAGCGTCGTTTCGGGAGGGCGGCTGGCATTCGGTGGAACACCCTGGAGCTATCCCCTGGGGATAGCTGGTGCATGGCGGGCGTCTGACGGTTGCTACAGCCGCCCCCTGCGGGGAATCAGCCCTTGGCCTTGGTTTCCTTCGGCGCCTTCGTCCCCTTGGTTTCCTTCGGCGGCGGTACTGCCGCCTCGGGTTCCAGCGTCCTGGCGCTGAGGGTCACGGCCTGGAGGCGGTACGGCAGGATGCCCACGCGCCGAGCCTCGATCTTGAAGGTCGTGCGCTCGTTGTCGTCGGCGTCCTCCCACTCGTCCTTCACGGTCCGGCCTTCCACCAGCACGCGCATGCCTTTCTGGTACAGGTCTTTCCAGTGGTCGGCGTCGCGATGCCACAGCTCCACCGGCGCCCAGAAGCCGCCGCGGTCCTCGAACTCGCCGTCCTTCTTCGGGATCGGGTTGTCGAAGTAGACGTTCAGGCGCAACAGCCGGCGCGGCTCGTCGTTGCCGTTGGGGAATTCGCGGTAGTCCGGCGCAGAACCGATGTTGCCCTCGCCGACGAAGTGCGTGCTCATGGTGACTCCTTGGGGGTGGTGGATGGAACGGACGCGGCATGCCCGTGGACACGCCGCAGGTAAGCCGCTTCAGCCTGCGCGGCCTTGCTGGCGCACTCCTGGGCCTGGCGGCCCAGCGTGTGAAGGAGGCTGATCTGCATGTTCAGCGCGATGCGCTGCAGCTCCATCGCGTAGAGGTCATCGATCAGCGAGGCCGGCGTCGCCGGGCGGTCGAGCAGCGACTCCCACAGCGCCACGCCCATCGAGGAACGATCGTGGTTGCGCCAGCGCAGGAACGTCGTGCCTGCGCCAGTGGTCTGCTGGGCCAGTTGGACATCGAGCAGCGAGAAGGGATAGGCCCGCGCCTGTTGCAGAACGCGCCGCTGCGCCAGCCTGATCAAGTCGTCGCGCAGCGCCGTGCACTGGTTGGCCCAGGCCTCCAGACTCCCCTTACCCTTAAAAGGCTGTAAAAGGCCTTTTAGGTAGCCCGCGTGTTCCAGGCGCTGGAAGTCCGCCTGTTCCAGCGGCAGGAAGCGCGCCGGTTGGCCAGTGGAAGACGATGCCGTCATGCCTTGGCGCCTTCGCCGTCCAGATCGTCGTCCGCCGCGTCGGCTGCGCCAACGACGGGTGCGGCATCAGCGGCTGCGCCAGGCTTGCCCGCCCGCCGCGCGATCGGTGGCGCAAAACGCGAGCGGCGCGTGCCTTCGAGCACCTCCTGCGGCAGCTCGCCGAACTTCTCCAGCGCCGCCCGCGCCACCGCGTTCTTCGAGGCGAAGTCGTCGCGCGTCGCGCCGGAGTAGCGGTACTGCTGTGCCAGCGAGAACAGGCTGCGCAGCGCATGCGCGCCGTCGTTGAGCCAGCGTTCCAAGGTGCTGCGGTCGATCAGCGCGGTGTGGTGGGCGAGGATCAGCTTGCGCGCCAGGTCGTCGTAGTCGGCCAGCAGGTACACCGCCACGAAGCCGAGCTGCGCATTGACGAACAGCGGCAGCTTCACAGGCTGCACGTTCATGTTCTCGCCCAGCGTCAGCGCGGGCGGCACGTCGGCCAGCGCCTGGTCCACCTGCTCGCGCAGCGCCTGCAGGCTGGCCTTGGTCTGCGTCAGCTTGTCCTCGATGCGCAGCATCCAGAAATCCGAGTAGGGATCGTCCTGCTCGGCACCGCGCTTCATCTTGTTCATCACGCTGATGTAGCCGTTGAGGCCGATGATCCCGGGCCGGCCCTCGGCGGGCGCTCGGCCATGCCAGATGCGTGAAGCGTGGTGGGTGTGCAGCGTCAGCGACATCGCGCTGCGCAGCGATCCGAGATTCAACTGCAGGGGCTGCTGGGATTCGTTGGCCATGGTGACGACTCGCGGTAAGGGAACGAGCCGCCAGCATCGGCATCGCCCGGAAGGGCGTCAGTCAACAAACCGCAGCGGGCGTGTCCCCGGTTGTTGCCTCGGGAAGGCCACGTGTTCCGTCTATCCCCTGGGGATAGGTCTGCACCGGGTCGCGATGACGTGATGCGCGACATACCTGACGCAGCGCCTGCTGGATCAGCCGCGCGTTCGACGACACCGGATGCACGCGGTTGATGAGCAGGTGCAGCGGCGGCGGCTCGATACCGAGGTGGCGGTACGGCGCGATGTCCTCGATGAGTTGCAGCGTGCCGCGCCGCAGCTCGCGCGCCGCGAGGATTTCCGGCGTCACCGGCGACAGCGCCAGGTCGGACGCCAGCACCGCCATCTCCAGCAGCACGCTGCGCGCGCCCTGCGTGTCGATCAACAGCAAGTCATAGTGCGTGCGGAAGACGGGAAGCAAATGGCGCAGTCGCAGGCGCCCATCCGGAGCGTGCAGCAGCAGCGTGTTCAGTTCGCCGCGGTCGTCGTTGGAGAGCACCAGGTCCAGGCCCGCGATCGCGGTGCGCGACACCAGTTGCTCGATGCGCCGCTCGTTGAAGGCCAGCATCTCGTAGATGCCGCCGGGCGCGCGCAGGTCCAGCGTGAAGTAGCTCGACAGCGTGGGCTGCACGTCCAGGTCCAGCAGCAGCACGCGCAGCCCGGCGTCGGCCGCGAAGCCGCCCAGGTTGGCCGCCGTCGTGGTCTTGCCGACGCCGCCCTTGGTCGAAATGATGGACACCACCTGCATGGGCTTCTCCCGGTTGAATGGCATGTACCGAGGAAAAGCGTCAGGCGCGCTCATTGAGGCGATCAGCGATCCATTGCTCGACCTCTATCGAGTCCCAGCCCACGGCGCGCACGCCCAGGCGCAGCGCCTTGGGGAACTTGCCCTCTTTCATCAGGCTGTAGATGTGCGCGCGCTTGAAGCCGGTTTTGGCCTCGACTTCGGCGCGGCGCATGATGCGGTGCTCGGCCGGCACTGCCGGCGCGGTGGTCTGCGAAGACATGAGGGGCACTCCTTGACGCTCACTGGCGCTGTTCGGAAAGTGCCTCGTATTCAATACACCGCGGTCGCCGAAATCACTGCAATTGCAGAAGCAGCGACTGCAATTGCAGTGCGCCGCATCGGCATCATGCTGGCCGCGTCGTCAGCGCGACGCCTCCAGGTGGCGCCGCGCCTGCGCGAGCTTGCTCCACAGCGTCCGCTCGCTGAGACCCGGCCGCCCCTCATGGTGTGCGATCAGCGCGCTGACCACGGCATCCATGCTGCGGAACGACGAATAGGCCGCGCCTGACGGCGAATTGCCCAGCAGCAGCGTCAGCAGTCCGCCGATGATGTTGAGGTAAGTCGTCTCGCTGCGCAGGCCAGGCTCGCGCGCCTGTTCGTCGTTGGCCGCGCGCGTGGCATGTTCCTTTGCCAGTGCTTCGTGCGCGGTACGCAGCGTTTCATGCACCAGGGCGAGTTCGGCAAGTTGCGACTTCGTTGCTTCGCGATCGGCCAGCAGGATGTTGAGCGTGTCCACGCTCACCGCCGGGTGCACCGCGCGTTCGATGCCGTCAAACAAAAACCCCGGCCGATCGCCGGGGTAGAACTGCGACATCCACGCTTTTAAGTCCACGTGGCGCACGGTCAACTCGGGGTCGTCGAGCGCCGGCCGCTGCGAGTCCAGCACGATGCCGGCCTTGCCGCCGGGCAATTCGCCATGCGTCAGCGCGTCGAAGATGCGCTCGGCATACAGGCGCAGCAGCGGCCAGCGCGGGAACTCGCCGGGCTCAGGCATGGCACGCTGCTCCAGCGCTTCCAAGATGCGCCGCTCGAAGCGCAGGAGACCGCACCAGCGGACGGCCGCCTCGATCGGGCGGTAGTACGTCTTCGCGCCAAAGGCGTGGCTGCTCGATTTCGGCATATCGCGCTCTTCCCCTCGTCGGATCGACACGTGACAAGCGCGCGCCCCACATGAGCGCAGCGATTGCCCAAAGAAGCCGGTGAAGCGCGGGCCGGTCGGCATCGTGGTAGACGTTGGGTGCGGCGATATCGCCGAGCGTTGCGCGGGGACAAACACTCCTTGCGGTGCCCGCTACGCCTCCACCATAATGCACCCGTGAAAAATCTTGTTACCGGCGCAACGGTTTGAAAAATCGCGCATCCAAATTCGATCAGGAAGGGATGCCGCGCTTTACCGGAAAACCAAGGCAAAGTTTTCGTAGGTAAACGGTCGGGGTAAAGCGCCAATGCGTCTTCCAACTGAGCCGCTTTGCATCCAGCAAAGGCTCATGCGTTCTGCGTCACTGCAGTGACCCAGACAGCTTGAAAGCGCCTTGTTTGATGCCGGGCACATAGGCCCGATTCGCCGCACATGCCCGTGACGCAAAAGGGCGGTCGCCGATGCAATTCGGGTCACGGGCCAGACCGAAAAGGAATCGCGCCGTTCAAAATCCCCGCGTCACATCGGGCGTCCTGATTAGTCATGAACCTCAGCCATCGATCTGATCTGACGTTCGCGCGTGGGAGCGGTGTTTGCTGCCTGGCCTACGAGCGTGCGCAGCATTTCGCGCAGATCGAACCGAAGGTTGAAGCGGTAAGCGAACGCGCCGAGGTACTGGCTGGCGTACTTGCCGTACTTGAAGGCCTTGTAGCCGCCGCGGATCATCGTCTTGAGATTGCCCAGGACGGTGTTGACCCAGCTGAATTGAGGCATCTCGCGAGGCTTGCGTGCGCCAACGACGATGTAGGAGTGAGCGCAGTCCGCATCGATGACGCCGGCAAAGCATCCCAGGCCATCGCTGAGGACATCGCATCCGGGCATCAGGTTGGTGCGCGCCCAATCGGCAACAGCGCTGCGCGTGAACGCCGGCAGCGTCGATATCTTCACGCGCATCGGGTGGCCGGCTTCGCTGGTCTGTACGGCCGCGACGATTGGAACCTTGTTGGGAGAGCCACGCCCGCCCTTGCCGGGGCGCTCACCGCCGAGGTAGGCGTCATCGAGCTGCACGCTGCCCGTCAAAGGCTGCTCGGCCTCGCAACGGGCCATCGTCGCCATCACCTTGTGATGGATCAGCCAGGCAGTGCGGTAACTCGTGCCCAGATGACGCATCAACGCCAGCGACGACAGGCCGGTCTTGTGCTGGCTGATCAGGAAGATCGCCAGGAACCAGGTGCGCAGTGGCAACTTGGTGCTGTCCATCATCGTGCCGGCAGTCAACGAGGTCTGATGCCGACAGCCATGGCACTGGAACAGCTTGCGTGCCCCGTGGCCGACCACGTAGTGCGCCGCCGATGCGCAGCGCGGGCAGCGAAACCCGTCCGGCCAGCGCAGCGCGATCAGCGCCGCCTCGCACTGCTGCTCTGTTCCGTAGCGCGAGAAGAACTCAGGCAAGGACACTCCGGGCTGGAACTGGACGCGGTTCATCGGCATGGCTGGCTCTCCGGGGATGATGGAGGACAGCATAGGCAGCCTGAGGCTCACAACATGAGCCAGGCTGAGGTTCGTGACGAATCAGGTCGGGCGTTGATCGGCGCCTTGCGGGCGTCCGACACGTTCAACGCGGTCGATGAACTGCCGCAGCGGCTCCATGATTTCGCCTTCAGGCCGCAGTAGATAGGTCGTCAGTGAGGCGGTTTCCTCGGCCAACGGACGCACCACGACATCGGCCTGACGGCAACCCGCCAAGTGCGCCGCGCTCGAAAAGCCCACGCCGTAGCCGGCGGCCACGAGGGCCAGCATCAAGGAATGGGAGCTGACGTATTCGGCCACCGTCGGCTGCGCATCCACCGTGCGGAGCAGCAGTTCGCATTGCTGGCTGCAACCTTCGCAGAGTTGGGGATTGCACAGCACCAGCGGATAGCTCACCACCTCCTTCAGCAGCACTTCTTTGAAAGCCAGCAGCGGATGCCGGGCGGGCAGAGCTACCACCAGCGGGTCTCGCCACACTGGCATGGCGACGACGCCGGAATCCACTTCACCAGCCAATGCAAGGCCCGCGTCATACAAGTCGCTGCGCAGTCCGCTCACCAACTGCGCCAGTGGCGCTTCGAATATCCGAATACCGACCCGTGGCGCCTCCTCCCGGCAAAGCGCAAGCAACGCCGACAAGCGGGCCTGCCCAACGTCGCCCGATAGCGCGATGCGTAGCGTGTTCCGATGGTTTGCCGCGGCGCGTGCCTTGGTCCGAGCTTGCTCGAAGGCCAGCAGTACGCGCCGGGCTTCTTCTAGGAAGACCTGTCCCGCCAATGTGAGACGAACACCGCGTGGCGAGCGGTCGAGCAGCGACACCCCTAGATCCGCCTCCATCTGGTGGATCGTGCGCGACAGTGGAGACTGTTCGATGTGCAGCCGTCGAGCGGCTCGGCCGAAGTGCAGTTCCTCTGCCACGGCGATGAAGCAGCGAAGATGGCGTATGTTCATGCTTGCTCCCTACTGATTTAATCAGTCCATATGATCGTAGGGAGCCGCATAGGTGCGGATGAGTCACGTCTGTATAGGGATGAGAACCATTCTGGGGGCGATGTTCGACTGCTTTTCGCCCACGTCTACGCCCACGGCGACCCGTCACGCACAATCACCTTGACACCGCGCTATACAGGGCATGTGCGACTGCCGCGCCCACGTCGCCGCTTCTTCGCACGAGAACGATAGTGAAGTGGTCCATGAGCCGTCAGACCCGACGTGCTGATAAAGGGGCTGACGAATCATGCCGAGTTCCTGGCATAGCTCACTGACTTTCGTCCCGGACTGGCCCATGGCCGCCATCGCCAAGCGGACTTTCGCCGCCGTCATCTTGAATGGCGCACCGCCTTTGCGACCCCGTGCCCGGGCCGCTACCAGCCCAGCCTTGGCGTGCTCCGAGATCAGTTCCCGTTCGAATTCCGCAAGGGCGGCAAGAATTCCAAACGCCAGCCTGCCGGCCGGCGTCGTGGTATCGATGGAAGCGCCATGACCCGTGAGCACCTTGAACCCGATGCCGTGTTGCGTCAGGTCATGCGCTGTGTTTATGAGATGGCGTAAATTCCCGCCGAGCCTGTCAAGTTCCCACCCTACCAGGGTGTCGCCTTCGCGCAGCGCCTTGAGCATCGCCGTCAGGCTAGGCCGAGCATCAAGCTTCTTCCCTGATGAGTGGTCCTCGTCGGCATGCGCCAGGTTGACGCCAGCGGCAATAAGCGCGTCCCGTTGCAAGTTGACGCTCAGCGCGCCGTCCGACTTCAATACCCGCATGTAGCCTGCTGCCCGATCCGCTGCAGCAGGAACGCCGGCAGGGCGGTGCCTTTACAAACATATCATCATTGGATAATATGATGATATGAAGAAGGATGGAACTGATATTTTGAATGCGGGAGCTTTACACCCACGAACGGTGAGCCCAAGCGTGCTTCGCCGCAAAGCTGAACAGATGGCGAAGCTCTGCCGCGGTCTGTCGGACCCATCCCGTCTGTCAATCCTTGAGGCTTTGCGTTCAAGGACGCTTACCGTCAGCGAAATCGTCAAAGCGACCGGCATGACGCAGTCCAATGTCTCGAACCACTTGGGCTGTCTATACGACTGCGGTCTGGTTCGCCGCGATCAAGAGGGACGTTTCGTGCGCTATCGCCTGAGCGATCCGCGTGTCGAGATGCTTCTGCGCCTTTCCGAGGAACTTCTGGCTGATACGGCCCGTGGCGTGATTGGCTGCACGGAAATCGGGCCTCACGAAGACGGGGTATGACCAATATGAGTAAGACGGCGGACGTCAAGACCATCGCCGCACCCACTTGCGGGCGTGTGGACAATTGTGTTTCTGGGTCGCCGGGCAAAGCCAGGATTGCTGCGCCGGCGGGGCGCGGTGCGTGGTTGCTCTTAGGCGTCGCGATCCTTGGCGAGATTTCTGGCGCGATCAGCCTTCGGTTCAGCGAAGGCTTCACCCGACTCTTTCCCACGGCCGTGGCGCTCGCATCGTTCGTACTCGCGCTCTACTTGGTGAGCCGCGTCATGCGCACGTTGCCGGTTAGCGTGGCCTATCCGGTCTGGGCCGGTGTAGGGACCGCCGGGGTGACACTAATCGGCGTGCTTGAACTGGGCGAGTCGCTCGGAGCGCTAAAGGGTCTCGGCGTCGTACTGGTTGTTGCTGGCGTCGTTATTCTCAACATCGCCTCTGGAAAAAAGAGCGGCTGCTAATGTCAAAAGCGTTGCCCAAGGTCTTGGAAGCAACCGTCAATGGAGGTAATCCATGAATTCGGCGTGGCTGCTTTTAGGTGTGGCGATCATCTGTGAAATATCGGCTGCGATCGCCCTGCGTTTTAGCGATGGCTTCACCAAGGTTTTTCCGACCGTATTGGCCATCGGAGCTTTTGGAATGGCCTTTTATACCGTGAGTGTTGCGATGAAAACGCTCCCAGTAAGCATCGCATATCCGGTTTGGGCGGGCGCCGGTACCGCGGGCGTCGCTCTTCTCGGCGTATTGGCGCTGCGCGAGCCTGCGAGCATCAGCAAAGGAATCGGTGTTGCTTTGGTTGTCGCAGGGGTCGTGCTCTTGAACATCGCTTCGGGTGGAGCAGCATGAAGCACGCTGCTCTCATACGCTTGAACTCTCTGTATCTCTTGGTGGCTGCTGCCAATTGCCATTGCGCGTCTGCCGCTGGACGTTACCCACTTGAGCTGCTGGTGGCAGTGGCCGAAACCAAGTGGTTGCTTTCCGTCCGACATGGCCGTATTGCGGTGGATTTCTATGACATTGGGCTGTCACACCTGTCTTGACGAAATGATTGCTCGCAATGTCATTCTTAAATTCGTTTGAATGTTGAAGTACCTCTGTTTCAATAGAAGGAAAATTGTCATGACCAATTCGTCCAGCCTCGTCCGCTCCCGCTACCGCACCTTGGAAGGAGGATGCGTGTCCTGTTCGGGCGACCTTGCGTCTGTCCAATCATTGCCCGGAGTGCGATCAGTCGATGCCCTCGCCTCAGGTCTAGTGCTCGTGACGCACGATGGCACTGTGACGGACGATGCCGTACTAGCCGCCGCGCAGGCGGCTGGACTGCGCCTTGCGCCGGCAGGCGTCGCTCGCTCCGCGCAGCGAAGCCCGAATTAAGCTGCGGCGGTCGCCTGAGGAAGAAGAAAGGTCGGCATGAGTACTTATTCAACCACGTCATCGCAGATACCGTCTTCGCCGCCCATCGCGGCGCAATCCACCCGACGGCTGTGGTGGCATAAGCCCGAAATGGTGACTTTAGCCATCGCAGCGGTATTGCTGGCGGTTGGGCTGGTCATGGAGTGGATCATCCACTCTGAGTTGCTCGCCCTGACCCTGTTCATCGCTTCGACCGCCATTGGCGGGGTCTACCCAATGCGCAATGCGGTTCGCGCGGTGCGCAACAAGCGGCTGACAATAACCGTGCTGCTTGTCGTCGCTGCGATCGGTGCGATCGCCTTGGGGGTGATTGAGGAAGCGGCGATGCTGGTCGTTATCTTCAGCCTCGGGGAGGCGATGGAAGCCTACGCCACCGACAAGGCTCGCAGTTCAATTGGCGCTCTGATGGAATTGGCTCCGCCGACCGCCAATCGGCTCACCGCCAATGGTGAAACCGAGGCCGTGGCCGTGGAACGGCTCCACCCCGGTGATGTCGTCCTTGTCCGGCCGGGTGAGCGCTTGCCCACCGATGGCACAGTTCTTCAAGGATCTTCTTGGGTCGATGCCAGCCCTGTCACCGGAGAATCGGTGCCGGTGGAGGCAATAGACGGCACCGCTGTTTTTGGTGGGAGCTTGAATGGCAACGGCGTGCTGCATGTGAAGGTCACCAAGGAATACTACGACACGGTACTCGCCCGAGTTATCGAGCAGGTCGAGGAGGCCCAAGCCAACCGTAGCGGGGCCGAGCGGTTTGCGGACAAGTTCAGTGCCGTCTACACCCCCGCCATGTTCATTCTGGCCATCGTGGTGGCGCTGGGCCTCCCGTTGCTCGGATATGAGTGGCGCGAAGCAATCTACCGGGCGCTCGTCATTCTGGTCGTTTCTTGCTCTTGCTCTCTGGTCATCTCCGTTCCCGTCAGCGTCGTTGCTGCCATCGCCCGCGGTGCCCGCGACGGAATTCTGATCAAGGGGGGCGTCTACCTAGAGCGTCTGGCCGATATTAAGGCCGTCGCCTTCGATAAAACCGGCACTCTCACACGGGGCCGGCCTGCTTTGGCTAAGGTCGTCCCGGTCGGGGACGTGAATGAGCGAGACGCCTTGGCGCTGGCTGCGGCGGTCGAATCCGGAAGCGAGCACCCCATTGCCACCGCGATTGTGGCCGGTGCCCAGGGCAAGAGTATCGGTATCCCTGTGGCACAAGACGCCCGGGCCTTGCCTGGAACCGGCATGGAGGCCACTGTCGCTGGCCGTGTCCTTCACGTCGGCCGACCTACCGCGGTCGACCGTGCGCACGCCGTCCTGGGGCCAGTGCTGACGCAGGCGGAGGCCGAGGGATGCACAGCCGTCGTCCTGCGTGAAAACAACCTGCCGCTGGCGGTTTTAACGGTGGCGGACGAGGTACGACCCGACGCACTGTCTACCATCAAGGAACTGCGTGATCTCGGGATCAAACACGTGCTGATGCTCACCGGAGACAATGACACGGTTGCCGGAAGCACGGCTAAGAACCTGGGCTTGGACGGCTACCGCGCCGAGTTGCTGCCCGAGGACAAGGTCACTGCGATCCGTCAATTGCGAGAGACCTATGGGTTGATTGCGATGGTCGGCGACGGTGTCAACGATGCCCCCGCGATGGCGAATGCCGACCTGGCCATAGCGATGGGCGCGGCCGGCACCGATGTGGCGTTGGAGACCGCTGACGTAGCGCTCATGGCTGACGAGCTTGACCGGCTTCCCGCCGCTATAAGACTGTCCCGGCGGGCGCGGCGCAACATCAAGCTCAACATCGCCATGAGTCTGGTTGTCGTGGCTGTACTTGTCGTAGCTGGTCTTGCAGGCTGGATGTCTCTCACCACCGGATTGCTCCTTAACGAGGGTAGTGCCGCACTCATCATCCTCAACGGCCTGCGGATGCTGGTTCCGGGCCGGAATGAGGCTCGACGCGCCACTGTGCCAGCCGGCTGAGAAGCCGCCGACACGAGCAACGGAGCGCACCTGTCTTTTCACCCAAAGACGTTGACGCTAGCTCGCTTGGTAGCGGTCGGGCCAGGAGGGGTGCTCCCAGCGTTACCTCGCCGAAGAATGCTGTTCGGGCCACCCCGATCAATAGGTTGAAATGCGTGTGGCCTCGAAATGTGTCGAGGAGCTAAGAGCCGCCACTGTTACCCACCCTGAACGTTCTTTTTCTTTGCACAGGCAACTCCTGCCGTTCCATCCTGGCCGAGGTGACTGTCAACCACTTGGCAGCTTAACGTACTATTTTCCGTTTTCGGAGACAGCCCCTTGTAGCTAGGGTGGTCTCAATAGCTGGCGCGCGAACGTGAAGGACTGATCGTCGATGGCGAGTGCGAAGTGCTTGGCGACCTTGTACTGGTTGATGACACGGCCCACGCGCACCCCGAATGCGTCGGCGTCGGCGAGCTTGCCCGCCGCGATGCGCGCCTGGGCGGCGGAAAGGGGCTGGGCCCTGGGCTTTGGCGGCGAAGTGAAGGACGCGCTACGCCAGCGCGCCGATTTCCCGGCCGGACGGAGGCGTCGACCGCGGCGGCGACGGCGGGTGTGAGCCGTGGCGAACTCGGACAGCAAGCGCCCACGGAGCGCGGGTTGCCCAGCAAGGCGCGCATGAAAGCGCCGGCGGAGCACCGCGCTTCGCGCCTGTCGCAGTAATCCTCGGCCTCGATCGGGTGACTGTCCATCAGAAGGTTCAAGCCACCGGCTTTCAGCCGGTCAGCTTTAGCTCCAAGATGGGGTGCTGGAGGTGCGACCGATGGACTACAGATATGGGAGCCACACGGTCTTTCAGATCGAGTATCACTTCGTGTGGGTGACGAAGTACAGGTACAAGGTGCTGACAGGTGAAGTGGCGCTGAGGGTGCGGGAACTGATCAGGCAGACGTGCGAGGCGTTCGAGATCAGGATCGTCAAGGGGGTGGTCAGCGCAGATCACGTACACATCCTGGTCAGTGCGCCGCCGGAGATGGCGCCCAGCGAGATCATGAGGCGGATCAAGGGCCGAACGGCGAGTCGGCTGTTCGAAGAGTTTGCGCACATCAAGAAGCGGTTCTGGGGCCGGCATGTGTGGGCCAGAGGATACTTCTGCGCCACGGTAGGGCAGATGACGGAAGAGATGATCAAGAAGTACCTTGAACACCACTTCGAGCTTGGTGCGGCGGACGAGTTCAAGCTGGAGTCGCCCTAGACGCGTCGTTCAGGCGACGCGTATCCGGGCTTTCAGCCCGCAACACTCCAACCCACCGGCTTCAGCCGGTGGTCGTTGAGTTGCAGCTGTCAATCTAGGGCGGGAGCGGACGTGGGCCATCCAGAAGCAACTTGCGAGCAGGACGGCAAGGGCGTCGCAGGGATCCGGAAACATCAGTCCGAGTATCCGTACGTTCAGGGTGCGATGATTCCGCTCAGGAATACTGTGTGGCCCACGGCTACTTGATCTTGTCGAGCGCGTCGAACACGATGCCCGGGGTCAGCAATTGCGGCAGCAAGGCCGATTTTCCTGAGTGGTCGTACAGCACGTACAACGGTACACCGCTTCGCCCGAACTCGGCCAGCGCCTGCGTGATGCGCTCGTCGCGACTGGTCCAGTCGGCGCGCATCAGAACTACGCCGTCAGCAGCGAACCGAGCGCGAACCCGATCGGTGTCCAGCACGGTTCGCTTGTTGATCTGGCAGGTCACGCACCATGCTGCGGTGAAGTCGACGAAAACCGGCTTGCCTTCGCCTTGCAGTTGAACCAGCCTCTCGCGCGAATACTCGATCCAACCCTCGCCGAGAGCGACCCTGCCGGCTCCCGCCGTTCCCGGGCCCACTATGGACGTGAACGTCAATGCGGCGACCACTGCGCCGCTTAAAGCAACCCAGCGGAACCCGCTTGCGCCGCGCTGCGACAGTCCGAGCGCCCAGAGCGCGAAGCCGACGGCCACCAATGCGCCCAGCGCCAGCGCGACCTCGCCGGCATCGACCTGCTGCATCAGCACCCACAGTAGCCAGACGCAGGTCGCGAACATCGGAAAGGCCATGAGCTGCTTGAAGATATCCATCCAGCGCCCCGGTCGCGGCAAGCTGACCAGCCAGCGGGGAAACAGCGTCAACAACAGGTACGGCAGCGCCATGCCCACGCCGAGCGCCGCGAAGACCGACAACGCGACAGCCGGCGGCTGCGCGATCGCATACCCGAGCGCTGCACCCATGAACGGCGCCGTGCACGGCGAAGCGACGATCACTGCCAGCACGCCGGTACCGAAGCTGCCCCGCCAGTCGGACTTCCGCACCAGCGCGTCGGCCGCCCGCGAGTTGGCGACGCCCTGCCCGAACGTGAACTCGAACACGCTGAGCAGGTTCAGACCGATGACGAAGAACAGAACGGTCAACGCTGCGATCACCCACGGCGTTTGCAGCTGAAAGCCCCAGCCGAGCACTTCGCCGGTCTGTTGCAGGGCGAGCAGCAAGGCAGCTAGCAGCACGAACGAAAGCACGACGCCGGCCGTGAACGCAAGTCCATGCGCGGCCAGCGGACTGGATTGCGTGCGGTGTTTTGAAAGCCCGATCAGCTTCAGCGACAGCACCGGGAACACGCAGGGCATCAGATTCAGGATCAGGCCGCCCAGAAGCGCGCCGCCGAACGCAATCAGCAGCGCCATTGAAGCTGAGCTGCCAGTTGGATCCTTGCCCGCCGTCTCGAAGGCGCTCGCCGCGACCACACCAGAAGAAACCGGCGCCTCGACTGTTGCGGTCCACCCGTTCGGAACGGCCGGCCCGCCGTTGGCGACGATCACGCCCCTCAGTGTCTTGAAATCGGGCGCGGCCGCCGTCGCCGCGGTCAGGTACACGACAGTCTGCGTCCCTTCGCGCTTGAGGATCTGCGCTGCAGACGGTTCGATGTGGGCTTCTTCCAGCGGATAGAACTCGACGCGGTCCATCCTGCGGTCGCTTGGCAAGGCCAGCGCCAGCCGGAGCCGCTTGCCGTCGAGCGTGGCCTGCGCCTCGGCGCCGGCCAGCGGCTGCGGAACCAAAGCGCGGGTCGCCGCGAACAGGCTCGCTGCGGCAGAAGGTTTGGCAGACTCGCGGACGGGCAGCGTTAGGCTCAATGTCGCTCCGCTCGGAATACAGACGTCCTTGCATTCGAGCCAATTTGCCTTCGCCCCGGCCCGCACCGTAACGAAGCCGCCCGTCGCCAGATTTTGCGGAACGCTCAACGTAGTCAGCAGCATCGTTTCGGCCTTGTAGCCGAAGTTCACCATCGGCCCAAGCGGCAGCCGTTGCGGATGCGGCCATTCGATCGACCCCGCGCTGAAGCCCGGCGGCAGTTCCCACGCAATCCGTGTGGGCAATCCGGCATCGCCGGGAACCTGCCAGTAGGTGTACCAGCCGCCGGACGGCACGAGCCTCAGGCCGAGCACCAGGGGCTGGCCCGGCACCACCGCATCCGTCGCCGCAAGCAGTTCACTCTTAATGTTCGCCGCGGGCGCACCGAAGCGAGGAAGCGATTCGATCTGCGCAGCCGCAGACGCAACCAGCCCGAAGGCGATTGCGAGCGAGCAGAAAACGGATCTCACCCGTGTGGACAGCATGATGACGGACTCCTGTCGCGTTTTATGGCTCGGTGACGGGTCGCGCTGTGGCGAATCAGCAAGGTAATCTGATCATCGATGCCGGTTTGGTTTCAGCGGACGCGCCCTGCAGCAGGACGCGTCGGCGCGATTTTTCCGTTTTCGCAGACGACCCCTCGTACCTAGGTTGGTTTCAGTATATCATTTTCGCAAATGTCTAAATGGGATTCCTAACGTGGCCACTTCCGCCAAGGTGATCGTCAGCCCAGTCTGCAACGTGACCTGCTTCGAGCAGGAGAAGGTCGAACGAATCAAGACCGAACTAGCCAAAGAGGAACAACTACTGCCTCAGCTCGCCGAGTTGTACAAGCTGCTGGGCAACGTCACCCGGCTCAAAATCCTGCTGGCGCTCGCCCAAGGCGAGTTGTGCGTGTGCGACGTGGCCCACGTGCTTGGGATTTCCGTGGCGGCGACTTCCCATCAATTGAAGCTGTTGCGCGACCAAGGCTGGCTCGCCATGCGCAACGACGGCAAGATGGTCTATTACCGGCTGCACAGCGAGGGACTGCTGAAGGCGCTCAAGGGCGACTTCTGCCTGCTGGAGGAACGGCTTGCGTGAGCGCTACAGCCGTCGAATACCCTGCGCAGGAAGTCGTGCGGCAGGAACTGGGCAGCGCGATGGCGGCCACCAAGTGCCATCGCTGCGGGTGTTACCAGGATACGGTACAGGCGCTTGCCGGCTCGTCTGTCCTGCCGGCGATTCTTGCGTCACAACTCACCGAGGCGCGTGCCTTGTTCGAGCCCAAGCGCTACGACTGCCTGGGCTGCGAGGTCTGCTGGCCGGCTTTGGTCATCAACGCCGCTGCCGAACTCGACCCGGTACTGGCCGAAGCCAGCCACTGCGCCACCGAGGCACCCGAGGATCGCGCCGGCTGGCCGCCGCTGCCCGGGGACTACCGGGTGCTGCGCTTCCAGGCCCCAGTGGCGGTGTGCACCCTCAACTCCGATGATTTGATCCTGCGGCTTGCCGCCGCCCGCCCGCCCGGCTTGTCCATCGTCGGCAGCCTACACACGGAGAACCTGGGCATCGAGCACCTGAGCTTCCCCCGAAATTTCGTCTTCCATGAGATGGGGTATAACGCCCCGGCGAA
>VFQM010001974.1_pt1 | contig 16384 bp, 18 predicted proteins | sample 3512391 | NCBI WGS metagenome assembly VFQM01 (sample SAMN10412369, study PRJNA504923) | tailings metagenome | isolation source: Replicate 1 from Balatoc abandoned mine | place: Philippines
AATGTCGGGCGCTCCAAACGCGTCGGTGCAGGCCGCTACCATATCGCGGATGTCCGCAGGCCGGGTCATGTCGGCCCCATGATGCACCGCCTTGCCGCCATTGAGCTCGCCCAATTCGGCGACCATGGACGCTATCGCTGCGGTTTCGCCAAAGCCATTGATCATCACCGCCGCCCCGGCCCCGGCAACCGCGCGCGCATAGCCCAGCCCGATGCCAGAGGTGGATCCGGTGATCAACGCGGTGCGGCCGCTAAGGTCGGTCATCGGGGCTTCACTCCTCACTGTGGGCAGGGTACGGCAAGAACCGCATTCTCAAACCCTTGTCGCGGGTCTATGCAGGGGTCAAGCCAAGACCAAAAGGATGCCGCATGCGCCTTGATGATTATGATCCAGGAGACGACATCCGCGACCTGGGGCGTGGTGGTGGCGGCGGCTTTGGCGGCGGCGGGGGCGGCGGTATGGGCGGCCTGCTCATCGGGTTACTGCCGATGTTGCTTGGCCGCAAAATGGGCTGCGGCACGCTGCTCATCCTCGGCATCGCGGCCTATTTTCTGTTGTCGAGCGGCATGCTCAACCTTGCCGGGCCAACGGGTGCGCCGCCGGGCACCAGTCAGTCCTCGGCCACCAATGTCGCCTGCGACACCGCCGAAGAACGCTTTGCCTGCAACGTGTTTGGCTCGACGCATCAGGTGTGGGACGGCCTGCTCCAGAATTACCAGCGCCCGACACTCAATTTCTTTACCGACAGCAACCGCTCGGGCTGCGGCGCGGCGCAGGCGGCGATGGGGCCATTTTACTGCCCTGCCGATCAGGGCGTCTACATCGACACCAGCTTCTTCAACGAACTCGGCCAGCGTTTCGGCGCGGCAGGCGACGCCGCACAGGCCTATGTCATCGCGCACGAGGTTGGCCACCATGTCCAGACCATCAGCGGCATTTCCGATCAGGTTCGGCAAGCGCAGCAACGGGCAAGCCGCGCCGAAGGCAATGCGCTGCAGGTGCGCATGGAATTACAGGCCGATTGCTACGCCGGCGTCTGGGCCGCGCGCGCGCGCACCAGTGATGGCCAATCGGTCATCGAACCCGGCGACATCGAAGAAGCAATGCGCGCCGCCAATGCGATTGGCGATGACAATCTGATGCGTTCGGCGGGCCAGCGCCCCGTGCCCGAAAGTTTCACCCATGGCACCAGCGAACAGCGCATGACCTGGCTACGCCGCGGTCTGCAAACCGGCGACCCGCGCCAGTGCAATACCTTCGACGCAACGCTCTGATCGCGGCTGCGGCGGCAATCGCCTGCAGCGCCCAGGCATCGGCCACCAATGTCGATGCAGAGCGTCTCTACATCGTTGCCGGTCGGCTTATCGATGGGCTTAGCGATGATGCGCGAATTGGCCAATGCATCTCGATCGAGAAAGGGCGCATTGCCTCCGTCGAAATCTGCGGCCAGACGCCTAAGGGTGCGGTCCGCATCGACTGGTCCGCTTTCACTGTCCTCCCCGGCCTCATCGATCTCCACACCCACCTCGCCGATGTCGGGCAAGGGGCCGATTTGTCCGAGCCGCTCAAAACCTCGCCCGCCGCCACTGCACTCGTCGGCGCCCGCAATGCCCGCGTCACGCTCAGCGCTGGATTCACCAGCGTTCGCGACGTCGGCACCTATCGCGGGCTAACCGACATTGCCCTGCGCGATGCTATCGCGCGCGGCGATGTGCCAGGCCCGCGCATGTTTGTCGCCGGGGCCTATCTCACCATCCCCGGCGGTGGCGGCGAACTGAACGGCGTGGTCAGGGACAATCGCGATCTGCCCGCCGACATGCGCCTCGGTGTCGCCGCCACGCCCGAGGAGGCGGCCGCCAAGACCACCGCGCTGCTCGATGCGGGGGCGGACTTTATCAAGGTCATTGCCACCGGCGCGGTGCTGGCCATCGGCACCGAACCCGGCGAGCCCGAACTCACCTCTGACCAGCTCACGGCCATCGTCGCTGTCGTCCATGCGCGCGGCAAGAAAGTCACCGCGCATGCCCATGGTGCGGTGGGCATTCGCGACGCCATCCTTGCCGGGGTCGACAGTATCGAACACGCCAGTCTGGCCGATGAAGCCGTGTTGCAATTGGCCAAGGAACGTGGCGTCGCCCTCATCATGGACATCTACAACGGCGACTTTATCGACACTGAAGGCCGCAAGCAGGGCTGGCCCGCAGAATATCTGCGCAAGAACCGTGAAACCACCGACACCCAGCGCGCGGCTTTCCGGCGCGCCGTCGAACTCGGCGTGACCATCGGCTATGGCACCGATGCAGGCGTTTATCCGCACGGCGGCAACGGCAAGCAATTCGCCTATATGGTCCGTCATGGCATGACCCCGATGCAAGCGATCCAGTCGGCGACCAGCGTCGCAGCGCGTATCATCGGGGCCGAGGGCGACATCGGGGCAATTGCATCCGGTCGCTATGCCGACTTGATTGCCGTCGAAGGTGACCCGCTAGCGGACATGAGCACGCTCGAACGCCCTGCGCATGTTTTGCAAGGGGGGCGCTTGATCCGCTGACGAAACGGCTTTCCTACAGCGCATAATTCTGCACATTGGCATCAATGTACTTTGTGTTCATCTCGCCCGTCCCTTCGTTGTCGCATTTGCAACCTCACAAAGCGACAAAAGATACAGTTTCAATTCAACTGGCGGTATCCTTTGTCGCTTTAGTGATCGGGCAATATTTCTGCTAAACTGTGTGAAGTTGCGCAGTTTTCTGCGGTTTGGCGGTAGGTCCACCCTTGCGCCCGCCGCGTCAGCGGCTATGCACCCGCGCAGCCAATCAGGGAGACCTTTATGACCATCAGTTTTGCGAACCGCGTTGCCATCGTCACCGGTGCAGGCGGCGGATTGGGACGCGCCTATGCGCTCGAACTGGCGCGGCGCGGGGCGAAGGTGGTGGTCAACGATCTGGGCGGCGCGCGCGACGGCACCGGTGCCAGCGACGCGGCGCACAAGGTGGTGGAGGAAATCAAGGCCGCAGGTGGTGATGCCATGGCGAATGGCGGCAGCGTCACCGAATATGAGCAGATGGTCGAAATGGTCGCCAAGGCAAAGGAAGCCTGGGGCGGCGTCCATATCCTCATCAACAACGCCGGCATCCTGCGCGACAAAAGCTTCGCCAAGATGGACCCTGCCGATTTCGAACTCGTGGTACGCGTTCACCTGCTCGGCAGCGCCAACGCCACAAAAGCCTGCTGGGATTTGATGCGCGAACAGACCTATGGCCGCATCCTGATGACCGCATCGTCGACCGGGTTGTTCGGCAATTTCGGCCAGGCCAATTATGGTGCAGCAAAACTCGGCCTCGCGGGCCTAACCAAAACGCTGTATCTGGAAGGCGCGAAATACAATGTGCGCGTGAACACGCTGTCACCCGTCGCAGGCACGCGCATGACCGAGGATCTGTTCCCGCCCGAATTGTTTGAAAAATTCACGCCTGAAAATGTCGTCCCGGCGGCGCTCTATCTGGTCAGCGAAGATGCGCCTTCGAACATGATTATCGGTGCAGGCGCGGGGGCCTATCACGCCGCCTATGTCACGCTAACCCCTGGCATTGCGCTGCCCGAGGACGAACGCACCCCCGAAGGCATCGCCTCGCACTGGGACGCGATCATTGACCGCAATGGCGACACCGTGCCGCAATCGGGCAGCGGTCAGTCGATGGTGGTGATGCAGGCGCTGCAGAAATTGGGGGCATAGGCCCGCCCTTTCCACCCACCCCGTCCGTCCTGTCTCCCGACGGGCGGGGTAGAAAAATCGAGCAAATCGGGATCAAGCTTACCGTATTGACACAGCAATACACCCTTGCTATCACAATCGCGGGGCAAGGGGGATCGATCTGATAAAGGACGTCCCCGATGTATAGCGAAAGCGACCTGCAACAGGCGGTCGACGCAGGTGTGATCAATCCGGAAGCGGTCGCCGCTTTCCGCGCCCACATCGCTGCGTCGCGTGCCGCGCCCGGCGCCGATGAGGAGCATTTCCGCCTCATCACCGGTTTCAACGATATCTTCGTCGGCATCGCCGCCGTCATCCTGTTGGTGGCCGTGGGCTGGATCGGCCAATCGGTGCACGAAGCACTGGCGGGACTGTTCGTCGCGGTCACGGCCTGGGGTCTTGCCGAATTTTTCACGCGTCGCCGCCGTATGGCGCTACCCAGCATCATCCTGATGATCGCCTTTGCTGGTGGGGTTTTCGGAACCATGGGCGGCTTCTTGGTGCGTCATGGCGAGGCATGGTTCGGCAACCAGCCCGCCGACTGGATCCCCGGCACCTTGCTGGCGGGCATGGGTCTCATCACCGCTGCAGCAACCTGGTTTCACTGGAAACGCTTCATGGTGCCGATCACCGTCGCCGCAGGTGCCGCCGCGCTTGCGGGCACGGCCATCGCCTTGGTGCTGGCAGCGACCGGCTTTGACCAGCCGGATGAGAATCTGGTGCTCACGCTGGTGCTGATTGCCGGTGTCGGCATTTTCACCCTCGCCATGTGGTGGGACCGCAGCGATCGCGCACGCCAGACGCGGCGCAGCGACGTAGCCTTTTGGCTCCACCTGCTCGCCGCGCCGATGATCGCCCATCCGATTTTCGCGCTGCTCGGCGTCACCGACGGCAATGATATTGCCAGCGGCGCGGCCGTCGCGGTTATCGGCATCTACATCCTGTTCGGCATGGTGGCGCTGGCCATCGACCGCCGCGCGCTGCTGGTATCGGCACTGGCCTATGTGCTTTTCGCGCTGACCCAGTTGTTCCGCGAATTCGGTGCCGTTGAACTCAACGTTGCCTTGACCGCCTTCGTCATCGGCAGTGCGCTGCTGCTGCTATCGGCCTTCTGGCAGAATGCGCGCAGCGTGGTCGTGGCTTTGCTCCCGGCCTCGCTGGCGCAGCATTTGCCGGCGACAACCGCGATCAGTCCGCAACCAGCTTCATAAGCCGCCGTTCCACCGGCGCGAGCACACCGCCAAGGTCGTGCCCGCGCCGGAGCACCGCCCCGCCCTCGGACACCAGCGCCCACATGCCCTGGCGGTTCCGTAAGGCGGGGCGCTTTTCTATGCGGAACTCAGGCCGTTCAGCGGCGCGGCGAAAGGCAGAGAATGTTGCCACCTCGCGCCCGAAATCCAGCGCATAATCGCGCCAGTTTCCAGCGGCGACCATGCGGCCATACAGGTCAAGAATGCGGTTGAGTTCAATCCGGTCAAAGGCCACCGGCACCGGATAACGGGAATGGGGAAAGGGGGTTACCTCTCCCATCAGGCCGATTTGCGCCCGCCTTTGCGCGCTGCGGCCATCGGAACTTCATCAGTCTTCGTATCCGCCTGCAACGCCGCAAGCTGCTTCTGCAGAACCTCTAGCTGGCACTGCAAAATCTCCAGCTTCTGCGTTGCGGGATCGAACATCTCGCTGCACGGCGTGCCATAAGGCACAAATTCGCGCGCAAAATCCTTGGCATCGACCAATTGCGGCTTGGCCGGGATACCGACCATCACCGCGCCTTCGGGTACATCCTTGGTCACCACTGCATTGGCACCAATGCGGGCACGGCTGGCGACCGTGATGGGGCCTAAAATTTGTGCGCCCGACCCGACGATAACGTCATCGGCCAGCGTCGGATGGCGCTTGCCTGCTACCCCATTGGCAGGATCGGTACCGCCCAAAGTCACGCACTGGTAGATCGTCACATTATCGCCAATTTCGGCAGTTTCGCCGATTACGGTAAAGCCATGGTCAATGAACAAGTGCCGGCCAATCTTCGCGCCGGGATGGATGTCGATCGCCGTCAACCAGCGCGACCAATGATTCACCAGCCGCGCCAGAAAGAACATCTCGGCTTCATACAGCCAATGGGCAATGCGGTGGTATCCGACCGCCCACAGGCCGGGATAAAGCAGCACCTCCCAGCGGGTGCGCGGCGCTGGGTCGCGCGATTTGATGCTGTCAAGATAGTCGATCAAAGCGGCGACCATGGCGGACCCCTGTTGTTATAATCGCAAGATAACCATTGGTTCGCCCGCTTTCCACCCCTTGTTACATTTAGGCGGCTAAAGACCTACTCCTGCGCGCAGCAACAGCCAGCCCTCGGCGCGCGCCGATGCCGATCCGCCATTCCTCGCCAGCAACTGCGCCCAGCGATCGAGCGTACGCACATGGCGGGGATGTTTGGCCAGTGCGGCCTCTGTGACCCGGTGCCGCATTGCGGAACGCAATTCCGCGGTGATGCCAAGCTGTGCGGCACGCCCCAACCCCCAAGCCACTCCAGCCTGCATCGCTATGGCCAGCTGTATTCCCGCCGCGTTCAACGCATTGCCATCGTCGGCCAACATAATGGCTTCATAGGCGTCGGACAGCGGTGCCAACGAGGTTTTGCCGCCCCACACCGCCGCCAGTTCCGCCAGCAATGGCTCGCCTTTGGGGAGCGCGCCAGCATCGGTCGCCACTTGGTACAGCCGCTCGCGCCACCACGCCAACTTGATCTGCGCCAGCACCAGCTCGCGCCGCTGTGCCACCACCCCGAACAGCCGCGCTTCCAGTTTCCACAATGCGGTGGCCGCCCCTCGCTCGCCACGCGGCACCATCAGCATCACGCGCGGGTCAAGCGCGGTGGGGTTGATAACAGTGGCATCGTGTTCAGGCATCACACGAAATCGCACACCCAGCATTCCCCCAACCCCGTCTGTGCTGAGCTTGTCGAAGCACCGTTCTTCCTCTTCTACGCTGCAAAAGAAAAGGACGGCCCTTCGACAAGTTCAGGGCAGACGGGGTGGGAAACCGAGGGTCATTTTCTATGAGCGATAACAGACCTTTTTCGCCGCCGCGACAATGCGCGGCACGTCAATCAGCGCGGCCTTTTCCAGGTTCGCGGCATAGGGCAGCGGCACATCCTCGTTGGTGACGCGCAGCACCGGCGCGTCGAGGTCATCAAAGCCCTGCTCCATCGCGACCATCGCCAGTTCGCTGGCAATCGAACAGACCGGCCAGCCTTCCTCAACCACCACCATGCGGTTGGTCTTCTTAAGGCTGGCGAGCACGGTTGCCGTATCAAGCGGACGCAGCGTGCGCAGGTCGATGACTTCGGCATCAATCCCTTCGCCCGCCAGTGTTTCAGCGGCTTCGAGCGCAAGGCCGACGCCGATGCTGTAGCTCACCAGCGTCACGTCTTTGCCTTCGCGCATCACCCGCGCCTTGCCGATGGGCAGCACATAATCATCCAGCGCGGGCACGTCGAAGCTGCGCCCATAAAGCAGCTCATTTTCCCGGACCACCACCGGATCCTCGCTGCGGATCGCAGCTTTGAGCAGGCCCTTGGCATCGGCGGCATCATAAGGGGCAATCACGATCAGCCCCGGCACGCTGGCATACCAGGGTCCGTAATTCTGGCTGTGCTGCGCCGCCACCCGGCTCGCCGCACCATTGGGGCCGCGGAAGACGATGGGGCAGCGCATTTGCCCGCCCGACATATAGTTGGTCTTCGCCGCCGAGTTGATGATGTGGTCAATCGCCTGCATGGCGAAGTTGAACGGCATGAATTCGATGATGGGCTTGAGGCCCCCCATCGCCGCGCCCGACCCGAGGCCCGCAAAGCCATATTCGGTGATCGGCGTGTCAATCACCCGCCGCGCGCCAAATTCGTCGAGCAGGCCCTGCGTGACCTTATAGGCACCCTGATATTCCGCGACTTCCTCGCCCATCACGAACACCCGGTCGTCGCGGCGCATTTCCTCCGCCATCGCGTCGCGCAAAGCTTCGCGCACGGTGGTTTTGACCATCGCGGTGCCGGCGGGAAGGGCGGGATCGGACGTCACAGCAGCGGCCCCCTTCCCCGTCTGCCCTGAGCTTGTCGAAGGGCTGTCCTTTTCTTTGGGCGGCGCCGAAGACAGTGACGGTCCTTCGACAGGCTCAGGACGAGCGGGGGTTGAAACAGGCGGTGGCACATTTTCCGCACCATCGCCGCCCATCACCGCAATCACCGTTCCGACCTTCACATTGTCGGTACCCTCGGCGACCAAAATCTTGCCGACGACGCCCTCATCGACCGCCTCGAACTCCATCGTCGCTTTGTCGGTCTCGATCTCGGCCAATATGTCGCCCGATTTGACTTCATCGCCTTCCTTGACCAACCATTTGGCCAGCGTGCCTTCCTCCATCGTCGGCGACAGGGCGGGCATTTTAATCTCGATGGCCATCAATATTGCTCCACCAGCACGTCGGTGTAGAGGTCTTCGAGCGGCGGCTCGGGCGCGCTTTCGGCAAAGTCGGCGGCCTCGCCGACTATCTTGCGGATGTCTTGGTCGATGACCTTCAAGGCCTCCTCGGTCACACCCGCCTCCAGCATCACGGCCTTCAATCCTTCGATCGGATCGCTCTTTTCGCGCACCGCCTGCACTTCCTCGCGGCTGCGATATTTGGCCGGGTCGGACATGCTATGGCCTCGATAGCGATAGGTTTTTAGCTCCATCAGCACCGGCCCCTTGCCTGCGCGCACCCATTCCAGCGCGCTCGTCACCGCGCCGCGTACCGCCAGCACGTCCATGCCATCGACCTGCATGCCGGGGATACGGAAACTCTCGCCGCGCCGGTACAGCTGATCCTCGGCCGACGAACGGTTGACGCTTGTACCCATCGCATATTGATTATTTTCGATCACAAAAATGATCGGCAGCTTCCACAGCTCGGCCATGTTGAAGCTCTCGTAGACCTGCCCCTGGTTCGCCGCCCCATCGCCGAAATAGGCGAGCGCCACGCCGCCATCGCCGCGATATTTGTGTGCAAACTCCAGGCCCGAACCCAGCGCCACCTGCGCGCCGACGATGCCGTGCCCGCCATAGAATTTATGCTCGACGCTGAACATGTGCATCGATCCGCCCTTGCCGCGCGAAATCCCGGCGGCACGTCCGGTCAGCTCGGCCATGATAACCTTGGGATCGATGCCATAGGCGAGCATATGGCCATGGTCGCGATAGCCCGTAATCACGCTGTCGCGCGCGGGATCGAGCGCCGATTGCAGCCCGACCGCCACGGCCTCCTGCCCAATGTAAAGGTGGCAGAAACCGCCGATCAGCCCCAGCCCATAGAGTTGCCCGGCTTTCTCCTCAAAGCGGCGGATCAGCAGCATTTCGCGGTAAAATTGCTCCAGCTCGGCCTTTGTCGCCGGATGCGGCTTCGGCTCGCTGGGACCTGCGCGGTTGGTGGCTGCGCCAACCGATTTGGCTCGTGCGGGGGACTTGGCCAAAGCCTGCTTCCTTTACGTCAAGGGGACTGCGAACGCTACACCGCTATAAGCACCGCGCGCGCAGGTTGGCAACGGCGCGCGCTATCACTGCCGCATTTTTACGTATGCGAAAAATGCAATTAACGCGGCGCACCGTCTTCGGGTGGCATCGGGATGATGACTTCATCGGGGTGCGCGACGCCCAACTCGCGCCGCACCAGTTCATCGACCATATCGGGGTCGGCGCGGCGATGATCGAGCAGCTTGACTTGATTGCGCAGCTCGGCCTCGCGCTTCTTGAGCGCCGCCAGCTCGATTTTTTTGGCCTTTACCGCTTGCGCGTAATCACCCCAAGCGAACAGCCCGGTCGGCCCGGCAAAGGCGTAGCCAACGATCGCCAGCAGCGCGAGCGCGGCGACTGCGGGGCCGATTGCACCGCGCAATTGTCGCCGGAACTTGGGTTGCTTTGCCATTGACCCGCTTGAATCAGAGTTGATTCGCGGCGTCAACCCCGCGCGCGCGCCTTTTCCACCGTATCAGCCAAAAATCGACGCGCCCGGATAATGGGCCATGTCACCCAGTTCTTCCTCAATACGGATCAGCTGGTTATATTTCGCCAGCCGGTCCGACCGAGCCAGGCTGCCGGTTTTGATTTGCCCGCAATTGGTCGCGACGGCGAGGTCGGCGATGGTCGCATCCTCCGTCTCGCCCGAACGGTGTGACATCACGGCCGTATAGCGCGCGCGCTGCGCCATCTGCACTGCGTCCAATGTCTCGGACAGAGTGCCGATCTGGTTCACCTTGACCAACAGCGAATTGGCGAGCCCGTCGCTAATGCCTTGCGCCAGCCGCGCTGGGTTCGTCACGAACAGATCGTCCCCCACCAGCTGGCATTTTGCCCCGACCTTGTCGGTCAGCGCCTTCCAACCGACGAAATCATCCTCGGCCATGCCATCCTCGATCGACCGGATCGGATAGTCGGCGACCAGATCGGCGAGATAGTCGGCCATCGCTTCGGGGCTCAGCGATAGCCCTTCTCCGCTGATGACATATTTTCCGTCCTTGAAGAACTCGGTCGCCGCGCAATCGAGCGCGAGCACGACCTCGCTCCCCAGCTTGAACCCGGCCTGCTCGACCGATGCCGCGATGAAATCGAGCGCCGCGCGGGTTGATGCCAGGTTGGGCGCAAAGCCACCTTCGTCGCCTACCGCCGTTGCCAGCCCCTTGGCATGCAGCGCCTTCTTCAGCGTGTGGAAAATCTCCGATCCCCAGCGCACCGCCTCGGCCAGGCTCGGTGCACCCACCGGCATGACCATGAACTCCTGAAAATCAATGGGGTTGTCCGCATGTTCGCCGCCGTTGATGATGTTCATCATCGGCACCGGCAATGTCCGCGCGCCGACGCCGCCGACATAGCGATAGAGCGGCAGCCCGCGCGCATCCGCCGCCGCTTTGGCGGTCGCCAGCGACACACCCAAAATTGCATTGGCCCCCAGCCGCGCCTTGTTGGGCGTGCCATCCAGCGCGATCATCGCCATATCGATCTCGCGCTGGTCTTCGGCGTCCATGCCAATCACGTCCTCAGCAATCTCGCCGTTCACCGCCGCCACCGCCTTGGTCACGCCTTTGCCCAGATAGCGGCTTTTGTCGCCATCGCGCAGCTCGACTGCCTCGTGCGCGCCCGTCGATGCTCCGGACGGCACCGCCGCGCGGCCAAAGCTGCCATCCTCCAACAGCACGTCTACCTCAACCGTCGGATTGCCGCGGCTATCGAGGATTTGGCGGGCATGAAGGTCGATGATAGCGGTCATGGATGGGGTCCTGCTTCCGTTAGGGCAATATACGCCGCCGCCTTATCCAGCGCATCGGACGAACGCAACGCCACACCTGCCAAATTGTCGCGCGCCACTGGCATCGGTTGAACGATGCCCCTATATCGACGTTGTTACTTGGCGCGCACCGCAACGGTGCCGCTGCGTCGACCCGAGGAGTTTGAACATGGCCACCCCAGCAACCCCCGCCAAGAAGGCCGCTGCGCCCAAGAAAGCACCCGCGAAAAAGCCGGCTGCCAAAGCGGCACCCAAGGCTGCGCCGAAGGCAAAGGCTGCCGCTTCGGCCCCACATCCGGTGCGCGACCAGATTTCGGCCACTGCCGACACCATCAAATCGGAAGCCACCCGCCGCGCCAAAGAATTGCGCGAAGAAGCCGCTGCGCTCGCGAGCACCGCCAGCAAGGGCGCGCGCGAAGCCGCGACAAAGGGCAAGGACAAGGCCGCCGAAACCGTCGGCAGCCTTGCCAAAATGCTTGAGGACAGCGCTACAACGGTCGATAATAAGTTCGGCAAACAATACGGCGATTATGCGCGCAGCGCCGCGACCACTGTCGCTGGTCTTGCCTCCACGCTCGAAGAAAAGGATCTCGACGAGCTGGCCAATGCGACGCGCGATTTCGTCAAGAAAAGCCCAGCCGTTGCGGTCGGCGCTGCCGCGGTCATCGGCTTCGTGCTCGCGCGCATGCTGAAAAGCGGCGGCGGCAAAGACGAAGCCTGATCGCAGGCGTGGCCACCCGGAGGAAGAGCGACGCGCCTGACGCAGGCGGCGGACTGGGCGATGTGCGCCACGGCTTCGCCCCGACTGCGCCGCACGATGCCGCTGCACCCCCGCCGCCGCTGGCTGACATTGCAGCCAATTTGGTCGCCGACATCAAAGCGACGGCAGAAAGCGAACTCGCGCTCATTCAGGCACGCGCCGCGCTCGCGGGCGATGGCGTGCGCCGCGCCGCCATGTGGGGCGCGATCGCGGGTGGGGCGGCGCTGATCGCCTTGCTCGCCATTGTGTTTGGTATCATCGTAGCGCTCGTTCCTTATGTTGGTGCCGTTTTCGCTACACTGATTGTCGGTGGCCTGCTGCTCGCCCTCGCCGCCTTCGCCGCGCTGCGCGCCCGCACCGGAGCCGCCGACGTGCGCACCGCCTTTGCCGAACAAGGCGACCATCCACACTGGAAGGGCGAGGAATGAACCCTAAGAAGGTCCACCTGCTCAACGCCGCGCGCAAAGCGTTGTTCCAGCGGGCCCAGCTCGGTCGCTCACTCGGCGGCGCACGGCAAGAATTTGCCCCCGACGCCTTGAAACGCCGTGCTGCCAAAAAAGTGAATGACCGCATCGACAGCAGCGTTGCGGCGATCGAAGCCGGTCTACGCAAGCACCGCGTGCCGCTGGCGCTTGGCGCGCTCGCCGGTCTCGCTTTCGCATTTCGTCGCCCGCTCAAGGCTGCCGCCGACAAGGTCGCCGATTTCCTCGAGCGGCAAAATGCCGACGCCGCCTCTGCCCCCTCCCCCCAGCCTCTGGAGCAAGATGATGAGCCAGTTTGACGATTTGAAACAATCGAGCCTCGAGACCGCTGCGGCGGCCAAGGCGCGCATCACCGAAACCTATGGCAAGGCGAAAGCCGCCACCACCGACGCCGCCGCCAAAGCAAGCGAACAGGCCCACCAGCTCAGCGAAAAAGTCGCCCCCGTTGTCGCGCGCGGGAAGGCCGAAGCCGCCAAAGCCAGGTCGAAGCTGAAGGAAGTGGCCGAAAAACAGCCACTCACTCTCCTCGCGGGAGCCGCCGCCGTTGGCGCGCTGCTCGGCTCCCTGCTGCCCAAGGCTAGCAAGCGCGACGACGAGGCCTGACCCGCTTGCCGTAACGACGGCGCGCTGCTACCGGCGCGCCAGTTTTTCAAAGCGGCAGGATTAAGGCTTTATGAGCAAATTGCATCTGGTGTTCGGTGGACGGGTAAAAGATCCGCGCACCCTGGAGTTCGCCGATCTTGCCAGCCTCGACATCGTCGGCATGTTCCCGGATTACAAGAGCGCCGAGAAAGCCTGGCGCGCCGCCGCACAGCGCACCGTGGACGATGCCGAAATGAAATATGTGGTGGTGCACCTGCACCGGTTGCTCCAGCCGGAAGGCGAGGCGGAGTGAGGCCATCCCAAAAACCGCCTTCCTACAACGCGGCAATCGGTCAGGCCGTCAAAAGGCTCTTTTAATCGTCAACGCGATGATCGCGCGCCGCATCCAGCCATGCGCACTAACCTCCCCGCAGCCTCTCCCTTAATGATACAAGGGATACAGATGGCGGGCGGGTGGCCGTGACTTTTGTATCCTTGAACGGTCAGTCAGCGGAAATTGTCCGCATAGGCTTGTAGCTTCAGCCGCCGTGGCGGTGTCGCCACCACGCTCACCGATATTCCGTGACGGTCGGCATAGGCGCGCGCGTCAGCGTCGCTGGTAAACGTCAGCCGCACCTGCCGCTGTGTGTCACCGCTCCCCGCCCAGCCCATCAGCGGGTCGGGCTGCCGCGCTTCAGCAGGGGCGAATTCCAGCACCCAGCGGTCGGTGCGCGCACGCCCCGACTGCATCGCATTTTTGGGCTCCTGATAAATTCGCGCGGCCATGAATCGGATCCTGTCTTGGCGGGTTGGCAGAATCACTAAGCGCGCAAAGCCATGGAGGGAAGCGCATTTAGAGCCTGTGTTGCGGAAAAGACATCCCTGCTCCCTGGCGAAAGCCGGGGCCCAGAGCGCCAAATACCGAGGTTTGCGCGCGACCACGCTGGACCCCGGCTTTCGCCGGGGAACAGGAAGGCTATTGCCCGCCGTCGCGCCGCGCCTGCGCCGCCTTGGTCATCGTCGAAGCCCGCGCGTTCGCCGGATCATCGGGCCAGTTGTGCCTGGGGTAGCGGCCTTTCATCTCGCGCTGCACATCGCGCCAGCTTCCCCGCCAAAAGCCTGGAAGGTCGCGCGTCAACTGGATCGGACGGTGCGCCGGTGAAGTGAGCGCGAGAACCAGCGCCACCGGTGGTTGACCCACGGTCGGATGCACGGCCAGCCCGAACAACTCTTGCACGCGGAGCGTGACCACTGGTCCACCCTCGGCTCCATAATCGATCAGGTGGCGGGCACCGGTCGGCGAGGTGAAAGGCGATGGTGCAATACGGTCGAGCGCCTGCCGCTCGGCCCACTCCAGTTGCCCCATCAGGGCATCGACGAGTGCGCCATCGTGGATATCCCGCAGACCCCGCGTGCGCCCCAGCACCGGCGCTAGCCAGTCCTCCAAATTATCGAGCAGCGCCGTATCACCGAGCGCGGCGACCCCAGCAAAGTGGGCGCGCTGGCACAGCGCCAGCGCTGCGTTGTCCCAGCCGATAGCCGCCAGCCCCTGCGCGCGGACATAGTCAACACGGGCAGCGACATCCTCGGCCAGCACATCGGAATCGCGCGGTACCCGCTGCGCGGCCAATTTGATTGCGCCGAGGCGCCGCTCGGCGACGATATCGACGCGGTCGTTGGCGGGATCAAAGCTGCAAATGCGCCGTTCATCGATTTGGTCTTTGAACAGGGTCTCCGCCGTGCCTGCGTCGATGGGCGCCGCAGCCAATATGCGCGCGCCATCGGCACGGCCTTGCGCATCGCCGATGACCAGCCACTCGTGATTGGCAAGAGCGTCGGCGGGATCGAGGCGGAAGGCGCGTCCGCCTACGCTCAAATACTCGCCGCGCGCCCGGTCACGGCGGCGTGCTACCCGGTCCGGCCAAGCCAACGCCAGCAGCTCTCCAGCCGCTCGTGGCTGACTCCCAGCGTCGGCACCGCCCAGTTTCGCCAACCGCCGCGCCAAGCGCCGCGCGCTCTCGGCGCGTTCGCCGCGTACATGGCGCCAGCTTTGCCACCTTTGCTCGATATCTACGCTGCGCCCGCCCAGCCCGGGCTCGGTCAACAGCACGGCAAGCTCCGCTGCGCATTCGTCCCGCGCCTCCGCCAGCATGTGCGCCAGCGGCACAGGCAGTGGAATGGCGGCCAACCCCTTGCCATGCGCGGTGATGCGGCCATCAGGGCCAAGCGCTCCAATCGCTTCCAGGCGCATGCGGGCGTCCGCTACCGCCGCCGGGGTCGGCTGGTCCAGCCACGCCAACTGGCGCGGATCGACGATGCCCCAGCTGGCGCAATCCAGCACCACCGGCATCAGGTCATTTTCGTGGATTTCGGGCGGATCGAACGGCGGCATCCCGGCGGTAGCGGCTTCTTCCCACAGCCGGTAAGCGACGCCCGGCCCCTGCCGCGCCGCACGCCCAGCACGCTGCGTCGCCGCCGCCTGGCTAGCGCGTTCCGTTACCAGCCGCGTCATCCCCGCTGCCCGGTCAAGCCGCGGCCGCCGCGCCATTCCGCTGTCGATAACGATGCGGACCCCGTCGATGGTTAGACTGGTTTCGGCAATACTGGTCGCGAGGATGAGCTTGCGCCGCCCGTCCGCATCGCGCACCAGCGCGGCCCGCTGCAACGCGGGATCAATCTGCCCGTGCAGCCGGTGCACGACCAGCGGCAATCCCGCGGCCTCCACCCGCTCTGCCGTCCGCTCTATGTCTGCGGCACCGGGCAGGAAGGCGAGGATGTCGCCTCGCGCACCATCGGCCAGCGCCTGCCGTACAGCCCCCAGCACCGCGTCGGGCACTGGCTGTTCAACCCGGCGCCCGATGTAACGCAGATCGAGCGGAAAAGACTCTCCTTTGCTCTCGATCACGCTCGCGCCGCCAAGCAGCCCGGCAAAGCGCGTCCCGTCGAGTGTTGCCGACATCGCCAGCAAGCGCAGATCGGGCCGCAATCCCTGTTGCGCGTCAACAGCCAGCGCGAGCGCAAAGTCGCTGTCGAGGCTCCGTTCATGGATTTCATCGAACAGCACCGCCGATACGCCCATTAGCTCGGGGTCGGCCAACAACCGATTGCGGAACAACCCGTGCGTCATCACCAGCAGCCGCGTCGCCGCCGACTGTTTGCTATCGAGCCGCGTCGCATAGCCCACGCGCCCGCCAACCGCCTCACCCAACTCCTCGGCAATCCGTTCCGCCGCTGCGCGCGCGGCCAGACGGCGCGGCGAGAGTAGCCAAACCTTACCTCTGCACCATGGCTGGTCGAGCAACGCGGGCGCGACCCGGGTCGTCTTCCCCGCGCCCGGCGGCGCAATCAAAACAGCTGCGGGCCGGATCGCAAGCGCACCAAGCAACTTTGGCAGCACTGCCATAACCGGCAGCTCTGCTCCGCTATTTGTCATTTTTCAGTAAGCGCGCGCGACCGCGAAGGCGATCGCTTCGGTCAGCGCTGCCCGCGCTT
>VFQM010001976.1_pt1 | contig 16380 bp, 13 predicted proteins | sample 3512391 | NCBI WGS metagenome assembly VFQM01 (sample SAMN10412369, study PRJNA504923) | tailings metagenome | isolation source: Replicate 1 from Balatoc abandoned mine | place: Philippines
TTTGCAGGATGTTGTTGGTCGCCAGCGCCTCGACCGCGTTCTTGGGGAAGATCGAGAGGATGAAGTCGGTCGCCTTCAGCTCCTTGACCTCGCCCACGGCAGCGGTGGCGGCGGCGGCATCGGGGATCGCCGCGCCGATGCCGGGCTGGAAGAAATTGACCAGCACCAGTCCGAGCCCGATCGAGATCAGGCTCGCGGTGATGAACCATGCCAGCGCCCGCACCCCGATCCGGCCCAGCGCAGCGCTGTCGCCCATATGGGCGATGCCGACGACGATGGTCGAGAGCACCAGCGGTGCGACCAGCATCTTGATGAGGTTGAGGAAGATGTCCGAGAGCAGCTTGAACCACGGCGCGATGTCGGCCTTGATCACCTCGGCCGGCACCATCTGGTTGAGCGCCTGCCCGACAACGACGCCCAGCACCATGCCGACGAGGATATAGAGGGTAAGCTTGCGGTCCATGTTTGCTCCCGTCCGCGCAGCGCGGTCAGTTCTCAGGGTGAGCCGGCGGCAGCGCCAGCGCGTCGGCGGCGATGCGGGCATAGATGCGCGCAAGCACCGCGAGGTCCGGAATGGCAACGGCCTCGTCGCGCTTGTGCATCGTCGCGTTGCAGAGGCCGAATTCTATGACGGGGCAGACGGCGCGCAGGAAACGCGCGTCGGAGGTGCCGCCGGTGGTGGAAAGCTCGGGCAGGACGCCGGTCTCGGCCTCGACCGCGGCGCTCACCAGCTTGGAGAAGGCACCCGGCTCGGTCAGGAAGGGCTCGCCCGAGATCACGGGGCGCGCTGTGCCGCCATGCTTGGCGGCAATGGCGCAGACGCGGTCGGACAGGCTCTTGCCGGTGTGCAGGTCGTTGAAGCGGATCGAGATGCGCGCGTCCCCGCGGGCGGGGATGACATTATGCGCGCGGTTGCCGACGTTGATGTCGGTGATTTCGAGGTTGGAGGGCTGGAACCACTTCGTGCCCGTATCCAGCGTGAGCGCGTCAAGCTCGCCAAGGATCGCGACCAGTTTCGGCAGCGGGTTATCGGCAAGATGCGGATAGGCGACGTGACCCTGCGTGCCATCGACATCGATGAAGATATTGACCGATCCTCGGCGGCCGATCTTCACCATGTCGCCGAGGCGGTTGACGCTGGTGGGCTCACCCACAAGGCACAGATCGGGCTGGTGGCCTGCGGCTTCCATGTAATCGATGAGCGCGCGGGTGCCGTGGAGTGCGGGGCCTTCCTCGTCGCCGGTGATGATGAAGCTGATCGTGCCGGCGTTCTGCGGCACTTCGGCAACCGCAACCACCATCGCCGCGATCGCCCCCTTCATGTCCACTGCCCCGCGCCCGTGGAGCAATTCGCCGCGCACCTGCGGCTCGAACGGATCGGAGGCCCACCCCTCCCCCGGCGGCACGACATCGAGGTGCCCCGCGAAGGCGAAGTGGCGCGATCCCGGCGGGCCTGCGCGAAGAGCGAACAGGTTCTCGACCGGTGCCTCGTCCGATCCTTCTGCCCCCTCGCCCCGGGTGAAGCGATGGACCGCAAAGCCCAGCGGCGCCAGCATTGCCTCAAGCTCGGCAAACACCGCGCCCGTCGCGGGCGTCACGGAAGGCGCGGCGATCAGGCGCTTGGCAAGGTCGGTGACGTCGAGCATGCTGAAGGGCCTAGCAGGAGTTGCCGCCAATGCCCAAGCTTGATCTTGCCGCGATTCCCCAGACCAATGCCACCGGCTACCCCGCGCCCTTCGATGCAGCGGTTTCGGGGCGCTGGTATCGCCGGCTCGCGCCGGTGGCGGGTCTCACGCGGATGGGCGCAAGCCATGTGACCCTGCTGCCGGGGGCCTATTCCTCGCAGCGCCACTGGCACCGCGAGGAAGACGAGCTGCTGGTGATGCTGACGGGCGAGGCGGTGCTGATCGACGATTCCGGCGAGACTCCGGTGGGGCCGGGCGACGTGCTGGCCTTCCCGGCGGGCGAGGCCAACGGGCATCACCTCCACAATCGCTCCGATGCGCCCTGCACCTTCGTCGCCATCAGCGCGGGCGCGCGCGAGGGCGACAGCGGCGAATATTCCGATATCGACATGGTGTTCGACGCGGATGGCTACGCCCGCAAGGACGGCACCCGTTACGACGCGCGCCGCACGCCGTGATCGATCTCGCTGGATTTGCTCTGGCGGTGCTCATCATCGAGCTGACGCCCGGCCCAAACATGGCGTGGCTGGTGACTCTGACCCTGTCCGAAGGGCGGCGCGCAGGGCTGGCGGCGATCGGCGGCGTGGCGGCCGGGCTTGCGGCCAATGCTGCGGTGAGCGTGCTGGCAGCGAGCCTGATCCTTGCGCAGGGGGACGGGTTGACGCAGGTCATGTCGGTGCTGGCGGCAGCGATGATGGGCTGGCTGGCGTGGGAGGCGTGGAGAGACGCCGGCGAGAGCTCCCCCGCCGCCACCCCGCGGCCAAGCGAGGACCGTCACGCGATGGCAGGGTTCGTCATCAACCTGCTCAACCCCAAATCGGCGCTGTTCATGATCACGGTGATGCCGCAATTCGTAGCCAGCGGGCAGCCGACCTTTGCCCAGGGCCTCACCCTCGCCGCGATCAGCGTCGGCATCGCGACCGCGATCCATCTCGCGCTGGTGCTGAGCGCCGGTCACGTCCGCGCGGCGCTGATGGCAGAGGCACGGGCGCGGATCGTGCGGCGGGTGCTGGCGCTGGCGATGCTCGGCGTGGCCGTGTGGTTCCTCGCCAAGGCTTTCGGCTAGTTCCGGCGGCGGCGCGGCTCGTCAGGCACCAACGGACCGGGCTGGAAGGCCTCTTCGAGCAGCCTTGCGATCCTGAGGCCCGATTGCAGCACCCGCTGCCGCGCGATGGGCACGCCGCGCACGATATCCTCCTGCGACAGCGCGGTCTTTTCCGGCAGGGTGCCGTCGCACAGGTTCTCGGTATCGAAGGCGGTGGGGTAGACGAAGCTGCGGGCGATTTCCCAGCTCTCGCGGCCCCAGTCATCGGGGGATCCGCCAGCAAGTTCGGCGCGCTCGGCGGGGGTGTAGCGGCGCACCACCGGATCGGCGGGATCGCTGATCGCACGCTCGGCGAGCGGGCCGTCCCAGATCGAATGCAGGTTCAGCCCCGGCTTGATCCCGTAATCCGCCTTGCGGGCATTGCCGCCCTGATCCTCGTTGTCGCCCGAGTGGAGCGGCATGTGCACATCGCCCGCAAAGTGCACCATGAAGGCGAGCGCCTCCAGCCGCTCGTGGGTCGGCAGGCGTTCATCGGCGAGCACCCGCTGCGCGCGCTGGATCTGTGCGGTGACGCAATTGCCGCCTGCGCAGTTGGCGCGGGGGTCAAAGGCCTTGCACACCGGCGCCGTGCGGTAATGCCAGGCGAAGGTATAGCCCCAGCGCCAGCCCTCGCCGCGCAGGCAATCGGGCCACACGGCGGCATCCTGCAACGTCCCGAGCGGGCAATCAGGCGTGGCAAGATCCTTCTGGCGGGCGAGCAGCGCCCGGATCTTCGCGCGCACTTCCGGCGAGACGTTCGCCTCGGCGATGCTTGCGGTCTGGCGGTGGGCATATTCACCCCATGCCACAGCGGGGACCGGAGCAAGTGCCAGCAGCACCGCCAGCAGGGCAAGCAGCCGCTTCATCATCAGCGCACCATCTCGAACTGTTCGATCACCCATTCCTCTTCCTCGGCCGCGCCGATCCATTCGCGCATCCAGTCATGTTCGAGGATCGCCTGCATATAGGCCTGCGCGAAGCCGGGGACGCCGATCCCGTAGGTGACGAAGCGCGTCACCACCGGGGCATAGAAGATGTCGGCGGCGCCGAAGGTTCCGAACAGATAGGGCCCCGCGCTGCCGTGGCGGGCGCGGGCTTCGGCCCACAGCCCGAGGATGCGCACGATATCATGCTTGGTCTGCTCGGCGATGCCCGGCAGCTCCACGCGGCGGCGGATGTTCATCGGCAGCTCGCGGCGCAGGCTCTGGTATCCCGAATGCATCTCCGCGACCATCGCGCGGGCCATGCCGCGGGCGGTGTCGTCCTTCGGCCAGAACCGCTCGCGCCCCACACGGTCGGCGCAATATTCAAGGATGGCGAGACTGTCCCACACCACAGTTTCGCCGTCCCACAGGATCGGCACCTTGCCGCTGGAGGGCTGGACCTCGCCCATCTCCTCCTTCAGCCGGTCCCACTCCTCGCCCATGATCGGCACGGTGAGCTCATCGAAATGCAGGCCCGATTGCTTGACGGCCAGCCAGCCTCTCAGCGACCAGCTGGAATAGTTCTTGTTGCCGATGATGAGTTTCATGGGTCTGCGCTCCACCTGCGAGACGGGATGTCGCGCACCCCTAGGAATTCAGGCTTCCCCTGTCGAGGCTGAACGGGTTATTCGGCACGCAACAAGGAGCCCCCGCCATGACCCTGCCCCCCTTCCACCTCGCCTTCCCGGTCGATGATCTCGCCGAGGCCCGCCGCTTCTATGGCGATGTGATGGGCTGCGGCGAGGGGCGTTCGTCGGGCGAGTGGATCGATTTCGATTTTCACGGCCACCAGATCGTCGCCCATCTTGCGCCGGGGCAGGCGGGCGACCGGGCGAGCAACCATGTCGATGGCCACGGCGTGCCGGTCCCGCATTTCGGGCTGGTGCTGACGATGGCCGACTGGGAGGCACTGGCTGCGCGCCTGCGGGACGGCGGCTGCGAATTCGTGATCGCACCCACGATCCGCTTCAAGGGTCAGCCGGGTGAGCAGGCAACGATGTTCCTGCGCGATCCCAGCGGCAACGCGCTGGAGTTCAAGGCTTTCGCCGATCCGGCCAACCTGTTTGCTACCTGAAAAAACATATAAATCATATTGTAAAATGTTGGTAACTCATTTTGATGACTAACGGATTGCTAACCATTTCTCCGTAGTTCTCCCGGGCATGACAACACATGCTCGCCTTTACGCATCGCTCGCCACAATCCTCGCCCCCGCCATGCTGGTCGGCCATGCCGCACCTGCGCTGGCCGCCGGGGTGACCGCTGGCACGCTGATCGAGAACACCGCCGTCGCCAGCTTCGACGAAGCGGGAACGCCGCGGTCCATCAACTCCAACACCGTCGTTGTGCGGGTGGACGAACTGCTCGATGTCACGGTGACCTCGCTCGATCCCGGTCCCGTCACCGCCCGCGCGGGGGATGCGGTGCTGACCTTTGAAGTGACCAACCAGGGCAACGGCCCCGAAGCCTTCCGCCTGACCGCCGAAACGGCGGTTGCCGGCAATGACTTCGATGTCACGCTTCGCGCCATTGCAATCGATAGCAACGGCAATGGCATCTATGACGAAGGGGTCGACCAGATCCTCGCCTCGCCGCAGACCACGCCGGTGCTTGCGCCCGATGCGCGCCTTACGGTTTTCGCGCTCGTCACCGTGCCGCAGTCCGTGGCCGACGGCGACACCAGCAACGTCGCGCTGACCGCTGCTGCGGTGACCGGCAGCGGCACCCCCGGCACCAGCTTCGCCGGCCAGGGCGTTGACGGCGGCGATGCGGTGGTCGGCGCGACCGGCGCGCTCGCCACGGCGCGTGGCAGCCTGATCGGCACAGTTGCGAGCGTCAGCCTCGTCAAGTCGGTCGCCGTGCGCGATCCCTTCGGCGGGACCAGCGCCGTGCCCGGAGCAATCGCGACCTTCACCATCGAAGCCCGCGTGAGCGGCACCGGTGCCGTGTCCGGCCTCGTCGTGTCCGACGCCATCCCGGCCGGCACGACCTATGTGCCGGGCACCCTGACGCTCGATACCGCCACGCTCACCGATGCGGCCGATGTCGATGCGGGCACCGCCTCGCAAGCCGGCGGGGTCGCCGTCACCCTCGGCAGCGTGCCGGCGGGCACGACCCGCGCGATCACCTTCGACGTCACCATCGACAGATAAGACAACAACCGAGTCACCAGGGGCCGCAATATGAAGACCATCTCCAAGCTCGTGCTCGCCTGCGCCGCCATGGCCAGCCTTGCCATGCCTGTTCTGCCAGCTGCCGCTCAGGGCAATGGCAGCCCGATCACGCTCAGCGGCGATGTGAAGGCGGTCAAGACCGTGACCGACGCCGACGGCAAGGAGCGCACCGAGCTGGTCGATCCGGCCACCATCATCCCGGGCGACCGGCTGGTGTTTGGCACCGACTACGCCAACAAGGGCGCCGAGGCGGTGAGCAACTTCGTTGTCACCAACCCGCTGCCCGCAGCGGTCCGGCTCGCACCCGATGCTGATCCGGCGCTCGATGTGTCGGTGGACGGCGGCAAGACCTGGGGCGCGCTGGCCACGCTGTCCATGACCAATCCCGACGGGACGACGCGTCCCGCCACCCATGCCGACGTGACCCACGTCCGCTGGGTGCTGGCGAGCATCGCGCCCGGCGCTTCGGGGAGACTCACCTATCCAGCCATCATCCGCTGACCGGCGGGCGATAACCGCCAAGCTCCGCGGGCGGAACCTTTGACGCGGTGCAAACACTCGGGACCATAACCATGAAGACCACCAAGCAATTGCTGGGTGCGGTGAGCGCGGTTGCGCTCGTCGCCATGTCCAGCACGCCTGCCCTGGCCGAAGGGACCAGCGCAGGCACGACCATCACCAACAACGTGTCCGTCAGCTACAATGTCGGCGGCGTCGCGCAGAATGCCCAGACGGCGACCGACAGCTTCACTGTCGACCAGCGCGTCAACGTTACCGTCACCGCGATCACCACGCCTGTTTCGGTCTCGCCGAACCAGACCAACCGCGTGCTCGCCTTCGATGTGACCAACCTGTCGAACAGCACGGTCGACTTCGCGTTGACCACCGCACTGGCTGGCGGCGACGCGGCGGACATCAGCAACATCCGCATCTACCGCGATCTCGACGGCGACCGCGTGCTCGACGATGCCGAACTGGCTGCCGGTCCGATCACCTTCCTCGATGAAGTCGCCGCAGACGCCTCCGTCGCGGTGCTGGTCGTCTCCGACATCAGCATCAACGCGGTGAACGGCGATACCTTCGACGTGAACCTGACGGCTGCTGCGCACGCATCCGGCACCGCCGGTACACTCGGCGGCGTGCTGTCGGGCACCGCTGGCGGCAACACCGCGGGCATCGACACAGTGCTGTTCGACGGTTCGGGCGTGGCCGACGGCGATAACGACGGACGCTTCTCGGCCCAGGGCCGCTACAGCGTGTCCGGCGCGCTTCTGACCGTCCTCAAGTCGAGCCGCGTCGTGAGCGATCCGGTCAACCTCACCAACAATCCGAAGGCCATTCCCGGCGCGACGGTCGAATACTGCATCACCGTGGCCAACGCTTCAGGTGCGGCAACCGCGACCGACGTCAACCTGGTCGACGATCTGCCTGACGATGTGACCTTCGCTTCGGCGTTCGGCATCTTCGTCAACGGCGATGCGACCTGCTCGGCGAACAGCGGCACCGCTGGCGGCAACTTCACCGCCGGCGCCGGAGTCGGCGGGCGTGACCGCGTCAGCGGCGCGCTGAGCGATGTAGCAGCGGGCCAGACGCGCTCGCTCTACTTCCAGGTCACGATCAACTAAGCCTGATCGGGACATAGGGTCTTGCGTGTTTCCCCCTCTCTGCGCCGCCTGACGGCAGCCTTCGCGGTAGCACTGCTGCCGTTCGGGCTGGCGCAGGGAGGGGTTCACGCCCAATCGACCGGCGATGCGACCGCCCGCAGCGTCACCAACGTCGCCGAGGCGAGTTGGGACGAGGGCGGCGCACGCCAGCGCATTTCCAGCAACATCGTGCGCTTCGAAGTCAGCGCACAGCCTGCCGTGCCCCCGTCGATCCGCGTCTATCGCCGGGCACCGGGCACAGGTGCGGGTTCCGAGCTGGTCTACCGCACGCCGCGGTGCACCGCCTCTGCGGCACCGGCCCAGAGGTTGAGCGCCCTGAACACGGGCGACCTCGCAGGCGGCGCTCCGGCCATTTCCAGCACCTCAACCGCCACCGTCCAGCAGACCGACCGGCTGCGCGGCGGCGAACCCCTGTTCTTCGAGATCAACGCCGCCGCCGCCAACCGCGATCCGGCTGCAATCGACAGCCTCACCGTCGTGCTCACCACCATCGAAGGTGATCGCGAGACGATGACCGTGTTCGAGACCGAGGCCAACAGCGGCATCTTTGCCGGCGTGATCGATACGCTGCGCATCCCGCCGGCGGTCGTGCAGGAAGACTGCCGCCTCAGCGTCGGCGCGGATTCGCGCATCACCGTGGCCGCTGTGCGCCCGGGCAGCGATGCGACCCTCGTGTCGGCCGATGTCACCGTGCTGGTCGACCCCTTCGGCATGGTCTTCGACAGCGAGACCGGCGAACCTGTCAGCGGCGCGCGCGTGACGCTGGTCAATGCCGATACCGGCGCCGCCGCCATTGTCTTCGCGCCCGACGGCGTGACGGCGTGGCCTTCCAGCGTGGTGAGCGGCCAGACCATCACCGATGGCGCAGGCAATGCCTTCCCGATGGCCGCGGGCGAATTCTGGTTCCCGCTCACCACTCAGGGGCGCTTCCGCCTCGCGGTCGAGCCGCCCGCCCCCTACACCGCCCCCTCTGTCGTGCCGCGCGAGGTGCTCGCCCGGGTCACGCGCCCGAACGGCCAGCCCTATGTGATCCGCGAAGGATCCTTCGGTGACATCTTCGTGCTCGACACCCCCGTGCCCTTCGAGGTCGACCTGCCGGTGGATCGTCCGGCGGCCGATCTGGGTCTCGTGAAAACCGCATCGCGCACCCGCGTGCAGGCTGGTGACGTGGTGTTCTACACCCTCACCGTCAGCAACACCGATCCCGCGCGCGTGCGCCGCGGCGTGACGCTCACCGACACGCCCTCGCGCTGGCTGCGCCTGCGTCCGGATAGTGTCCGGGTGAACGGCACGCCCGCACCCCAGACAGTGACCATCGCGCCCGACGGCAGCACCCTGACCGTCGCCCTCGGCGATCTGGCGGCGGGCACTTCGGCGCGCGTGACCTATGCGATGAGCGTCCGCCCCGACGCCGCGCCGGGCCGCGCAGTCAACCTTGCCGTAGCCCGCGACGCGCTGGGCCGCGAAGTGCGCGCCGATGCCGCCGTCGACATCGCGCGTGACGGGATCGCCGACCGCATGACCATCATCGGACGCATTACCGAGGGCGCGTGCACGCTGCCCGAAGCCGAGCGTCGCGGCATTCCGGGCGTGCGCGTTATGCTGGAAGACGGCAGCTTCGCGATCACCGATGGCGACGGGCGCTACCACTTCGAAGGCGTCGTCCCCGGCACCCACGTGGTGCAGGTTGCGCCGATGACCCTGCCCGAAGGCGGCCGCTTCGTCGATTGCACCCGCTCCACCCGCAGCGCGGGCAGCGCGATCTCGCGCTTTGCCACCGGCCAGGGCGGCAGCCTTGCGGTCGCCGATTTCCATGCCGAGCTGCCCGAAGGCGCGCGCGCCGCTCCCGCCCCGGCGGAGGCCCCCGCCGCTGGCGAGCCGTCCAAGGACGCCGCCCCCGCCGCCACCGATTACGTCGCCCTGGGTGATGGCGAAGATGGCTTCCTCGCGCCCACCCCCGATGCCAACCCGCGCGCGCCCGCCATCAAGGTTGCCGTGCGCCACCGCCGCGGCCAGACCGTGCAGCTGTTCGTCGATGGCAAGCCGGTCGAACCACTCGCCTTCGAAGGCACCCAGACCCCGGAAAAGGGCAAGTGGGCCGTCAGCCAGTGGCGCGGCGTGGCGCTGCTGACCGACCGCACCATGCTTGAAGCGCGCATCCTCAATTCCTTCGGCGAAGTGTCCAAGACCTTCACCCGCGAGGTGTTCTTCACCCGCGCCCCCGCCAAGGTCGAATTCTTGCGCGACCAGTCCACCCTCGTCGCCGATGGCCGCACCCGTCCGGTGGTGGCGATCCGCGTGCTCGATCGCAACAACCGCCCCTTGCGCGAAGGTATCTCGGGCAGCTTCACGCTGAACGCTCCCTACCAGAGCGCCGAACAGATCGACCGCCAGCAGCTCAATCAGCTCACCGGCATGACCCCGATGGCCGCGCGCTGGGTGGTCGAGGGCACCGATGGCATCGCCAGGATCGAACTGGCCCCCACCATGGTCAGCGGCTCGCTGCGCCTTGGCTTCACCTTCGACGATGGCGAGATCACCCGCCGTCAGGAGCTTGAAGGCTGGATTGAACCCGGCGCGGTGGAATGGACCGTGATCGGTCTGGCCGAAGGCACCGTCGGCGCGCGCTCGGTGGCCGACAACATGGAACGCGCCGGCCAGTTCGACAGCGACCTTGGCGATGATGCGCGTGTCGCGCTGTATGCCAAGGGCCGGGTGCTGGGGAAATATCTGCTGACCCTCGCCTATGACAGCGCCAAGCAGCGCGAAGACAGCCGCGTGCTCGGCGCGATCGATCCCAATGCCTATTACACCGTGTTCGGCGATGCCTCCGCACGCCAGTTCGACGCCGCCAGCCGCGAAAAGCTGTATGTGCGCGTCGAAACCGCGACCTTCTATGCGCTCTACGGCGATTTCCAGACCGCCTTCAACCAGACGCGCCTTGCCGCTTACAACCGCACCGCCACCGGGGTTATGGGCGAAGCACGGGTCGGCGGGATCAAGGCGCAGGGCTTTGCCGCCGAAGTTTCGAGCCGCTTCCAGCGTCAGGAAATCCAGGGTCAGGGCATCTCGGGCCCCTACAGCCTCGCCAGCCGTCGCATCCTCGCCAACTCCGAGCGCGTCACGCTGGAAGTGCGCGACCGCTTCCGCCCGGAACAGATCATCTCCAGCCGCACCCTGACGCGGTTTACCGATTACGAGCTTGATCTGCTGGCCGGCACGATCCGCTTCAAGGCCCCGGTTCTGAGCCGCGATGACAACCTCAACCCGCAGTTCATCGTCATCGAATTCGAAACCGATGGCGCGGGCGCGGCCGAATGGAACGCAGGCGCGCGGGCCGACTGGACCAGCGAAGATGGCCGCGTGCGTATCGGTGCAAGCGCGATCAGCGACGCGGGCCTCGAAGGTGCGGGCGGCCAGACGCAGCGCACCGATATCGGCGCGGTCGATCTGCTCGCCCGCGTCGGCGAGAACACCGAAGTGCGCGCCGAAGTCGCTGTCAGCCAGCGCGAAGGCGATACCGCGCAGGGCTGGCTGGCCGAAGTGCAGCACCAGACCGGCAAGGTCGATCTGATCGCCTATGCCCGCCAGATCGACGCCGATTACGGCATCGGCCAGCAGAACGCCGTCGAGCGCGGCCGCCGCAAGGTCGGCGTGGACGGGCGCGTGCTGCTGACCGAGGAACTCACCTTCACCGGCAGCGTGTGGCAGGACGAGAGCCTGATCGATGCGGCCCGCCGCCGCGCTGCACAGGGCCAGCTGGCGCTGACCCGTCAGCAGACCAACCTGCGCCTCGGCCTCGTGCACTTCGACGATCGCCTTGCCGATGGCGGCCATGCTGCCTCGACCGTGCTGGAAGCCGGGGCGACCCAGCGCATGCTCAACAACAAGCTGGAACTTTCCGCTGGCACCGCCATCGCGCTCGACAAGACCGAAAGCGTCGATCTGCCCGCGCGCCACCGCTTCAGCGCGCGCTATGCCATCACCCCGGACGTGCGGCTGGTGGGCACCTATGAAATCAGCAACGGCGAGCGCATCAAGGCCCGTCAGCTGCGCGGCGGGATCGAAGTCGCGCCGTGGCAGGGCGGTCAGGTGACCACCACCGTCGGGCAGGAAAGCATCGGCGAAAACGGCAACCGCAGCTTCGCCGCCTTCGGCGTGTCGCAGACATTGCAGGTTTCCCCGGAACTGACCGTGGATGCCACGATCGACGGCAACCGCACCATCGGCGGCCAGCCTGCCGCGGGCGATCTCGTCAACCCCGCCCAGCCGGCGGCGAGCGGCGGGCAGATCACCGGCAACCTGCTGTTCGAGGACTTCACCGCCGTCACCTTCGGCGCGGCCTGGCGCAAGGACCGCTGGAGCGTGACTGCCCGCGGCGAAGTGCGCGACGGCGAGACCGCCGACCGCAAGGGCGCGCTGCTCGGCGCGATCCGCCAGCTCGGCGAAGGCAGCCTGGTCGGTTCGGGCGTGACCTGGACGCATTCCAAAGCTGTCGGCGGTGCCACGGCCGAAATCCTCGATGCCAGCATCGCCTTCGCCCACCGCCCCTCGCACTCGCCCTTCGCGATGCTCGGCCGTATCGAATACCGCAGCGACCGCATCATCGGCGGTGTCGCGGGGGAGATCGGCGGAGCAGGCGGGGCTGGCCGCACGGCGCTTACGGTTGATGGCAATGCCACCTCGCGCCGTCTGGTCGGCAGCGTCTCGGCCAATCTCAGCCCGCGCGGGACTGACGATGCGGGTGCCGAAGTGCGCCGCGACGAATTCGCCCTGTTCGTGGGCGCACGCCACAGCCTCGACCAGTTCGAAGGCACCGAATTCACCGGCACCGCCGTGCTGGTCGGCGGCGATGCGCGCATCGGCATTGGCGAGCGGATCGAGATCGGCGCGAGCACCACGGTGCGCAGCAGCCTGGAGGATGAAGTGACCAGCTTCGCCTATGGTCCGACCCTTGGCCTTGTCCCGGTGGACGGCATGCTGCTCACCCTCGGCTACAACATCGAAGGCTTCCGCGACGGCGATTTCGGCCCGATGCGCAACACCGACAAGGGCGCGTTTGCGGCGATCAGGATGAAGTTCGATGCCGGCAGCCTCGGCATTCTGGGTCTGGGGCGCTGACTATGGGCGGGCGCAGCAGAGAGCGGTTCGCTAACCGTCTGTTTACCATGTTTTCCTATTCGCCACGTATGATTGCGAGCCTGCTCCACCTGCGCCGCTGGCTGGCGCTGCTGCTGATGGCATGTGCTGTCCTGTGGAGCCCTGCCGCGCAGGCGCAGGATTGCGCGCAGGCGACCAGCCAGGGCACGGCCCCGGCAAGCTGGCAGACCTATTGCTGGCTTAACATGACCGCCTACGATGATGCCATCGCGCGCAGCGCGACCGGGCAGAACCTCGCCTTCACCCTGCCTGATGGCTCGGTGCTGCGCTTCAATGCCCGCGTCACCGGCACCAACCCGGCCTATAATGACGTGCCCGCCCCGTCGTGGACAGGCGCGGCGGTGGGTAACGCTGCCTTCATCGGCATACCGGGCCGCCCGGTGCTCTATTCCGCGCAGGCCGGCACCAGCACCATCGCGATCACCAACATCGCCATCACCCCCCCGGCAGGTGGCGGCGTGACGGTCTACTCCTTCGTCGTCGCCGATGCCGAATCGAGCAACGATAACGAAGCGATCCGCCTGACCTCCAACGGCGGCGCATGGCAGCTGCTGGATTCGGTTCCGCCGATCGCGGGTTCGACCATGCCGCCGATCAGCGGCGTGGGCTCCGGCAATGTCACCATCACCGGCACACCGGGCACTGTCGGGGCCTATATCCTCGGCAGCAACAGCCCGACGAGTGTGACGGTGCAGACCCAATCCGGCGGCCTGCAAGGCGTGATGTTCGCGATCCGCTTCGCAACCATCCGGCTCCAGACCCAGATCCTCGGCACGCGCGTCAATGCGGCGGACCAGTTGAGCTTCCAGATTGCCTCGACCGCCACCGGCACCGCGATCAGCAGCGGCACGACCACCGGAACCGGCACCGGCCCGTTCTCCACCGCGCCGCTCAGCATGTCGGCGGGCATCCCGATCACCCTGCGCCTTGCCATGGCCGCAGGGAGCGCGAGCGCGATATCCTCCTACACGGCGAACCTCAGTTGCGTGAACACCGCAGGCACCACCCGCGCCGCCTTGCCCAACAACCTGTCGACCATCAACACCAGCATCGGCCAGCTCGAATTCGGCGAATTTCTGGTCTGCACCTTCCAGGTCGGCGCCCAGCCACGGCTGCGGGTGCGCAAGGTGCTGGGCAGTTCGCGGCGGTTCGCGACAGACCAGTTCGCTGTGCGTATCCGTGACGGATCGACCGTCACCGCATCTTCGACCACCACAGGCACCGGAAGCACGGTCACCTCCGGGACCGGGGACACCGGCCTCGTGCAGGTGGTGAACCAGCGCGCCTACACCCTCGACGAGATCGCCGCAGGCACGGCAAACCTCGGCAACTACACGGTCACGATGGCCTGTTCGAACGCGACTGCCGGTTCGACCACCGCGCTGCCAACCGCTGTAGGAGGAACGATCACCCCGCGGCCTGGCGATACCATCACCTGCACCATCACCAACACCGCCCGCTCCACCGCGACACTGGTGATCGAGAAGACCAGCCGGGTCATCTCCGATCCGCGCAACGGGACCGTCAATCCCAAGCTGATCCCGGGCGCGATCGTGGAATATGCGATCACGGTCCGCAATGTCGGCAATCTGGCGGTGGATTCGAGCTCGATCGTAATCATCGACGTGATGCCCGCGCAGATGGCCTTTGCCACCGGCACGCCGGTGACCTTCACCAACGGCACTCCCACGAGTGGCCTCAATGCTTTCAACGCGGGCACGATGGTGCGCTTCTCCTCGGCACCGGGGGGGACGACGGCCTTCACCTACACGCCCACCGGCGCCTTCGATCCCAACGTGCGCGGCATCCGCATCAACCCCACAGGCACGATGGCCGCAGCTACCAGCGGGACCAGCCAGCCCAGCTTCACAATCCGCTTCCGCGCGCGGGTGGAGTAGGCTCGGACGAGCCTCCTGCAGAGGTTACGGCTTGTTAACCGCCGCGCCGCTAGCCTTCGCAGGTGACCAAACGCTCGATCCTGCTGGCGCTCGCTGCGCTTATCGCCGTCCCGGCCGGGGCCAACATCCTGTCCGGTCCTGCCACCGTCGTCGATGGCGATACTATCGACATGACCGGCACCCGCATTCGCCTGATCGGGATCGACGCGCCGGAAAGCGCGCAAAACTGCACCCGCGCCGGACAGCCCTGGGCCTGCGGACAGGATGCCACCGCGACCTTGCAGGAGATCCTCGCCAGCAGATTCCTCGAATGCACGGCACAAGGGACAGACATGTACGGGCGAACCCTTGCCACCTGTCAAAACGCCGTGTTCGATCTCGGGCGTGAGATGGTGCGCCGGGGGATGGCCGTCCCTGCAGACGATGCGCCGCCCGAATACCTCGAAGCACAAAACATCGCACAACAGCTAAAGTCCGGACTCTGGTCCAGCGAGTTCGAGGTGCCCTCGGCATGGCGCGCGGCCAACCCGCGCCTTGCGACGCAACCGGTCAGTGCTGAACGGACAGCGCGTCACGCCCGTCCCGCGCCGCGACGCGCCGCCCCCGAACGCCGCTTCACCAGTACATTCGGGTGCGCGATCAAGGGCAATCACAGTCGCTACGGCGGCCACATCTACCACCTGCCCGGCCAAAAATACTACGACGCGACCCGTCCCGAGGCGCTGTTCTGCACCGAGAGTGAGGCCATGGCCGCGGGCTTCCGCCGCTCCAAGGAATAGACCTACCCCATCCACCCTTCACCCAGCGCGTCGGCGACGACGGCGGCACGCAAGGCAGCGATGCCCATGCCCTTCTCGGAGCTGGTCAGGTGGATTTCCGGGTGCGCGGCGACGTGCTTCTTGGCTTCGGCGGCGGTCTTTTCCGCCACCACCGCCAGCTCGCTCGCCTTGATCTTGTCGGTTTTGGTGAGGACGATCCGGTATCCGACCGCGGCCTGATCCAGCATGGTCATCATCGTCCGGTCGACCTCCTTCAGGCCATGACGGCTATCAACCAGCACCAGCGTGCGGGCCAGCACCTGCCGCCCGCGCAGGTAGCTGTTGACCAGGGCCTTCCACTTTTCGACCACCTTCACCGGCGCCTTGGCAAAGCCATAGCCGGGCATGTCGACCAGACGGAACAGCGGCAGGGCGCCTTCCTCTTCCGGGCGGCCGACATCGAAGAAGTTCAGCTCCTGCGTGCGCCCCGGTGTCACCGATGCCCGCGCGATGGACTTGCGGCCGGTCAGTGCGTTGAGCAGCGAGGATTTGCCCACGTTCGACCGCCCGCAAAAGGCGATTTCGGGCACCTGCGGATCGGGCAGGAATTGCAGCTGCGGCGCGGAGCGCAGGAAATCGACCGGCCCCGAAAAGAGCTTCGATGCGGCTTCCTCGCGCGCTTGCAGGTCTTCGGGATCGGTCACGCGGCTATCCCTTCGCCGCTTTCGCCTTCTCCGCCGCATTCGCCGCCTTCAACTGCGGATGCTTGGAGTACAGATAGCTCTGCTGCGCCACGGTCAGGATGTTCGAGGTCACCCAATAGAGCAGCAGACCTGCCGCAAAGGGTGCCATCACGAACATCAGGATCCACGGCATGATCGCGAACATCTGCTGCTGCACCGGATCCATCGCGCTCGGATTGAGCTTGAAGGTCAGCCACATGGTGATGCCCAGCAGCACCGCGAGCGGGCCGA
>VFQM010001978.1_pt1 | contig 16356 bp, 14 predicted proteins | sample 3512391 | NCBI WGS metagenome assembly VFQM01 (sample SAMN10412369, study PRJNA504923) | tailings metagenome | isolation source: Replicate 1 from Balatoc abandoned mine | place: Philippines
TTTGGCTGGTTGGCGGCGATGGTTCTGTAACAGCGGAGCGTGTCTAGAGAAAGCCGCGCGCTTGTCGTGCGGCTTTTTTGTGCGGGGCGCCCTTTTCTGGCGCACTGTTGTGCTCGGTTAGGTTTAAACTGTACTGATAGTTTTTTGGTTGTTTGCGTTACTGTATCGGTCCAATCACAGGGAGTTCGCGCCGATGTCCAATCTGTTGCTCTACCAGCGTATCGCTCAGCAACTGGCGGAGGATATTCGGCGAGGCGTTTATCAACCCGGTGAGAAGGTACCTTCTGTGCGCAAGCTCAGTGCTCAGCTGAGTGTCAGCCATGCCACGGTATTGCAGGCCTATGCCAACCTGGAAGACCAGGGCCTGATTCGTGCGCGTCCCCAGTCGGGCTACTACGTACACCAGACCCCGGCACTCACGGCCGCCACCCCGGAAATCGCCAAGGTTGAGCGGCCAGGCCTGGTGACACGCAGCAGCATCATCAATCAGGTGCTGACGGAGTCGCGCCGCGAGGGGGTATTTCCGTTGGGCGCGGCGGTGCCGCATGTCGACTACCTGCCGGTGCGTGCGCTGCAGCAGCAGTTGGCCCGGGTCAGCCGTTTCCATGCGCCGCGTGCCTTTGGTTATATGTTCAGCCCTGGGTTTGAACCCTTGCGGCGGCAAGTGGCTATTCGCATGCGTGATGCCGGCGTGGTCATAGACCCCAGCGAAGTGGTGATCACCAGTGGTTGTGTCGACGCACTGCAGATGTCATTGCGTGTACTGACCCGTCCCGGTGATCTGATAGCCGCAGAATCGCCTACTTATTATGGATTGCTGCAACTTGCGGATTTGCTGGGGCTGAAGGTCATCGAGATACCCAGTGATCCCAACGAAGGAATCAGTCTGGAGGCGTTGCAGTTGGCGGCTAGCCAGTGGCCGATCAAGGCGGTGGTGCTCACTGCACGCATCAGTAATCCCTTGGGGGGGAGTATCCCGGAGGCACGTCAGAAGCAGTTGCTCAAGCTGGCGGGACAGTTTGCCATGCCGATCATCGAGGATGACATCCAGGGTGAACTGATGTTCGACAGCGGCCGGCTCAAGGCGCTCAAGGCCCATGACCAGCAGGGGCAGGTTATCTATTGCTCGAGCTTCTCGAAAACCCTGTCGCCTGGGGCGCGCATTGGCTGGATCATCGCCGGCAAGTACCAGGCGGATATTGAGCGGCTGCAGACCTTCAGTACCTATTCGGCCTGCAGCGTCACCCAGATGGGCATTGCCGCTTACCTGGAAAATGGCGGCTACGACCGTCATTTGCGACATATCCGCCAGGAGTATCGGAAAAATCTCACGGCCTACCAGTTGGCCGTGCAGCAGCATTTCCCAGAGGGCACGCAGATGTCACGCCCGTTGGGTGGGTTTATCCTGTGGGTCAGCTTGCCGGCACGGGTCAATACCCAGCAGTTGCACATGCGCGCCCTACAGCAGGGCATCAGCATTGCCCCGGGGATGATTTTCAGCAACACCGAGCAGTTCAATCACTGCTTGCGGTTGACTTGCGGCATTCCCTGGAACCGCGAGGCCGAGCGGGCGATCATGGCGCTTGGCCTGTTGGCGCGTCAGCTGTGCCAGGAAACGCCGGCGATCGGGATGCCTTAGGCACCACTGACCAGTACATCGCAGCGTGCACTGTTGAGTACATAACGGCTGACACTGCCCAGCAGCAACTCCTGTAGGGCACCCTGGCCCTGCTTGCCCAGTACGATCAGGTCGCAGTCTTCCAGCTCGGCCTGTTCGAGGATCAGCTGGCCAGCATCGCCATGCAGTACCTTGCTGCGCAGGGGGTTAGCGGCATCAGCCTGGGCGCACAGTTGCAGCATGCGTTGCTCGGCATCCGCGCGCGTGGCCTGGGCATAGCGCTGCAGGGTAGCTTCGTCGACGCCGGCGAAACGCAGTTTGCCTTCGAACGGTGCTTCGAAAGCATGGAGCAGTATCAGCTCGGCGCCTGGAGCCAAGCGCTGGGCCAAGTGCAGCGCCTGGCTGGACCATGGGGAGAAATCAACAGCCAGCAAGACGCGCTGGTAGGCACGCTGCACGGGCTGGCGCACGACCAGCAAAGGCTCACGGCAGTGATTGAGGAGACGGGCAGCGGTACTCCCCAGCAGCAGGTGGCGCAAGGCATTTTCCCCTTGTGCGCCGAGTACCAGGAGGTCGCAGGGGTGCTGCTGCAGATGTTCCAGCAAGCTGCCGACCACACTGCCGTGCAGCACGTGGCACTCAACCCGTTGGCTCTGGCCCTGATCGAGCTGTTCCGCGAGGGTCTGCAGGCGTTGGCGGGCATCGCCATGCAGTTGCTCCTGCAGCAGGTCGCCCTCCTGACCGAGCAGCTCTTGCAGGCGTTGCAGCAGACTTTGATTAAGCACTTGCAGTAGCTGTAGCGGGCTGTGCTCCAGGGCTGCCAGGGCAAAGGCGCGAGCGACAGCAAAGTTGCCCTGCGGGGAATGATCGGTGGCGGCGAATATATGTAGGGCACTGCTCATGGACGTTGCTCCTGCGGGGCCATGGCCTGGCCAAGGTGATTGACGACGATTTCCACGGCATCGCGGAAGGGGTGGAACAGTTGTACGTTGGGCAGGCAGGCCAGTTCCCTGGCTTGCTGTTCGTCACGCACGGCGATAGCGATCCTTCCGGGATGTTGATGCTGTTCCAGGGCATGCAGTAAGGCACGGTTGGAGGCTAAATCAGGCAGGGTGCTGATCGCCCAGCTATGTCGGTCAAGCGGTAGGCTGGCGAGGAAGTCGACATCCTGACTATCACCAAAACTGACTGGCAGGCCCAGACGGCGCTGTTGGCTGACTATTTCCGGATCAAAATCCACCCCATGCACGGCGTAGCCATTTTCCTGTAGGCGTCGCGCCAGATGACTACCGTAGCGACCCAGGCCAAAGATCATGACCTGCGCCTGGCGGCTTTCTTGCGGATCATTTTCCAGGGCCAGCTCGCGGAACGGCTGGCGTCGCTCGAATACCCTGAGCAGGGGGGCCAGATGCTCATACAGCGGTTGCGAGTAAAGAATCATGTAGGTCGACAGGGTGATGGTGATGATGCCAACCAGCGTGGTCAGACCCAACGCCGACATACCGACATGACCGAGGCTGATGCCCATGGCCACGAATACGATGGAAAACTCGCTGATTTGCGCCACCGTCAGACCCGCGAGCAGACCGGTGCGTCGGCGATAGCCCATGTAGCCCATGATGGCCATGACGATCAACGGGTTGCCAATCAACACGAACAGCGACAGCAGGAGTGCCGGGATCACCTCGCCACCCAGGGTCGAGAACTCCAGCTTGGCTCCCAGATCAATGAAAAAGAACAGCAGGAGGAAGTCACGTATGCCGGTGAGTCGCGCACCGATCGCTTCGCGAAAGGGCGTTGAGGCCAATGAGAAACCGGCCATGAAGGCGCCTGCTTCCTTGGAAAAGCCGGCCCATTCCCCGATGGCAGCCAGTCCTACCCCCCAGGCGATGGCAAACAGCAGGAGCAGTTCCTGGGAGCGGGCGATGCTGGCGAGCAGGCGCGGGAGAATCCAGCGCATCAGCACGTACAGCAAGGCGATGGCGGCGGCGATACGTAGCAGCATATTCAACAGGACCTCGCCGCCGGCCAGTTCGCCGCCACTGTCGCGCAGTGCGCTCATGACCATCATTGCCAGCACCACGGCAAGGTCTTGAACTATCAGGAAACCTACGGCGATACGCCCATGCAGTGAATCCAGCTCGCGTTTGTCGGAGAGCAGTTTGACCACGATGATGGTGCTGGAGAACGTCAGCGCCACGGCCACGTAAAGCGCCTCCATCAAGCCCTTGCCCAGTGCCAGGATGATCAGAAAGCCGATGGCGATGGTGAACGCCAGTTGCCCCAGGCCCGTAGCCAGGGCTACCGGACCGATATGGCGTACATGGCTGATATCCAGCTTCAGGCCGACGACGAATAGCAGTACGGCTACCCCCATCTGTGCGAGCAGGTCGATCTGGTCGTGCGCCTGTACCAGGCCGAAGAAGCTGGGGCCAGCGAGAATGCCCACCAGCATGTAGGCAATCAGCACGGGTTGGCGCAGTTTGATGGCCAGCAAACCGGCAGCCGCCGTTAGCCCGAGCAAGCTGGCCATTTCCATAAAGGGCCCGGTGGCCAGATTGGGATCGCTCATGGGGTGCCTCGGTAATCAGGATAAGGCGATCCTAGCGCTGAGGAGGTGCCAGGTCTTGATCTGCCGCAGACCTCTGTCTCGCGTGCATTGTTCAAGTGTTACCAGGCTTTGCAGGCTTGAAGTGTGAACGGCTGCCGCCTGCGGTGCTTTGCAGGGAGAGGGCTGCTCTTTAGGATGTGCGCGCCTTATCTCTGCAGGGAAGCAAAATGAGCCAGCCGTCTGCTGAAACCGAGTCCTTGTCCCTGCTGATGTGGCAACTGTTGCTGGCGTTGGCGCGATTGCTGTTGCCACTGCTGCTCGTGGCCATCCTGCCATTGAGCTGGGGCCTGTTGCTGGAGGCACTGCTGCTGGCCGTGCTGCTGCTGAGCGGGCGCCGTTGGCCCGCTGTAGGCAGGCAGCTCAGTGCGCTGCTTTGTGGTTGTGTGCTGGGGACGGCATTTGCCATTGGTCGCTGCATAGCGTCCGATTGGTCGATTCTCCTGTCGGTGCTCTGGGTACTGCTGGCGCTGGCCGGTATCGGCCGCCTGGAGCGGCATCTGGGGCTCAAGGTGGAGGAGGAGGGGAGCTTGCGTGCCGAGCATGATCCCCACGCGGGCGTGGCAGGTCATAGTGCTTGGGGCGGCGAAGAGCCCAGGCATACGCCAGAGGGGCAGGCTATTCGTTACCTCTCCTGGGGGGAGATTGCCATGGGCGGGCCGGTGTATGTCGACTGCCTGATGCCCGATGGCGTGCTGCTCGAAGGCATCGGCAGCGGTAGCTGCTTTTCCGATGATGGTCGTTATTTCCTCGCCCCTTTGCCCTCACGAAATGCCTGGGGGTTGCTGCTGCTGGATCGCCAGCAGCGCTGTGTGTATCGCTGCCAGCCGGAGCAGACGCCCTGGCAGATCAGTGGCTGCGATGGCCAATGGATTCGTGGCCAGTACAGCCCGTTGGGAGCCAACCAGGCGGTGCAGCTTGCGCTGGATGAGGTACTGGCCCGCGCGCAATGCGTGGCGTTGGTGGCGATTGCCGATCTGTGGCTGGAGCCGCGCTGGCAGGCGCAGCTCGACAGCGCCCCACGACGTTGGCCCGGCTTGCCGAGCGGGCTGGCAGCGCATGGCCGCCCGTTTCTGCCGGAAAGCCTGCAGGCGCTGGAAGACCCGTTGCGCCCGCTGCGTTATCCCGAATACCAATTGTGGTTGGGGGGGCAGGCCACGGGGTTGCTGCTGGGTGAGGATGCGTCGCCGTGCTGGGATGGCCAGTGGCTGGCCTGCCAGGCGCGTCCGCTGGAGGAGCCTGAGGCCGCCTGGAGTTATTGGCTGGGTGCTCCGCAGCAGCCTTGGCGCGATCTTGGTCGGCCGAAATTGGCTGAGCAAGAGCGCCTGGCGTTGTACCCGGGAGCGATTCGTGGCATTGAAAACGGCCAGCTATGGATCGACGTCGAAATGGGTTCGCCCTTGCCGAATCGTGGGGAATACGGCGAACAGTTGAGCGATTACCTAAGCAGTGTCGAGACCAAGCGTGGCCACGATGCCTGGGGGCGTATCTTGCCCGGTGAGTGTGCGCCGACCTGCCTTGAGGTGCTCTGGCCGGGGGATGGGCAACGGCAGCGCTTGCGCTCACAGGTCTTGTCGGGGCAACGCCACCTGCTGTTCGATGAGGTGGCTCGTGAACAGGGTTGGCCCGCGTATGCACTGAGCCTTGACGGTCAGGTGGTGCAAGGACAATGGCAGTTGGAGCATCGCCTATCCAGCGACCAGCGCTGGGTAGCCTTGCTGCCGGCTTGTGCCGCGCCGGCATTGGCTGAGCAGGTGCAGGTGCTGGAGCTGGCCTCAGGGCGCCTGCTGGCCAGTCCGCCCCTGCTGGTCGAGCGTTTGCGCGATTTTCATGACGGTGTTCTGGAGGTCGTTACCCTGCAGGGATTATGCAGCGAGGGCTTCCAGCCTCATCCCCTGTATATGGCTGATCAGCCCGCCCCTCCTGCTGGCGAAGCCGCGCGCTATTACCTGGAGCGCGGTTGTGGGCGGGCCTGCCATCGCCTGCAGCGTCTGCACTGCCGTGATGGGGGGCTGCAACTGCAGGCGGAGTGGCGTCTGGTCAGTCGAGCGCAGGCAGTCAATGCCGATGGTGATTTCATCTTGCCGGCGCCCGGCGGGCAGGATGCTGCGTGGCTGCGTGGCTGCGAAACCGAGTACCCGGATAACTGGCTGCGTGAGCAGTGCGCGCGTCGCGATGGCTATGTACTGACCGCTTCCGGTTGTGCGCTGTTTGGTGTCACCCCCAGCATGGCCTGGGATGCGTCGGGCCGTTATCTGTTGTTGACCCATCAGCGCAGTTGGGATGATCCGCACAACGATGATCCTAACCATTCCCGTCAGTGGTTGCTGTGGCTGCTGGATACCCAGCAACGCAGTCTGCGGCGCCGGCCGGGATCGATAGGCAGCATGCCGCGTATTGACAAGACAGACGCGCAGGGCTGGCAAGTGCGGGTGTTTGAAGCGGATTGGGATTGTCCCGAAGATGCCGGGAGGCTCTGTCGGGTAAGCCTTGAGGAGCTATTGGCGTTGCCGGCAGAGCAGCTTGAGCCGCGCGGTGAACGTTGGCACCTGCCCGGGGAGCAGCGCCCGGTGCAGCACTGGCAGGCTTTTGAACTCGCACAACTGGCAGCCTGGCGCCGTTGAAGGGGCTTGCGGGCGCTGTGCAGGCAAGCCAGCATAGTAGCCATGCACAAAGTTTCCCTGTTAATGGCCTTGCTGTTGCTGGCGGCCTGTGAGCAGCCTGCTCAACCCGTTGCGACGGAGACAGCGTCCGTTGCGTCAGTGCCTGCTGCGGCCTCCGCGGTACAAGCGGTGTCTGCTCAGGACGCGCCGCGTGCCGCCCGCGAGGCGGTTACCGCGGTGCGGCCGGGCAAGCCGCCAGCACCGCAGAAAGCATCGGCTCCGCGTGTGCTGGCGCCGCCAGTCGCCCCGCTTGACCTCAGCCTGCCGGCAGAACTGCTGGAGCATTGGCAGTACGCCGAAGAGCCGATCGAAGTCGAACGCCTGCTGCCGCCGTTGTTTCAGGAGCAGGCGGCTCCGGCGCCCTTCCAGCTAAGTGGTCAGTTGATCACCCATGATCGGCTGCGTGCCGACGATGGTGCGCGGGTAGAGGACGAGGGCTTTCTCGACAAGATTGACGGCGCCCAGCTGAATTTTGAATTCCGTCACTGAGCAGCCGTGCTCGGCCAGTCGCTTTACTTCAGGCGTCGCTCGACGCCTTTCTCGACGAGAATCTTGGCGGAGATCTCTTCTACCGAGAAATGCGTGGAATTGATGTAGGCGATGTTTTCCTTGCGGAACAGGTTCTCCACCTCGCGCACTTCGAACTCGCACTGGGCGAAGCTGGCATAGCGGCTGTTGGGTTTGCGTTCGTGGCGAATCGCCGCCAGCCGGTCGGAGTCGATGGTCAGGCCGAACAGCTTGTGTTTGTGTGGCTTGAGTGCAGCGGGCAGCTGCAGGCGCTCCATATCATCCTCGGTGAGTGGGTAATTGGCTGCACGAATGCCGTACTGCATGGCCATGTACAGACAGGTCGGTGTCTTGCCGCAGCGCGATACGCCGACCAGAATCAGGTCGGCCTTGTCGTAATGATGGGTGCGCCCGCCGTCGTCGTTGTCCAGTGCGAAGTTCACCGCATCGATGCGCTCCATGTAGTTGGCGTTGGCGCTGATCGAGTGCGACTTACCGACGGTATAGGAGGACTGCGCCCCCAGCTCTTGTTCCAGCGGGGCGAGGAACGAGGCAAAAATGTCAATCATGAAGCCTTCCGAGCCGGCCACGATCTCGCGAATATCCTGATTGACGATGGTGTCGAAGATGATCGGCCGGTAGCCATCGTTGGCGGCGGCCTGGTTGATTTGCTGTACCATGCTGCGGGCTTTTTCCGGCGTATCCACATAAGGACGCACCAGCTTGTTGAACTGGATGTTCTCGAACTGTGCCAGCAGGCTTTGGCCAAGGGTTTCTGCAGTAATGCCCGTGCCGTCGGAGATGAAGAAAGCTGTTCGTTTCATTTGCAGCAAAGGCCTTAAGTCAGGAACGATTCTTGGCTATGATAGGCGGCGTTTCCGCCTCTGTAGTGGCCGGCATTGTCGCCTACAGCACCGGCAGAATCCAGCGCAAGCGACCAGCTGTGGTGCTTGCAGGCTCCGGGAATATCCCAACAGACAGTGGAGAGATCACCTTGGTTGAGTACGTAGTGTCCCTCGATAAGCTCGGCGTCCACGATGTTGAGCATGTAGGGGGCAAGAACGCCTCCCTGGGCGAGATGATCAGTAACCTGGCTGGCGCTGGTGTGTCGGTGCCTGGCGGTTTCGCCACCACTGCCCAGGCCTACCGGGATTTCCTGGAGCAGAGCGGCCTGAACCAGCGTATCCATGATGTGCTGGATAGTCTTGATGTGGATGACGTCAATGCCCTGGCCAAGGCCGGTGCGCAGATTCGCCAGTGGGTCATGGACGCCGAGTTCCCCGAAGCGCTTGATCAGCAGATTCGCCAGGCATTCGCGGAAATGAGTGCCGGCAACGAGAACATGGCGGTTGCTGTGCGCTCCTCGGCTACCGCCGAAGACCTGCCGGACGCTTCGTTCGCCGGGCAGCAGGAAACCTTCCTGAATATCCGCGGTGTGGACAACGTGATCCGCGCCGCCAAGGAGGTGTTCGCCTCCCTGTTCAATGATCGTGCCATTGCCTACCGTGTGCACCAGGGCTTCGACCACAAGCTGGTTGCGCTGTCCGCTGGTGTGCAGCGCATGGTCCGTTCGGAAACCGGTACGGCGGGCGTGATGTTCACCCTGGATACCGAGTCGGGTTTCCGTGATGTGGTGTTCATCACCGGCGCCTACGGCCTGGGTGAGACCGTGGTACAGGGTGCAGTGAATCCCGACGAGTTTTATGTGCACAAACCGACCCTGCAGGCTGGTCGTCCGGCGATTTTGCGCCGCAACCTGGGCAGCAAGGCGATCAAGATGGTCTACGGCGACGAAGCCAAGGCCGGTCGATCGGTGAAAACCGTCGAGGTCGAGCGTGCCGAGCGTGCGCGCTTCTGCATCAGTGACGCTGAAGTGGCCGAGTTGGCCAAGCAGGCGCTGATCATCGAGCAGCACTATGGTCGTCCGATGGACATCGAGTGGGCCAAGGACGGTGACGACGGCAAGCTGTACATCGTTCAGGCGCGTCCGGAAACCGTGAAGAGCCGCAGCAGCGGTAACGTCATGGAGCGCTACCTGCTCAAGGAGAAAGGCAAGGTACTGGTCGAAGGCCGTGCCATTGGCCAGCGTATCGGTGCCGGCCCGGTCAAGGTTATCCACGACGTCTCCGAAATGGACAAGGTGCAGCCGGGGGATGTGTTGGTCTCCGACATGACCGACCCGGATTGGGAACCGGTGATGAAGCGTGCCAGCGCCATTGTCACCAACCGTGGCGGGCGCACCTGTCACGCGGCCATCATCGCCCGTGAACTGGGCATTCCCGCTGTGGTGGGTTGTGGTAATGCCACGCAGGTGCTCAAGGATGGCATGGGCGTCACCGTCTCCTGTGCCGAGGGGGATACTGGCTTTATCTTCGAGGGCGAACTGGGCTTCGATATTCGCCAGAACTCCGTGGACGCCATGCCCGAGCTGCCGTTCAAGATCATGATGAACGTCGGCAACCCGGATCGTGCCTTCGACTTCGCCCAGCTGCCCAACGCCGGTGTCGGCCTGGCGCGCCTGGAGTTCATCATCAACCGGATGATCGGCGTGCACCCCAAGGCACTGCTGAACTTCGCCAGCCTGCCGGCGGAAATCAAGGAAAGCGTGGAGAAACGCATTGCCGGCTATGACGATCCGGTCAATTTCTATGTCGAGAAGCTGGTCGAAGGGGTCAGCACCCTGGCAGCGGCCTTCTGGCCGAAGAAGGTCATCGTGCGCCTCTCGGACTTCAAGTCCAACGAATACGCCAACCTGATCGGCGGCAAGCTCTACGAGCCGGAAGAAGAGAATCCGATGCTCGGCTTCCGTGGCGCCTCACGCTACATCAGCGAAAGCTTCCGCGACTGCTTCGAGCTGGAATGCCGCGCCATGAAAAAGGTGCGCAATGAAATGGGCCTGACCAATGTCGAGTTGATGGTGCCTTTCGTGCGTACTCTGGGCGAAGCGCAGCAGGTGGTCGAGCTGCTCGGCCACTATGGTCTCAAGCGAGGCGAGAATGGCCTGCGTGTGATCATGATGTGCGAGCTGCCTTCCAACGCGCTGATGGCTGACGAGTTCCTCGAATTCTTCGACGGCTTCTCGATCGGTTCCAACGACATGACCCAGCTGACCCTGGGCCTGGATCGTGACTCCGGAATCATTGCCCATCTGTTCGATGAGCGTAATCCGGCGGTGAAGAAACTGCTGTCCAATGCCATTCAGGCCTGCAAGAAAGCGGATAAGTACATCGGCATCTGCGGTCAGGGTCCTTCGGATCATCCGGACCTGGCCAAGTGGTTGATGGAAGAGGGCATCGACAGCGTATCGCTCAATCCGGACTCGGTGCTGGACACCTGGTTCTTCCTCGCCGATCAGCCTGTCTGACAACTCCCCGTTACCGCTTCACCTGCCCGTCACAGGTGAAGCGGTGAGGCGGCATGCCGCATCCCTTCCTGTATCTGATCATGCAAAGTAGCAGTGCCCTGTTTCCTGTCGCCCTGCACAGCGCCGAGCTGCGTGGCGACCTGGCTGAAGATGTCTACCTGCTCAAGCCGGGCAATAGTCCCGACTCCAGCGTGACGCTGGCGCTGACCCGTGTTGGCCTGGCGGGTCAGCAAGCCTGCCGTGGCGAGCCAGTGGTGCTGCTGCATGGCAGTTTTTCCAATCGGCGTTTCTGGTTGTCGCCGCGTGGCATTGGCCTGGCGGCCTTCCTGGCGCGGGCCGGGCTGGATGTCTGGCTGGCCGAGATGCGCGGGCATGGCCTGTCGCCGCGTAACCGTGCCTATCGGCATAACTGTGTCGCTGATTATGTGCGTTATGACCTTCCGGCCATCGCCGCGTTCATCCATGAGCAGAACCCGCAGCCGGCGCACTGGCTAGGCCACTCGCTGGGTGGGGTCATCCTTGCCGCTGCACTGGGTGGGCATTACCTGAAAGCTGACGGCCTGCGTTCGGCTGCGCTGTTTGGCAGCCAGATCAGTCGGGTCTACTGGCCGCTCAAGGTGCCGCCTGTGGAGTGGGGCGGGCGCCTGTTGCTGGGGCGCTTCGATTACCTTTCCGGTCGACGCTTCAAGCGTGGCCCGGAAGACGAGCCCATTGGGCTGGTACTCGAGGCATTGCGCTGGCATGGCCTGTTTGGTCGTTTTGGCGACAGTCAGCGTGACTGGTGGGTCGGGCTGGCGGATGTCCAGTTGCCTGTATTGGCTGTGGCGGGCGAGTCCGATCATCAGGACCCGCCCTGGGCATGCCGCAAGTTGCTGGAGCAATTCGCCGGCCCCCAGCACTTCCTCACGCTGGGGCCGGCGGCAGGCTATCGGCATAGCTATGGACATGTCGACATGCTGGTCAGTCAGGCTGCCCGTGAGGAAGTCTGGCCGCTGGTGCTGCACTGGTTGCAAGAGGCAAGTCTGCCTGCCGTAACCCTATAGATCTCCTTGTCGCCGTAAAACGGGCAGGTTAGGGTTGCCCGGACGGATGAATCCTTCTTATCTAGCAGGAGCTAGCCATGCAATACGTTACCCCCGACCTGTGTGACGCCTACCCGGAACTGGTGCAGGTTGCTGAGCCCATGTTTGCCAATTTTGGTGGCCGTGATTCCTTTGGTGGACAGATCGTCACGGTCAAGTGTTTCGAGGACAATTCGCTGGTCAAGTCGCAGGCCGATGAGCCAGGCCACGGCAAGGTATTGGTGGTGGATGGTGGTGGCTCGCTGCGCCGTGCACTGCTCGGCGACATGATTGCCGAGAAAGCGGCGAAGAACGGCTGGGAAGGCATGCTGATCTATGGCTGCGTACGCGACGTCGATGTCCTGGCACAGACGGACCTGGGCGTTCAGGCCCTGGCCAGCCACCCGATGAAGACCGACAAGCGCGGCATCGGTGATCTGAATGTCGTGGTGAGTTTTGCCGGGCTGACCTTCAAGCCGGGTGACTACCTGTATGCCGACAACAATGGGGTGATCATTGCCCCGCAACCGCTGCAGATGCCCGAATAAATCGCCAGGGGGCTGCACATGGATGAGCAACAGTACGGCCTGGTGCATGCCCTGGTGCTGGACGGCCAGGGTGGCGCGCGTCAGCTCGCCCATGCCGAACTGGCTGGCCTGCAGCTGCAGGCGCAGGAAAGCCTCTGGCTGCATTGGGATCGTGGACATCCTGGCGCTCAGCAATGGTTGCGCCAGTGCAGTGGGCTGAGTGCCTTTGCCTGCAACCTGCTGTTGGAAGAAAGCACCCGGCCACGCTTGCTGCCGTTGAGCGAAGAGCAATTGCTGCTGTTCCTGCGTGGCGTCAACCTCAATCCCGGCGCCGAGCCGGAAGACATGGTCAGCGTGCGGGTGTTCGTCGAGCCACAGCGCCTGCTTTCACTGCGTTTGCGGCCGCTGCGGGTGACCGAGAAGATCCTGGCTCAGCTGGTGGCCGGACAGGGGCCTTGCCATGTTTCCGACTTGTTGCTGGCCCTGGCGCGCGGACTCACCGAGCATGTCGATGAGTTACTGCTGGATCTGGGGGAGGCGGTCGATGATGAAGAGGAGCGCGTCGATGCCAGTGAGCAGTACCGCCCCAACCACGACCGTATGCAGCAGTTGCGCCGTCGCGCCGCGGCACTGCGGCGCTTCCTGGCGCCACAGCGTGAGCTGTATCAGGTATTGCTGCGTAATCATCGTCCCTGGTTTGCCCCACAGGCCAGCGACTACTGGAACGAGTTGCACAACCAGTTGACTCGTCATCTGGAAGAGCTGGAGCTGATGCGTGAGCGGATCAGCCTGATTCTCGAGTCCGAGCACCGGCGCATGAGCGAGCGTATGGGGCGCACCATGTACCTGCTGGGCATCATCACCGGATTTTTCCTGCCGCTGAGCTTTCTGACAGGCCTGCTTGGTATCAACGTGGGTGGCATTCCCGGCGCCGAGACCGAGTATGCCTTCTACGCCGTCTGTAGTCTGTTCGTTCTGCTGGCGCTGGGGCAGTGGTGGCTGTTCCGTCGCTTGCGCTGGTTGTGATGTGACCCTGGATGCGCGGCTCGCGTCTAGCCGACATAGTCTACGAGGTAACCATGCGCGATCCCTTTGAAGAGTCCCTGCGTGATTTGCTCAAATCATCGTCTGCTGTGCACGACGATAACGCCACCCTGGGGCGGGTACTCAAAACCGCCAATCGCCAGGTGGGTGCAGGCGATCTATTCAGCTTGCTGGGCCATGCGTTGCATGCGCTGATGCTCGGGCTCAATAGTGCCTCCAGTCATGCCATGCCGGTTAGCCGGCGCCCCCGTTACCGCACAAGAACTACACAGAAGGCAGAATAACAATGGAATTCGATCCCTGGACACAGAGTCTGGTCAACGCCATGAGCACCCTGTGGGGTGCGGTGGGCGCCTTCATTCCGCGCCTGTTTGGCGCCCTGGTGGTGGTGCTGCTGGGCTTTATCGTGGCCAAATTGCTCGATACCCTGCTGTCCAAACTGCTCGCCAAGTTGGGCCTGGATCGCCTGATGAGTGGTACCGGGCTGAACAAACTGTTGGCGCGGGTGGGCATTCAGGTGCCGGTTTCCACGCTGATTGGCAAGATCGTCTACTGGTTCGTGCTGCTGATCTTTCTGGTTTCGGCGGCCGAGTCGCTGGGCCTCGAGCGGGTCTCTGCCACGCTGGATGTCTTTGCCCTGTATCTGCCCAAGGTCTTCGGTGCCGCACTGGTGCTGTTGGCGGGGGTGCTGCTGGCGCAGTTGGCCAACAGCATTGTGCGTGGAGCTGCTGAAGGTGTGGGGCTTGACTACGCGCACAGCCTGGGACGTATCGCACAGAGCCTGGTGATCATTATCAGCATCTCGGTGGCGATTGGTCAGCTCGAAGTGAAGACCGACCTGCTCAACATGGTGATTGCCATCGTCCTGATCTCGGTAGGCTTGGCCGCGGCGCTGGCCCTAGGCCTGGGTAGTCGCCAGGTGGCAGGGCAGATCATTGCCGGTATCTATGTGCGTGAACTGTACAGCCTGGGGCAGGAAGTCCGTATTGGTGATATCGAGGGGCAGATCGAGGAAATCGGCACGGTCAAGACTCTGCTGCTGAGCAAGGATGGTGAACTGATTTCAGTGGCCAACCGTCTATTGCTCGAACAACAGGTGCGTAGCCACTAAGCTGTAGTGCGCCCGAGCTTATCCGCGTCAGTTGCTGCCTGTGCGCAGCCGCTGACCTTCGAACCGACTGCCGGCCCCATTTGTCTTGAATAACTCCCACTCGTCGCTGCGCTACGACCCCCGCGAGCTTTCCGATGAAGAGCTGGTGCAGCGTGCCCATGGCGAACTGTTCCATATTACACGCGCCTACGAAGAGCTGATGCGTCGCTACCAGCGCACCCTGTTCAACGTGTGTGCGCGCTACCTGGGCAATGAGCGTGATGCTGACGATGTGTGCCAGGAAGTTATGCTCAAGGTGCTCTATGGCCTGAAGAATTTCGAGGGCAAGTCCAAGTTCAAAACCTGGTTGTACAGTATTACCTACAACGAGTGCATTACCCAGTATCGCAAGGAGCGTCGCAAACGGCGCCTGCTGGACGCACTGAGTTTGGATCCCCTGGAAGAGGCTTCCGAGGAAAAAACGCCGAAGGTTGAAGACAAGGCGGGCCTGGATCGTTGGCTGGTGCACGTCAATCCCATCGATCGGGAAATCCTTGTGTTGCGCTTTGTTGCCGAATTGGAGTTCCAGGAGATCGCCGACATCATGCACATGGGCTTGAGCGCCACGAAAATGCGCTACAAACGTGCGCTAGACCGCTTACGGGAAAAATTCGCTGGTCAGGACGGCGATCTGGCAGAAAACTGATGGCGTGCCATTTATATGGCGAACATCTTTGCTATAATGCTGTCGATTTTTGCATGTGGGTCCTTGCAGATCCACATTCACCTACTGGGGATTTAACGGATGAAACTGAAAAACACCTTGCACCTCGTGATTGGCTCTCTGATTGCCGCTACCTCCATGGGCGCGCTGGCTCAAGGCCAAGGCGCTGTCGAGGTTGACGCTTTCGCCAAACGCTATTTCACCGACAGCAGCCGTGACTTGTCCGAGGGCAACCTGTTCGGTGCCGGCATTGGCTACTACCTGACCGATGACGTTTCCCTGGGCCTGTCCTACGGCGAGTACCACGACATTCGCTCGGAAAACAATACCGGCCGCAAGAACATCAAGGGCAACCTGGCTTCCCTGGATGCCACCTACCACTTCGGCAACCTGGGCGATGCCCTGCGTCCGTTCGTTTCTGCGGGCGTGGCTCTCCAGAACATCAGCAACGTACCGGCGCGTACCGGTCGTGACCACAGCACCTTCGCCAACCTGGGTGCCGGCGTGAAGTACTTCTTCACTGAGAACGTTTTCGCCAAGGCCGGCGTCGACGCCGCTTACAACATCGACGCCAATGAAACCGAGTGGCTGGCGGGTGTTGGCTTCGGCGTGAACTTCGGCGGCTCCAGCAAGCCCGCTCCGGTTGTTGAGCCGGCTCCTGCCGTTGAACCGGTGGCTGTTGCCGAGCCGGAGCAGGTGATCGAAACCGTACGTGTCGAGCTGGATGTCAAGTTCGATTTCGACAAGGCCAACGTCAAGCCGGAAAGCCAGGCTGACATCAAGGCCCTGGCCGATTTCATGAACCAGTACCCGCAGACCACCACCGTTGTGGAAGGTCACACCGATGCGCGTGGTAGCGATGCCTACAACCAGAAGCTGTCCGAGCGTCGTGCCAACGCTGTTCGTGAAGTGCTGGTCAACCAGTACGGTGTCGATGCCAGCCGTGTCAACGCGGTAGGTTACGGTGAGTCCCGCCCGGTTGCTGACAACGCCAGCGATGCCGGTCGTGCGATCAACCGTCGCGTGGAAGCTGAAGTGGAAGCCCAGATCAAGCAGTAATCTGCTTGCTTCACTGAAAAAACCCGGCCAAGGCCGTAATGCTGTTCACTTAAGCATTTGAGCCCTGACGGGGCTTCCCCGAAAATCCGAT
>VFQM010001979.1_pt1 | contig 16355 bp, 16 predicted proteins | sample 3512391 | NCBI WGS metagenome assembly VFQM01 (sample SAMN10412369, study PRJNA504923) | tailings metagenome | isolation source: Replicate 1 from Balatoc abandoned mine | place: Philippines
GCGCCGCCTGGCATGACCAGCCTCTGGACAAGCAGCTGGGCAATCCGGCGCACCATATTCACAATGGCGACGTGCCGAAGGCTGCGCTGCCGGTGAGTTTCGGGTTGCTGCTCAATCTGGTTGGGGTGTTGGGAGCATCGGCGACGACCGAGCAGGTGTGGGCCTATTTGCGCAACTATGTCCCCGATGCGCAGCCCGGGCAGGACGCCGAGCTGGACGCGCTGATCGGCCATGCCGTGGCCTATAATCGCGATGTGGTGGCAACCACGCTGGCCCGGCGCAAGCCGGATGCGAACGAGGCGGCGGCGCTGGCTGTGCTGGATGCCGAACTGGCCAAACTGGCCGACGATGCGGCGGCAGAGGATATCCAGACCATTGTTTACGAAGTCGGCAAGGCGGCGGGGTTCGAGCAGCTCCGCGACTGGTTCAAGGCGCTGTATGAGACGTTGCTGGGGTCGAGCGCGGGGCCGCGCATGGGCAGTTTTATCGCGCTTTACGGCGTTGCCAACACCCGCAAATTGATTGCCGAGGCACTCGCTTGACCGTTATCGCCGCGCGCACTTACCGCGACGGGCGGCTGCTGGCCGAGTTTGACCCGTGCGGGGTCATTCCGGCGCTCGAAAAGCCAGGCGATTTTCTTTGGATCGGGTTGCACGAGCCGAGCGACCGCGAGCTGAAAGCCATTCAGGAACATTTCGGGCTGCACGAGCTGGCGGTGGAAGACGCGCTCGACCCGCGCCATTTGCCCAAGATGGAAAGCTATGGCGACCATCTGTTCGTCGTCGCGCGCACGATGCATCTGGAGGGGCCGGAGGAGGCCGAACGCATTGCCTATGGCAACACCGCGATTTTCATTGGCCGCCAGTTCATTGTCACCGTGCGGCACGGGTCCGACCGGCACCATATGCCCGTACGCCAACAGATGGAGGCGACACCGTGGCTGCTCAAAATGGGGCCCGACTACGTCCTCCACGCGATTCTGGATTTCATCGTGGACGGCTATTTCGAGGTGATCGACGCGGTTGAGGAGCAGGTGCTGGGACTGGAGGACCGCGCGCTGGAAACCCTCCTTGATCGGGCGGGGACCGCGCGCCTGTTCAGCCTGCGCCGCGACCTGTTTCGCCTGACGCGCATATTGGGGCCAATGGAGGATATGGTCGCGCGCTTCATCAATATCGAGCTGCCGCAGATTGATGCTGAGGCCGCGCCCTATTTCCGCGACCTGCTCGACCATGTGCGGCGAGTGAATTACCGCGTCGCTGGGCTGCGCGACACGCTGACGTCGGTGATTGAAACGAGCGGATTGCTCGAACAGCAGCGGCAAGGGGCGATCACGCGGCAATTGGCGGCGTGGGCGGCGATTTTGGCGGTGCCGACGGCGATTGCGGGCATTTACGGGATGAACTTTGACATCATGCCCGAGCTGAAATGGAAATATGGCTATTTCCTGATTGTCGGCGTGATGGCGAGCATCTGCATCGGACTTTACGTGCGCTTTAAGCGGGCGCGCTGGCTGTAGCCTGGCGCAGCACGGCAGCGTAGTTCGGCGCGATGGTCATCTGTGGGTGATGACCACGTTGGCCGAGCAAGCGATGGACCTCGGCCAGCCGGTAGCAAGGCACGCCCATGAACAGATGATGTTCGGCATGGTAATTGACCCAATAGGGTGCAACGGTGGCGCGTTCGATCCAGTTGGCGCGGGTGGTGCGCGCGTGGGTGAAGGGGTCGTCGCTGCCGACACTGGTGCAGGCATGTTCGGCAATGTTGCGCAGGCGCAGGAACAGCTGGAACGTCGTCGCTAGAGCGGCAAGCCACAACAGGAAGGGCGTCCAGCCCCATAGCGCGAGCGATAGCGCGAGCAGAACCAGCTGAACGGCAAGGAAGCGAGCGACCGCTTTGGTCACAATCACTGCGCCACCGTTACCGCCAGTCAGTGCTGTCTTTTCGCCGACGTCCTTGTTGAATGGCGTTCCCGCGCGCGTGTCGCGCTGGTCGGTGTCGGCTTCTTTCAGGAGCGCACCGAAGCCTTGCCACGCCAGCGTAAATTGCGCGCTGCGCTGCTTCCAGAAGGTCTGACCGGTCAGGTCGCGCAGCATCTTGCGGCGCAGGCTGTCGCGGGTGGTGGGGAAGGGGGCAGAGAGCGGCAGATCGGGATCTTCGGCTTGCTGCGTGTATTTGTGGTGGCGCAAGTGATAGGTGCGATAGGCGGCGAGGTCTGACCCCGTCGCCGCCCCCGTAAGCCATTGGCCGAGGAAATTGTTCGCACGCCGGTTGGGGTGGAGCAAGCCGTGCGCGGCGTCGTGCATCAGGATGGATAGGCCCAGCTGCCGCCCACCGAGCAGCGCCACGGCGAACGGCGTGGCAGCCATCCCGGCCAGCCAGTGCCATTGCCACGCCCACGCGGCACCGAACGCCGCCAGCGCCACCACCGCCCAGGCATGCACCACCAGCCACAGCCCGCGCCACCGCGACACGCGCGTTACGCTGCGCCACTGGTCGGGCGTGAAGAGCGTGTCGCTGCGCAGAAGGCGGACGGCGGGCATAGCTGGGTTTAGACCGCGAATCGCCCACGCGTGCAATGGTCAGTCGTCAATGCCCACCTTTCGGGTGATATTCATATTCGCCAAGGGCCGCGTTCCAGACCAGTTCGTGGATGTCCCATTTGGTTGAGCCACGCGGTTCCTCCAGCTTTTGCGCGATGATGACCAGTTCACCGTCGGTGCGCACCGTGATCATGCCGTACACGGCGACGTGCCGGTCGCGATACTCCTCCATTTCCTTGGTGATGGCGGCGCGCTGGGCATCAGACGTGGCGGCGGCGATACGACTGCGGAAGCCTTCAATGATGGTGACATAGCGTGACAAAGGGCTGGATTCGCGCGTACTGCGCGCCAATTCGGTCGAGAAGATTAGCGGGCGGATACCGCGGCCATATTTGCCAAAGGCGCCCAGCGCGTCGGGGCGCGGGTGGCTGTGCGGCTCGGCATCGCCGCTGGAGATAATCGTCGCGCTAGCGTCAATCATTTGCAGGAACGGTTCGGAAAAGTGGTGGCTGCCATGGTGGCATGCCTTGGCGATGTCGACGCGAAAGGTTGCGCGCCCGGCGGTAACCGCCGCGTCGAGATCTGCGGTCAGTTGCTGTAATTTGTTGGTTTCGGCGGCGGTCCGCGTGGGTCCCTTGCGGCGCAGCTTCACCGCATCCTGCCACAGTTTTGACAGGCTGCCGGTGAGCACACCGTGCGCCTGCGCGAGATGGTCTTCGGCCTCGGTATTTAGGTCGCCCCCCAGCAGCATCGACAATTTGCCAAAGGTCATGCGGAAGACGACCGAATGGCCGTTCTTGGTTACGCCTTCATTGCCCAGCTTCTTGAGGCAATAGCGCGTCTGGCCGCCAAAAGTGACATCCTGACCCACGGGGCCCAGCAGAGTGAAGACCGGCGCGGCAGGTGCGGAATAGCCTGGCATATCTGTGTCACGCACCGACAGAGATTGGATTTGCACATTGGGGCTGTTGGCGATGACAGTGCGAAAGGCTGTCAGCAACCGCTTCGTTGTCGTCGGATGCGCGGAGGACAGAGCCTTCATCGCGGCATCATCATGGACCATTTCCCACAGATATTTGTCGCCGCCAACGGCCACATAGCCGCCGATATCTTCACCGCTGGCATAGGTCAGGCCGGCGATCTGGGTGGCGGCGGTTATTGGCCGTTCGACGATGCCGTTGTGGAAGACCCGGTTGAAGCGCAGTTTCGGATTGGCGAAGATCGGGGTCAGCCCGCCATAATGGTCCTCGTCGGGATGCGACATCACAACTGTGTCGATGGTGAAGGGATCGCGCGCCGACGCATCATTGGGATCGACCCCGTCAACACCCTTCACCCGGCGACCCCGCAGGTTGTAGCGCCAGCTGAGGAAGCGCGCCATGTTCGTGCCGATCCCGGCGTCGATCAGCAGCACGCGGTCGTCGGGCAGGACGATATGACAGCCATCACCCTGGCCGATGTCGACAAAATTTATCTCGCGCGGGCGGACGGTGCCATAATCGTCCTGATGTAGAAAGCCGGCATCGCCGCGCGCCTTCACCGGGGTCCAGCCATTGGTGTCGGGCGTACCGGTCAGTTCAAGCCAGTCGCCCAGCAGCAGATGGTTTTCGGCCGTGGATTTGGGGTCGGCGGCGCTGCGCAGAAACGCTTCGCGCACCTTGATATAGCGGATATTGGACATGGCTTTCCCCTCCGACTGCGGGGGAATGCTGACACATTTCCCCTGCGGCGGGAAGCTTTGCCCCTAGCGTGACAGGGTGATGACCGCCGCCGCCGTTGCGGCGCCAGTCATCACCAAATTGGCTATTTGCCCGCTGCGATCCAACGGTTGATCTTGTCCTCCAGCACGGCGAGCGGCAGCGCGCCGGTGCCAAGCACCTGTTCGTGGAAGGCGCGGATGTCGAATTTCGCACCCATTTCGGCCTCGGCCTTCTTGCGCAGCCGTTGGATGGTCAGCGCGCCGATTTTGTAGGCGAGCGCCTGGCTGGGGATGGCGATATAGCGTTCGACCTCGGCAGTGGCGTCGGTGCGGCCCATGTCGCTGTTCGACAGCATATATTCGATCGCCTGGTCGCGGCCCCAGCCTTTGCTGTGCAGGCCGGTGTCGACCACCAGCCGCATTGCGCGCAGCATTTCATCGCTGAGCGTGCCCATGCGCGCATAAGGGTCCTTATAGAAGCCCATCTCATACCCCAGCGTTTCGGAGTAAAGCGCCCAGCCCTCGACGTAGGCGGTGTTGCCGCCAAAGCGCATGAAGGCGGGCAGCGCTTCATTTTCCTGCGCCAGGCTGATCTGGAAATGATGCCCCGGCGCACCTTCGTGCAGATAGAGCGTCACCATGCCCGGCGTGGTGCGGCTGGGCAGGTCATAGGCGTTGAAATAAAAGATGCCGGGGCGCGAGCCATCGGGGGTGCCCGGCTGGTAACTGCCACCCGCCTCATATTTCTCGCGATATTCCTCGTAGGGGCGGATTTCGAGCGGGGCTTTGGGCAGCACGCTGAAATAGGTGCCGATGACCGCATCGACCTTTTTTCCGATGTCATAATAGCCCTGCGTCAGCGCCTCGCGGCTGGCGGGCTTGAGCTTGGGATCGGTGCGCAGATGGTCGAAGAATTCGAGCAATGTGCCCTTGAAGCCAACCTCGGCCTGCACCTTTTCCATTTCGCCGCGGATGCGTGCGACTTCGCTGAGGCCGATGTTGTGAATCTCGTCGGGCGTCATTTTCAGCGTGGTCGAACCTTCGACCAGCTGTTGATAGAGCGCCGGTCCGCCCTTCATATGCATCAGGCCCACGCCCTCGCGCGCATCGGCGAGGTAGCTGGTTTTGAGATAATCGCGCAGGCGGGTGAGTGCGGGGAATACGCCCTCGGTCAGCGATTTGCGCAAATCGGCGGTGACGCGTGCCTTGTCGGCCTCGCTGAAATCGGCGGGGATCGCTTTGACCGGGCCCCAATAGGGCGACTCTTCGAGCGGTAACGCCAGCTGGGTGTCGAGCTGGGCGATGACATTGTTGATGGTCAGTTTGGTCTCGACCACGCCCGAGGCCTGGCCCTGCTTGAAGCGGGCAATGGAGCGGTCGATGATTTCGATGAAATTGGCGTGGCGTTTGACGTTATTGTCATAGTCCAGCACCGTTTTGAACGGGGCCGCGCCCTGCGCACTGGCAAAGCCGGGGTAGAAGGTGTGGATGCCGAAGAAGTGGTTGATCGGCCGCACATCGGTAAGCGCGAGGATTTCGGGGGTCAGGCCTTTGAGCGCCTCGCGCTGGTTCCAGGCGAACACATCATAGACGATCCGGTCGGTCGGCTTGAGCTTTGCCCGGTCAATCTTGGCGAGGTCGGCGAGGTTTTTCTGCGCTGCCGCGCGCTCGGCGTCATTATACGCATCTGTGCCGAAATCGCCAATCTTGTCGGCGTAGCGCATATCGCCGCGGAACAGCGCGTTGATCGGGTTGCGCTTCAGGTTGGCTTCGTCATCGGCGGCGAACAGCGCGAACATTTTGTCGCGCTCGGACTGCGCGGCGGTGGCGGCGGGCGCGGTCTGGGCGGCGGCAGGCAGGGCGAGGGCGCTGGTGCCGAGCAGCGCGGCTGCGAAGAGGGTACGGATGGTCATGGTTAGTCCCCAGAAATCTGGCGCGGCGCGCCGGTGATGGCGGTGTCTTGCGCGGGTACTGCACCTCGCGCAAGCGGCACTGCTGCTGCTTGTCGAAATGAACGTCGAGTTGGTCGATAGCCGGGTTGGGCTATTCGACAACCCGCCCGCGCACCATGACCCATTGGACCTTTTCCAGCGTGCGCACGTTGGTGAGCGGATCACCGTCGACGGCTATCAAGTCTGCACTATAACTCACAGAAATTCGGCCGATTTCATTTTCCATGCCGAGCGCCTTGGCAGCGACGGTGGTGGCGCTGGCGACGGCTTCGCGCGGAGTCAGGCCATATTTGACCAGCAGCGCAAACTCTTCGCCATTACGGCCATGTTCGAACACGCCCGCATCGGTGCCAAAGGCGACGGGCACGCCCAGTGCCTTGGCGCGGCCCACTGCCTTGCCGACGTCGCTCAAGGTCATTCGTACCTTGGTTTCGACAGTTGGCGTAAAGACACCCTTGCCGAGCCGCTCGCGGATGCCTTCAAATGCCATCAGCGTGGGGACCAGATAGCTGCCTTTGGCCTTCATGACGCGTAGCGCGGCGTCGTCAGCAAAGGTACCATGGTCGATGGTGTCGATGCCCGCCGCTGCCGCCGCCTCGATGCCGCGCGCACCGTGGGCGTGCGCCATGACTTTCAGGCCCAGGCTATGCGCTGTGTCGGCGATGCTTTGCAGCTCGGCAGCGGTGAAATGTGCCTCCAGCCCGCGCCCTTGCTGCGACAGCACGCCGCCGGTGGCGGTAATTTTGATGATGTCGGCGCCCGCCCGCGATGCCTTGCGCACCTTCTCGGCGCATTCGACCGCGCCGGTGCAAGTATAACCGTCGGTGAGCACGCCGTGCACATGCTCGGTAAAGCCGGTGACGTCGCCGTGGCCGCCAACGATGGAGAGGGCCGGACCAGCGGCGATGATGCGCGGTCCGGGGATTACGCCCTCGGCCGTGCCGCGCCGCAGCGAAAAGCCGGTATATTGTGCCGACCCCGCCTCGCGCACGGTGGTGAAGCCCGCCTTGGCCGTGATGCGGGCATTTTTGGCGCCGACGACAACACCCCACTCCACCGGTTCAACCGCCGCATCGCGGAAATCGCCGCCAGGGTCGCCGGTCAGGTGAACGTGAAGGTCGATGAGACCGGGCAGGATGGTCTTGGTGGACAGGTCATGGACTATCGCGCCGGCCGGAGCGGGCTGGCGGCCCTGGGCGATGGCGGTGATGCGGCCGTCGGTGACAGTGATGGTGGCGGGGCCGCCGGTGCCGCTGTCGGCGTCGGTGATGAGGCGTCCGGCATAAATGACGCTGGTTTGTGCCGACGCTGTGCCGCCCATCAGTGCCAGTGCCGAAACGGCGGCAACCATCATCCTGCGCATATTTTTCTCCCTTGTTGTCGATGACATGGTGGCGGGAGAAGAGGGCAAGGGCAAGCGCCCAAAAGAAAAGGACGGCCCCGCCAATCGCAGGGCCGCCCAGTATTCCGGTAAATCCGAGGGGTGGCTTACCAGAAGAAGTCGTGGATCACGTCGACCACTTGGCCGGTGTAAATGTCGACGAGCAGCACATCGTCATAATAGCGCACCCAGCGATAGGGGCCGTACACCTCGGGCAGGCGATAGCTCCACGGGTCGTTGATCCAATAGCGGTTACTATAGAAGGGCGCGCCCAGACGGATGCCGATCGAGAACCGCGAATAGCGATGGTCGCGATAGGGCGCATAATAGCGGCCGGCGCGATAATGGTCGCGATACTGGTTGCGGTGGCCGTACCAGTTATAGCGGCGGTCATTGCGCCAGCTGCGGTTCCAGCTGCGGTTGTCGCGCCGGTCATAACGGTCATAGCGGCCATCACGGTCGCGGTCGTAGCGGCGGTCGAGATTGCCGTCGCGGTCGCGATCATAGCGCCGGTCCAACCGGTTGTTGTCGTTGCGGTCCCAGCGGCGATCGAGGTTACCGTCGCGGTTGCGGTCCCACTGGCGGTCGACCCGGCCATTGCCGTTGCGATCCCAGTTGCGATCGACATTGCCGTCGCGGTTGCGATCCCAGCGCCGGTCAGGGCTGCCATCGCCGTTGCGGTCATAATTGCCGCCGGGACGCGCGCGGTCAGGGCGATAGGCGGGCGCGCCTTCGGTGCGACCCACGCTGGCACCTGGGCCATTGCCGCGCCATTCGCGGCGCGGTGCGTCGGGCGCACCGTCGCCGCGCACTTCGCGGCGTTCGGTGCGTGCCTCCCGGTTCATCTGGCGCACTTCGGGCCCGCGCGGGGCGCGTTCGCTGCGCTCGCTACGCTCGCTGCGGTCGCGGTCACCGCGACCTTCGCGGCCCTCGCGCTGGGCATAGGCTGATGTGAGCGGGGCAAGGGCGGTCGCGGCCACCAGCAACCCGGCAAGCAATTTCTTCATTTCGGTCACTCCGCCAGTCACCGACAACGGCCGGGACGGGTCGAGTCGGGGATTAGGCCAATGTTGCTGACGCCGGGCTGAACCGAGATGTCAGGAAGGTGACAGATTAGGCACAAGGGCTATTTCAGGCGCGGCGTCAGCGCGGGCACCTCTGCCGCCGCGTCCTCGGGGCGGATTCCGGGCGGGGGTGCGGCGGCGATGCGTTCCTCACCGCGCAGCACGCGCCCCGCGCGCTTTATCGCGGTGCGGATACGCGGATAGGTGCCGCAGCGGCAAATGCCGGTCATTGCCGCGTCAATCTCGTCATCGCTGGGGTCGGCATTGCGGCGCAGCAGGGCCACGGCGGACATAATCATGCCCGATTGGCAGAAACCGCATTGCGGCACTTGTTCGGCCACCCACGCCTGCTGCACCGGATGGCTGCGATCACGCGACAACCCTTCGATGGTGGTGACAAAGCGCCCTTCGCACTCGGCCAGCGTTACCAGACAGCTGCGGATCGCCTGCCCATCGATATCGACGGTGCATGCCCCGCAATCGCCCGTGCCGCAGCCATATTTGGTGCCGGTCAGGTTCGATGCGTCGCGCAGCGCCCATAGCAAGGGCGTGTCGGGGTCCATCCGATATTCGATGGGCCGCTCATTGACGGACAATCTTGGCACCTAAATGCGCACCATATCTAATGCACCGGAGTGCTGAGCCTGTCGAAGCACGTTTCGCCTTCTACATGCCCTTCGACAAGCTCAGGGCTTCGGTAAGTGAACAAGCGTCAGTCGCGCCAGCTGGTGTCGATGCGGTCGACCTTGCGCACCATGGCGTCAAATTCGGCGCGGCCCGATTGGCCCGGGATGGCGGCCATGTAAAGGTCGCGCTGATGCACCGCGATGACCTCGGGCGGCACGGTGATGGCCGCGACCATGCTCGCGGTGGCGAGCTGGATTTCGCACGCGCGTTGCAGCGCCCAATATTTGATGAAGGCGTCGGGCAGCGATTTGCCCATGACGACGGGGCCATGGTTCTTGAGCATCAATATGCGCTTGTCGCCGAGGTTCTTGACCAACCGTTCGCCCTCTTCCTCGCGCACGGTGACGCCTTCGAAGTCGTGGTAGGCAATTTGACCGATGAAGTTGCAGGCATAGAAACTGGTCGGCAGCAGGCCGCCCTCGCTGCAGCACACCGCCATGGTCGCGGTGGTGTGGGTGTGAATGATGGCATGTGCATCGGGCAGCACGCGGTGGAACAGCCCGTGCTGGACAAAGCCCGCCTTGTTGACGTGCCAGGGATTGTCGGTGTCGAGCTTGTTGCCGTCGATATCGATCTTGATGAGGTTCGACGCGGTTACTTCGCTGAAATGCAGGCCATAGGGGTTGATCAGGAAGGCGCCCGGCTGGTCATCCAGCTTCACCGTAATGTGGTTAAAGATCAGCTCGTCCCAACCCATCATCGCAAAGATGCGGTAGCAAGCGGCGAGCTCCTGTCGCGCGGTCCATTCGGCTTCGCTATATTTGCTGTTGCGTTTGAGCTGGGTGGCCATGTCATTCTCCCTCGTTGCCATTGCTATGCCATAGGCGGCCAAGCAGCGGCAAGAGGGGTTGCATTTCGGCCGAAATCTGCCTAATGCCGCGCCATTGTCACACCGCCTGATGCGCGGTGCGGCCTGTTTTGCCCCTTTTTCTGGTTGTGGGCTGTCCGCGAATCGCGGCGGCATACGGCCTTTTGTGACGGTTCAGGAGTCGGTTGGTTTATGCAGATCATCGTTCGCGACAATAATGTCGACCAGGCGCTGCGCGCTCTGAAGAAGAAATTGCAGCGTGAGGGCGTCTATCGCGAGATGAAACTGCGCCGCCACTATGAAAAGCCCAGCGAAAAGCGTGCGCGCGAACATGCCGCCGCCGTCCGCCGCGCCCGCAAGATGGAGCGCAAGCGGATGGAGCGCGACGGGGTGAAATAAGCCCTGACGGCTCAGCAGATTACCAAAAGGGCGCTGCAGGGCACTGCGGCGCCCTTTTTGCTGGACCGGGTTTGCCTGCGCCGCTTATAGGCGCGGCATCATTTGTTCGACCCAAGGAAGCTGTTCATGAGCGCTACTGCCGTCCCGCTGCGACCCGTTTCGAAGAGCGGTCTTGCGACCTTGTGGATCGGCATTGCGCTATTGGTCCTGCTCGGTGCGGGCTTTGCCTTTTGGCAGGCGTCAGCGAACCAGATCGGCTTTACGACCGTGAAAGCGGGGACCGGGCCGTCGCCGACCGATACCGACATTGCGCTCATCAAGTATGAAGGCCGGCTCGCCGATGGCACTGTGTTCGACGCCAATGAACAGGCGCCGATGGCCGTGGGGCAGGTGGTTCCCGGTTTCAGCCAGGCGCTGAAGCGGATGCAGAAGGGCGGCAAATATTCCGTCACCATCCCGCCGAAGCTGGGCTATGGCGCGCAGGCACAGGGGCCTATTCCCGCTAACAGCACGCTGACTTTCGATGTCGAGTTGCTCGATTTCCGGTCGGAAGCCGAAGTCCGGGCAATGCAGCAAATGATGCAGCAGATGCAGGGTGGCCCCGGTGGCCCGCCGCCGGGTGCGGGTGGTCCGCCGCCTCAGCCCTAAATTTCGTCGTGCTGAACTTGTTTCAGCACAACGCAGCGCACCATCGGTTTGTTATCCCGAAACAAGTTCGGGATGACGAAACGGTGCTTATGATGGCTTAACCTCTCGCCCGCTCGCCCGCGCGGCGTTCTTTTCCAAAAACACTTTGATCATCGCAATGATCGGGTCGGCGAGCGCAAGCCCCAAGATGCCGAACAGCGCGCCGAACAAAATCTGTGCGCCCAGCACCAGCGCGGGGGCGAGGTCGACGGTGCGCTTGGCGACCATCGGCACGATGATGTTGCCATCGACTGTCTGGACCACAAAATAGACGATCAGGCAGTAAAGCCCGGCATCGACGCTGACCGAAAAGCCGACGAGCACCATCAAAATGCCCGAAATCAGCGCGCCGATATTGGGGATGAATACGAGTAAGCCCGTAAGCACGCCGAGCAACGTCGCCATCGGGATGCCGTAGAAGGCGAGCAGCGCCCAGGTCGCAATTCCTTCGACCAGCATGCCCAAAATGCGCCCGGCCATCAGGCGGCGGAGCGTTTTACACATGGCCGCGCTGCCATCATAGAAATGCGCGCGCTCGCTTTGCGGCATCAGCCAGCCGACGCCGCGTTCATACAGGCGCGGCTCGACGGCGAGATAGATGCCGAGCACGACGATGAAGAACAGCGCAGTGATGCAGCCGACCAGCGACGAGACCGCCGCCGTCACGCGCCCGACCGACCCCATGGCATATTCGACCAGTTGTGACGGATCGAAGTCGGCCTCGGTCAACCCCTGCGCACGCGCCCAGGCGAGCAGCCGGTCGACCTGAAGCAGGATGGTTTCCTGCAGCGTGGCGGCCTGCACCACCAGCTGGTTGCCCGCCGAAACAAACACCGAGGCGAGGAAGGCGAGGATGGCGAGCAGGACAATGGCCAGCCGCCAGCCGCGCCCGATGGGCAGCACGCGCCCGAGCAACCGCGCCCCGCCGTCCAGACCGGCGGCAAAAACGATGGCGGCGAGGATCAACAGGATCGGCTGGGCCAGCAAGACAACCAGCGCGACCAGGCTGAGCATGCCGATCCACACGCCCGCACGCTTGATTTCGTCGCGGATCAGCGGATCGCGGAATTCTGACGGGCCGGGGGCCTGCGCTTCGGCCTTTTCTTCGGCTTTGTTGGTTTCTGCTTCGGTCATTTTGCCCCCGCATCGCGATCCGGCCGCAAATTGGTCCCGGCGCGGCCCGAACGCAAGGCATTCCACCAGCTCAAGGGATTATACCACTCGGCCGTGCCGTCGGTGGAGAAAGTGACCATCTCCGCGCGTCCCGATACGACGTCGAACGGCACCGCACCGCCCAGCCCCTTTTCGGCGATGGACACGCGGCTGTCGGCGCTGCCGTCGCGGTTGTCGCCCATCAGGAACACATGATTGTCGGGCACCTGGTAGGGTCCGAAGGTGTCGTTGCGATAATCGGGACCAAGGTCGATGGTGTCATAACTGACGCCATTGGGGAGCGTTTCGCGCACGATGGGAACGTCAATCCAGCGCTGCCCCCCCGTGTCGGTGCGGATGCGGGTGCCAAAGGCGCTGTCGCTGCCGGGCAGATTGGCATCGACGGGGATGGGCAGCAACGGTTGGATTTCGCGTTTCACCTTGGTGCCGTTCAGGATCAGCTCGCCGCGGCGCATTTCGATGGTATCCCCGGGCAGGCCAATAACGCGCTTGATATAATCGACGCGCTGTTCGGGGTGTTCGAGCACCACGACATCGCCGCGCTCGGGCAATTTGCCCCAGATGCGGCCCTTCATCTGCGGCGCAAGGTGAAAGCTGACCGAGGCATAGGACCAGCCATAGGGCCATTTGCTCACCACTAGCCGATCACCATTGCGCAAGATCGGCATCATCGATTCGGACGGGATGTAGAAAGGCTTGGCGATGATGGTGTGGATGCCGACCACCAGCGCCAGGATGATGATGATGTCGCGGATGATTTTCCACGGGCTTTCGCGCAGTTCGTCGATGGTGTTGCTCATGGGGAGAGGGGGATCGCTTCCAATATGACGAACGCCTGCGCCCAGGGATGATCGTCGGTGAGGGTGAGGTGGATGCGGACCGCATGGCCCGCTGGGGTGAGTTCCGCCAGCCGCGCCGCCGCGCCGCCGGTCAGCGCCAGCGTCGGCGCGCCTGAGGGGGCGTTGACGACGCCGATGTCCTTCATGAACACGCCGCGTTTGAAGCCGGTGCCCACGGCTTTTGAGAAGGCCTCCTTGGCGGCGAAGCGTTTGGCGAGCGTGCCAGCTTTGGTAAAGGGGCGGCGGTTCGCCTTTGCTTGCTCGATATCGGTAAAGACGCGCTGTTCAAAGCGCGCGCCGAAGCGGTCGAGCGACGCCTGGATGCGCTCGATGTTGCACAGGTCGGAGCCGAGGCCGATGATCACCGCGCTTCATCCATCAGCGCACGCATCTTCAATATCGCGGCTTCCAACCCAATGAAAATGCCCTCGCCGATCAGATAATGGCCGATGTTGAGTTCGGCGATTTGCGGGATGGCGGCGATGGGGACGACATTGTCAAAGGTCAGGCCGTGGCCGGCGTGCGGTTCGATGCCGTTTTTGGCGGCAAGCGCGGCGGCGTCAGCGATAGTTTTCAGCTCTTTCTCTGCGCCTTCGCGGTCACCATCGAGCAAAAGATGCGCATATTTGCCGGTGTGAAACTCGACAACCGGTGCACGCAGGCGGATCGCGGCGTCGATCTGGCGCACATCGGGCTCGATGAACAGGCTGACGCGGATGCCCGCATCGGATAGGCGCGTGACGATGGGGGCGAGGTGGTTGTGCTGGCCAGCGGCGTCGAGTCCGCCCTCGGTCGTACGCTCTTCGCGCCGTTCGGGGACGATGCAGGCGGCGTGCGGTTTGTGGCGCAGCGCGATTGCCAGCATTTCCTCGCTCGCCGCCATTTCCAGATTCAGCGGCAGATCGGTCGCGGCCATGATGCGGGCGAGATCGTCGTCGCGGATATGGCGCCGGTCCTCGCGCAGATGCGCGGTGATGCCGTCGCCGCCACACGCCGCGACGATTTCGGCGGCGCGCACCGGATCGGGATGATCGCCGCCGCGCGCGTTGCGAATGGTCGCGACATGGTCAATGTTGACGCCAAGCCGTAGGTGGGTGCTCATGCTGCCGCGCGGCTCCCCGGCTTGATGGCGGGCGTCGCGGCCAGCTCGGCGGGCACCGCGTCGGGCGCATAGGTCGGGAAGTTGATCGCGACCAGCGGGGTGAAGGGCACGCCCAAATCGACACTGCCGCCCGAGCGGTCGACCAGCGCGGCGGCGGCAATGACCTTGCCGCCCTCGGCCTCGATACAGGCAATGGCCTCGCGCGATGAAAGCCCGGTGGTGACGACATCTTCGACCATAAGGATGCGACTGCCCGGTGCGATGCTGAATCCGCGCCGCAGTTCAAACGTGCCGGTGGGGCGTTCGACAAACATCGCGGGCTTGCCGAGCGCGCGGCCCATTTCATGACCAATGATGACCCCGCCCATGGCAGGCGAAATGACCGCGTCAATCTCGGCGCGCAGGTCGCGTGGCAGCTTTTGCGCCAGTGTCATCGCCAGCCGCCCGGCGCGATCCGGGTCCATCAGCACGCGCGCGCATTGCAGGTAATGGGCGCTGTGGCGGCCAGAGGAGAGCAAAAAATGGCCGCTCAGCAGCGCGTCGGCGGCGCGGAATTCGGCAAGAATTTCGTCTTCGGTCATGATTTTCCTGATATTTTCGTAACGCTGACCCCGCATGCCGTAGGGGAAGGAAGAGGGCTGCGGCAAGCGGCTGAAAATAGTGTTAGAGGCGCTTGAGGCCAGCGGCAAGCGGGTCTATAGGCCCCGGAATATCCCGACTGATATGCCGCGTCGCCGCGACATCAGGGCCGGTTCCGGCGGTACATCCTGCGGGTATGTTTAATTCAGCAAGGGGCAGGCTGCGTCCGCTATGAAGATGTTGAAAACACTGGTTATTGCCGCAACGCTGGCAATCGGGGCGCCCGCGCTGGCGCAAGACACCACCGCGCCCGCCGCGCCGGCGGCCGCTACAGCCGCGCCAGCGACTCCGGCTGTGGCTACTCCGGCTCCGGCGGCGGAAGCCGCCGCCCCGGCGGCAGACGCGACCTATGTCCCGATGAAACCCACCGATGGCATTGGCCAGCCGGTGCAGGGCGGCATCGATTTCCAGCCGCAAGCCACGGATCTCGGCCAGCGTGCCAAGAATTTGAACAATCATGTGCTGCTGCCGATCATGACCGTAGTGGCCTTGTTCGTGCTCGGCCTGCTGCTGTGGGTCATCCTGCGCTACCGCGCCAAAGCTAACCCGGTGCCATCGAAAACGTCGCACAACACGCTCATTGAAGTGGTTTGGACTGCCGTTCCGGCGCTGATCCTGATCGCGATTGCTTTCCCGTCGCTCAGCCTGCTCGCCGCGCAATATAAGCCTGCCAGCGCTGACGCGGTGGTGATCAAGGTCAAGGGTTACCAGTGGAACTGGGGCTATGAATATCCCGACCATGGCATTGGCGAATACATCTCGAAAATGCTCGATGAACCCGCCGCCAAGGCCGCGGGCGAGCCGTTCCAGCTGGCGGTCGATAATCGCATGGTGGTGCCGGTCGGGCAGGAAGTGAAGCTGATCATCACCGGCGCTGACGTGATTCACAGCTTTGCGGTGCCTGCGCTGTTGACCAAGATGGACGCGGTGCCGGGGCGCGCCAATGAAACGACCTTCACGGTGAACAAGCCGGGTGTTTATTACGGCCAGTGCTCCGAACTGTGCGGCGTCGACCATGCCTTTATGCCGATTGCGGTCGAGGCGCTCCCGCCCGAGAAATTTGCGGCTTGGGTGCGGTCAAAGGGCGGCAAGATGCCGGGTGAAGCGGCTCCTGCGCCCGCTCCCGCCGCTGCTGCACCGGCCGCCGCTGCACCCGCTGCTGCTCCCGCCACTGTTCCTGCTGCCGCGCCTGCGGCTGCCGCTACCAACTGAGGGTATTCGCAATGACCGACATTGCCGCCACTGCACCGTCCGAATTTCAGGCGCATGCCCATGCGCATGACGACCATGACCACAAGCCGGGCTTTTTCGTCCGCTGGTTCATGTCGACCAACCATAAGGACATTGGCACTCTTTATCTGATCCTTGCGATTGTCGCGGGG
>VFQM010001980.1_pt1 | contig 16346 bp, 12 predicted proteins | sample 3512391 | NCBI WGS metagenome assembly VFQM01 (sample SAMN10412369, study PRJNA504923) | tailings metagenome | isolation source: Replicate 1 from Balatoc abandoned mine | place: Philippines
CAAGAACGCCGCATGAAACCCGGGCTAAGCGCTCCGAAATTCAGGGGCAACCTCAGAATTCACCTCTGCTTTCACCTGCTCAATGTCCGCCAACGAGGACAATGGCAACAAGAGATCTTCATGATCCGTTTGAACTCGTAGGTTTGGCTCCAGCTCGAAAAGATTTCCATCGATCTCAACCCAAACGCAGCGAGCTACAAGGCTCAGTGTATGACCAGATACGCTTCTAACGCCCCGCCGCATCAGCTTCTCATGGAGCCCTTCGCGCAGCACTGTGGAGCTGAAAGTAACGCCCTTCCACTCAAGCCCAGCCTTTTCAACCTTGAACAGCGTATGCGTCGCAAACGCCCGAATTGCATCGCGCCAATCCATATATTGGGCACAGGTGCGAAGTCGGTCGCTCAGATACTTCCAGTAAAAGTGCGGCGTCGCAGGATATGAAAGCGTGTGGAATTCATGGAGAGTGCTAGGGTCCAAGCGCTCAATAATGTTGGAACAATGGTTTTCCGCGAATGTGCGCAGCACCTCGCGTTTCATCATGCTCGCGACGGTATGGCTACTCTGCAAGAACGAAGGCGCCCCTTCTAACGCAGTGCTTCGGGGGTTCGCGGACTCGACGGTCGGCTTTGACTGACCGCTGTAAGAAGTGGTAATTGACTTGACCGGAAACTTCGCCTCCAGATCGTCCAAAAGCGACTGTTGCCCTGCCGGACCCCGATCCGAAAGAACCGAACGGGCCATGACCGTCTCGTGTCCGCGTAAGGCATCCACCGGGATGCCATATACCCTGGCAAGCTTTTCTGGAGGCATCGTCATTGAAACCAATGCTGCTCTGTATGCCTCTTGCCTTTCGCCACCTATGGAAAACCCAATGCCCAGACGCTTACCAGTCACTCCACAAATAGCGCGGGCGACAATCAGTGTCGGCATCGTGCTATTTGACGAAGACGCAATTGGATGGTCGTCGCAATGGTAAGCATCAACCTCTAAGGACTCGAGGGCGTTCGCGAAGTGGGATGAGTAGCTTCCCTCATCTATGACCGCATCATTGCGCATCCGCGCATGTCCATAGACCGACAGTTGAACCTGTTTTAAACCAAACTTGTCGATCACTATTTGTCTGAACTGCCCATACGTGGGAAAAGGCCTGTTCATGGGGTGCGTCAGTTGTGGGCGTCCCTGCTCGTCGAATACTGTGACGCAGCCAAAATCTTCGACGAGCGCCGTGTTGCAGATTGATGCCATGGTCTTTCCCAAGCCGCACCTGGACAGATAGCTCTCTACCACCTGTTCGCGAAAAAAAGTGGACGACCAACCACGGCGTTTCCCATTGGCGTGATGCCGCCCAAACTTCGTGCCTGCGTGCTGATCAGATCGCCGCGACCAAGTCCCATTGCGATGCGTATTTGGCTTCAGGGACCATTGGTTGCGACCATGCAGAAGGTAGCAAAAGAACCAATATTGCAGGCGCTGGACATGTGATGCCGACCCCAGCCTCTTTTTAATCCGTGCAATTTCCTTCAACGGATTGGGTGCCTGCAAAATTTCCTGCTCGTGTTCGAGCAAGGGATAAATTGATTCGAGCCGATGCTGAACGCCCTCCTGGTGGGATTGCTTTCGGCTGAATGTGTGTTCAGACAGTTCCTCGAAGTTGACTCCTTCAAGGTCAAACAATGCTGGAGGTAGGCTGTATTGCCGCTTGCATGGCCTGATGCCCGGCGACGATCTGGTGAGCTCTTTTTCCACGAGGCTGTCGGCCATGTGCACATAGCCAACCCGCCACTGCTCATGCTTTGCCCGGTAGAACCAGACCAGCAAGATGCCGTGATCAACAGTTCTGCCGCAGTAGTAGTAACGTGTCCCCGCAGCTAGGCAGCCCAGCCCTTCTTGTACCTCCAATTGATGGCCGAATCTCACAGCGCGCCCCTGGCAAACCAGTCGCCATATACGTCCAGGGGATCATTGCGCTGGGGTTTGAGTGGCCGATCGAGCACCACTGGCTCAAAAAGATCAACGTGAATTCTGCGATTCCAGATACCCTGTTCCAGAACATTTTTCACGACCAACAACTCAACACCGAGATGCTGTGCCGCTTCGCGAACAAGCTTGTAAGCGGGTGTTGAACCTCCGACCGTCTGCTGAAAATGATCGCAGAGCTTTAAACACACCGCGGGCGGAAGCTGCACAGGCTCTGCGTGGCTGAGGAACAGGCGACGAAGATTAGCTCTCAAGGTGGAGTCAATTTCACGACCGGCGACCTGCTGTGTGCGGATGCCAGCATCCTGGTAGTAGGTGGCCTCCAAAGCATGCCGTTGGAGCGCCGAAAGGTCGACGCTCTTTGTCTGTGGCCGACCTGGTGTAGGCCCACGTCGATGAAAATCATCCTCCTTATCCTTGATGGTCCAGTTCACGACATGGGGGCCGCAAGCGTCGTGAATGAACAGAAGCAGGTCGCCGATGTATGGAAAGGGCGCCCATACCTCCAACGCTCCTTGTCGCACCCGGCACTTGGGATGCTTACTCAGGCGTCCCATTTCCTCGGCCACAGCCACTGTCCCACGCAGGGGCTTGAAAGCCTGACCCACGGTTAAGGGATGGCCATCCAAGAAATGCGGTCGCGGGCCGGGAAAAAGCATCCTTTGTTCATGAATATCCCAAACGCGTGGGTGATACAAAGCCAGAAGCGCTGACCACGTTTCCGGCCGGCTCAAGGTATGCATCGGCCTGCCACCCAGTTTGGCGGGGTGCAAAATGGTGGGAGTGGAAATGCTCGGCGCCTCGGCGGGCGTGGCCCAGATGGCCGCCTGATAGTCTTTACCCCAAGCGTCGCGCAACTGCCTCTTTTGAATGAGGCGTAGCCGAGCCTCGTTGATTTTGTTCACCGCCATAGTCAACTCCAACATTGCGCCGCGAGGGCGCGCAAAGACTTGACTACCAGCGCAAACCATCTAGAATCAAAGCTCCACCCGCGATTCTGTGCTCTGCACCGATAGCCCTAAGACGCCAGCCTTGTGCTGGCGTTTTTTGTTTGGGACCTGGTGTTAGTTATGTAGGCACTGCCCCTCCTTTTCTGGCTTACCAATTTTTTGAAGAGTCCAGTCAATGAGTTCCTGCTGCGCCCAGCGGCGCTGATTTCCAACCCACAGGAACCGTGGCCCATCACCCCGTGCCAGCAGGGTTTCCAAGCTTCTTTTTGAAATACCCAGGTAGCTACTGACCTGCGTTGCACTCAAGAGCGGTGTCATGGAAGAAGAATGAAAAACGTTGCAATTGAATGCAAGGTTAGGCCATAACACGAGCGTTTGGTGCACGAGTGTGAAACGTGGCTGTCAAGTGCACGCATTCAAGCAATTTCCGGCCTAAAGTGCGCTGCACCATGAATATCAACACCCAACTCCACATGTCTCCACTTGGCTGGTTGCCACTAATTGAGGCCGCCAGGAGAGATGGCTTCCACCCTTCGCACAGAAGACTGAAACGCGACGGGCATGAGATCATTGACAAATGGGGCTATCTGACACCGGACATTCACTGGCGGCAAGGTCGTGGAAATGCTGAGCCTGCACTGGAAGCCGCATACACACTCGAACTGCTTAGAGCCAGCGCTGAAACTGCGATGTGCCATGCCTCTCACCATGACAAGTCGCGCCATGCCTGTGAATGGTCACCGAAGCGCATCGCACGACAGATACCTGACTTTGGAACTGTCGCTCAAGCTTGGATAAGCCGGCCCCCTTCAGCCATCAACTTGTCATCTCCCACTCTTCCCACGAGCGGCACACGCAATGAGTGGCTCTCAGCGCTCCCTCTGCTATTGCCTTCGCAGCATCGTCCTCGACTTGACTTGTTGATGCGTGATCCGGCTCGCCTTTTGAGGGTGGGATACCAGATGCTGTGTCAAGAATGGGCTGCTCATGGGCAAACCCGTCACAAGACCGCCGAGGCCCTGGCCATCATCGCCCTTGGGGCTCGCGGGATTTTTCCGCGCGTGCGCTGTGCTGTGTGCTATCGACTGGCAATGCCGGCGACCACTCGCTGCGCCCGCCACAGCCAGACCCAAATCATCCGTGTTGATGATGGAATACCAAGAGTCCATGCTCAGATTTCCTCTGAAGCAAGATTGGCCAAGCGTGTCATAGCGAAGCTTGGCTGGGCGCCAAATGATTTGTTGACGGACTTTGGATACGACGGTTTTGTGGAGGAGAAAACCATTGGGGGTCTCTTGTGGGGCCTTCATGTGGGTGACGGTGGTTACACCCTTCAGCGCCTTAGAGATGGACTGAGTGCCGGCCACTTCCCTCGGGTCCGCGCGCTCCTACCGAGCAATTTTTGTGAATTAGATGATGCGCGCGCTTGCGCATCTCTGCGCCGCCACATCGACCCTGGCGAATGGGTGGTTTCCTACTGGTTCACCCGCGTAGGCGCGGCCGAGGCATGGCTCGAGGCCGCCGAGGCTTTGTCGCCGGGGCGCGAACATATGAAGCCCACAGATCAAAACCGGGAGCGCGTGGCTAAGGCCCGAGCCTTGCTCCAACAAGGCATGTCCAAGAAGGACATCGCAAGTCATCTCGGTATATCCCAGAGCCATCTCTCACATTTGCTGCGTCGCCATTAGTACGCTCTGAATGAAGCCTTCATGATGGCTTCTGGGCGGCACCCTTGATATGCCAGCCACGAACTCGTCAGGTCAGCTGGTTCCGCTTCGTCCGATTCTGGAGTGGCTGCCCGGTGAAACACTTTTCAGCCTTTGCAGCCGATACCACCACATCGCTGGGCATCGTATACCCGCTCAGAGTTGTAGGGCACTCTTCGGGACACCCCGCGCGGGATCTGCGCATGACATCCCGTCGCATATGCAAACCCTGATTGACCGAACTGACGGTGCGCTTGGAAAAGCCCGAGAAATTATTCTTGACCGCACCCTTCTTCCCTTCTATTTCCCATTCCATCCAGAACACCAATGCGAGAACTGGCTTGCACAGATGACCACAGGGTCATCTCCAACCCTCAAAGCCCAGATGGGCTTGGCTGCATCCCAGTTCGGCGCATCCCACCCTCTCAAAGCATGCCCAGGATGCATGCAGTCAGATGCCAACGAGCATGGTGTGGCCTACTGGCATGTTGACCATCAAGTACCTGGGGTTCTCGTATGTCCGTTACATCGGACACCGCTACTCACTGCGACAGACAAAGTGTCAGGCCAAGACCGGTTTGGCTGGGTGCTTCCTGAGCAAGCCCATCTGGAAAGCGTGCTGGGGAACCATGTTCCACCAAGTGGCGAATATCTTCTAGCGGAAGGTGCGTTGGCATTGTGGAGGCTGCCAATTTCCTTCACCTTTGCCCAAGACAGGTTGAGCAGGCTGTACAAGGCCAAATTGGTGGAACAGGATTTCGTGCATGCAATTTCCTCAAGGGTCGATCTCAAGCGGTTTGAGCAGGCCCTTTCCGGCGTTTTGGAAGCCAACTCCATTTCGAATTTCTGGCCCTGGTTGTCCGCAAGGGACACCTTGCGCAGCTTGTCGCATCGGCTCCTCAGAATGAGCCATCCCACAAGCCCTCGATTCAGTCGGCATCCACTGAACCATCTGCTTCTAGTCATCTTGCTTTTCGGCTCCTGGAAGCACTTTTGGGCTGCGTACCAAGTTCTGGAAATTGACGATGGGGATGACATAGCTACCGATGTTCGGAAAATGGAACTCGTCGGGCAGGAGGCCGCCGATCCCAAAGCGCCGCTTCGGGCCTCTCTCATCGAAAAAGTGCGATCTGGGCAATCAGTCTCCCATGCGGCCCAGCTGACGGGGGTAGCCGTTGCCACCGCCATGGCGTGGGCTGCAAGCGAGGACATTCAGAGTCCTCGACGCCCAAAAGTCTTGAAGCCCGACGTGCGCTTGCGATTGATACGCCAACTCCAGCTTGGCACAGATAAGGCCGTTGCGGCGTCTTTGACAAGCATCTCGGTGGAAACCGTTACTCGTGTTTTGATGACCGAGCCAGGCCTACACACCCAATGGAGCAACGCAAGGTTCATCAAGGCACAGAAGCGATCACGCGCCTCCTGGCAAAAGATTCGTGGAGCCTTTCCGGCAGCCTCCTCCAATGAATGGAGACAACTGGATCCGGCCGCCTATGCGTGGCTGTACCGAAACGACCGTTCGTGGCTGCAGAGCTCCATACGTGACCGGCCCCTACCACCGGCCACTTCGACACAACGCAGAGATTGGCAAACACGTGATGCCACGCTTGCCCAAGCCGTTCGAGTAGCCGCGCTGGACTGGTACGTGTCGCACCCTGGAAAACGACCGACCATCGGGGTTCTCTGTGCAGCTGTGGCTGGGCTACGGCCAAAAATGTCTGCGCTATCCAAGCTTCCGCTCACCCGCAAAGCCATTCAGGATGCTTGTTCTGACAGTTGCTCGACGGCCTCCACATCGCAAAAATGGCTCTCTGAGGACGACAGCGGCTTCTGAGCATTTCGCTTTGCCGGCATCGCGCTTGTTCTCCCCGGCTCAATCAATGCGGAAGCTTGTGATTTCAGGACCTGTCGGGCACCGTTCGCTACGCGGGCACAAGACAGCCTGATGAGTTCCAATACCTCCGCCTCGCTCACGCCCTCCGCCGCACATGCGGCTGGCAGCGATTCCCCAGCTTCGAAACGCAGATAGGCACGCCAACGGGGCGCCGTTCCAACGTCGTGCAGGGACGGCAGCCCCAATTGATTGAATTTTTCGCGCAGATGCGTGGGATGCACTCCCAGCTTGGGAGCCATTGCTCTGACTCGGCCCTGCTGCTCAATATATTCGTTCCAAAATCCGCCATGCCAGAAGGCGGGGTCCTTGGCGATTGATCGTTTAACTGACTTCTCACCTGTGGGGGCATCTTCGACGTCGATTTGCGTCAGCATTTGATGCACTTGCAGGGGTGTGGGCCAAAGCGCCGTCAATGCCGTGGCGTACGCAAAGCCGGTCGAGGGTACCGTGCGCGAGCTCACGGTGTTGTCCAGGCCGAAGTAAAAAGAACCTGGCTTCTTATCTACCAACTCAGGCCAGTGGCAGATCAGCCATCCCTCTGGCGCGCTACGCAAAACAAGATCGCTCAAGTTGGGTTTGACACCATCTTGACTGGTGCGCAATCCAAGCTCCCGAGCTCGATCACCCAGGAGTCTGGCCAGCCGTCCTAGATGAAGGGGGCGGGGCCGCTCCAGTAAAGCGCAGGCGATTTCCGTGAACCTGAGCACAAAATCATTCGACTCAAGATCACTCGCGCCCAAATTAGGCCCCTCGACTTCCCCCTTTTCCATCCAGTGCTGCGGGAGTAGCTCCCATGGATTGGATCCTTTCACCTTGACTAACGGTGTTCTATGGCTTGGACACCAATCGACACCCTGAAGTTGGTGGGTTCGACGAAACCAGCTGAATTTCCAATGTTCAAGATCCTCCTGGACACACCGAGGACATAGAAATGCCTCCTTTTTTTGCGTCAGCATGCCCAAGCGCTTCGTGAAATTTGTGGCCTCTGGGGCTCCATGCAAAGCCATTTCACTGGGGCGAGCCCCCACACGAAGCACGCCCATCATGCTGTGCTGACGGGCGTAATCAACCAACGACATGCCAGCAACGCCGGCCAGTTGCGCCAATCGCGGACTGCTTGTTGCCGACTTGTCGCTTTGGTTCCATTCACGCTTTAGCCATTGATCGAACTTCTGCGTACTGCTCACCCCAAGAAAAAAAGCAATTCGCCCTGCATGCGCAATCGCAGGCTCACCCGGCATCGGTTCAATTTGGATGCGTCTCATTTTTTGGACTCCGGTTGTTGCACTGCCGTTTGGAGCAGCTCCAACTCCGCTACTGCATGGCGGGCATGGGTCAACGCTCGCTCGAATGGGCGCAGCGGCTGCTCAGCGGAGGCCAAAAGACTGGCCACGATTTGTAAACACCGATTGATCACATGTGGGGGAGCGCCAAGCGTTTCGCTTTCGTAACGAGAAAGACAGGAGCGATCGCACCCGACCAACCGCGAAAACTCCGCTTGAGAGCGGGCGCCTCGTGCGGACTTGATCAGCTCGGACTGTGACTGAGGAAACGCGAACATTGTGCTTATATTACACATTGTTCGCATAATGCACACTACTACTAAAACCTAGACCCCACACTTAAAGTCCGGACACTGACCGTACCTCGTCACCAATTGCTCTCTGGGAGCCACGGCAACCGCACACTGGCCACGGCCAACGGCTACAGCATCGGAATCGGGTTGAGGCTGATACACGATTGATGGGTACATTCACCCACTGCAAAGAGAATTCCAATAAACAGAGGACGGATGACAGATCTACACATCACACTCAGCCAACTGGAGAGCCACCTCTGGGAATCCGCGAACATCTTGCGCGGCCCGGTAGATGCGGCTGACTTCAAGACCTACATCTTTCCGCTGCTGTTCTTCAAGCGCATCTGCGACGTCTGGGACGAGGAGTACCAGGAGATCGTCGATGAGACTGGCGATGAGCAATTGGCCTGGTTTCCCGAGTCGCACCGCTTCCAGATCCCGGAAGACTGCCACTGGAACGACGTTCGCACCAAGGCGAGCAATGTCGGGACGGCCCTTCAGCGTGCGATGCGCGAGATTGAGAAAGCCAACCCCGACACTCTGTACGGCGTGTTCGGCGATGCCCAGTGGTCGAACAAGGAGCGGCTGTCCGATGCCTTGCTCAAGGACCTGATCGAGCATTTCTCCAAGCTGCCGTTCGGCAACAGGAACGTCAACTCGGACCTGCTCGGCGACGCCTACGAGTACCTGATCAAGAAATTCGCCGACTCCACCAACAAGAAGGCCGGCGAGTTCTACACCCCGCGCAGCGTGGTGCGGCTGATGATTGACATGCTCGATCCCAAGGAGGCCGAGACCATCTACGACCCGGCCTGTGGCACAGGTGGCATGTTGCTGGCCGCCGTGCAGCACGTGAAGGAACAGCATGGCGACGTGAAGCGGCTGTGGGGCAAGCTGTACGGACAAGAGAAGAACCTCACCACGTCATCCATTGCGCGGATGAACCTGTTCCTCCACGGCATCGAGGACTTCCAGGTGGTGCGCGGCGACACGCTGCGCAACCCGGCCTTCTTTGAGGTCGACCGACTGGCCACATTCGACTGCGTCATCGCCAATCCGCCGTTTTCGCTGGAAAAGTGGGGCGAGGACCTGTGGCTGAACGATCCCTTCGGCCGCAACTTTGCTGGGCTGCCGCCCTCTTCCAGTGGTGACTTCGCATGGGTACAGCACATGGTCAAGTCGATGGCCGATGTGACTGGCCGCATGGCCGTGGTATTGCCCCAAGGTGCGCTGTTCCGAAAAGGTGTTGAAGGCAGCATTCGTCAGAAGTTGCTGGAAATGGATCTGATCGAGGCGGTGATCGGTCTGGCGCCCAATCTTTTCTACGGCACCGGCCTCTCCGCGTGCATCCTGGTTCTGCGTAAGCGCAAACTGGCTAAGCACAAGAAAAAGGTATTGATCGCCGATGCGTCGCGCCTATTCCGCAGGGGCCGCGCGCAAAACTATCTGGAACCCGAGCACGCCGCCGAGATTCTCGGCTGGTATCGCGGCTTTGCTGATGTGCAGGATGCAGTTCGCGTGGTCAGCCTCGACGAGATCAATGCCGAGGACTGGACACTGAACATTTCGCGCTATGTCCTGCCGCCTTTGCAAGAAGACATCCCACCGCTGCCCGATGCCATCGCGGCATTCAAGGACGCGCTCACCCGCTGCCGTGAAGCCGAAGAGCGGCTCGCGCAGGTCATGACTGAAGGGGGATGGCTGCAATGAGTCACCCAAGCAAACGCATCAGCCAACAAGAACTCGAAAGCTACCTGTGGGGCGCCGCCGTGCTGCTGCGCGGCCTCATCGACGCGGGTGACTACAAGCAGTTCATCTTCCCACTGCTGTTCTACAAGCGCGTATCGGATGTGTGGGAGGAGGAATACCAGGCGGCGCTGGCTAACTCCAATGGCGACCTCTCCTATGCCCAGTTTGCGGAGAACCACCGCTTCCAGATCCCCCAGGGCGCTCACTGGAACGATGTACGCCAGGCACCCAAGAACGTCGGCGCGGCCATTCAGAAAGCCATGCGCGCGATTGAGACCGCCAACCCGGATCTGCTCGACGGCATCTTCGGCGACGCCCCCTGGACCAACCGCGAGCGCCTGCCCGATGAAACGCTGAAAAACCTGATCGAGCACTTCTCGACCCAAACACTCTCGGTGGCCAACGTCCCCGAAGATGAATTGGGCAACGCCTATGAATACCTGATCAAGAAGTTCGCGGACGACTCCGGGCATACGGCGGCCGAGTTCTACACCAACCGCACCGTCGTCCACTTGATGACGCAACTTTTGGCGCCACAAGCGGGCGAGTCGATCTACGACCCGACTTGCGGTACTGGTGGCATGCTGATCTCAGCCCTGGACGAGGTGAAGCGCTCCGGTGGCGAATACCGCACGCTCAAGCTTTATGGGCAGGAGCGCAACCTCATCACCTCGTCCATCGCCCGCATGAACCTGTTCCTGCACGGCGTGGAGGACTTTGACATCAGCCGGGGCGACACTCTGGCGGATCCCAAGCACATCGAAGGCGACCGACTGCGTCAGTTCGACGTGATACTAGCCAATCCGCCGTACTCCATCAAGCAGTGGAGCCGAGAGGCCTGGAGCAGTGACAAGTGGGGCCGCAACTCGCTCGGAACGCCGCCACAGGGACGTGCCGACTACGCCTTCCAGCAGCACATCCTGACCAGCCTCACGGCCAAGGGACGAAGTGCGGTGCTGTGGCCCCACGGCGTGTTGTTCCGCAACGAAGAGCAGTCCATGCGCGCCAAGATGATCGAGCAGGACTGGGTGGAGGCCGTCATCGGCCTGGGCCCCAACCTGTTCTACAACTCCCCGATGGAGTCGTGCATCGTCATCTGCAACCGAAAGAAGGCCGCCGCTCGCAAGGGCAAGGTGATCTTCATCGACGCTGTGAACGAGGTCATCCGGGAACGGGCGCAGAGCTTTCTTAGACCTGAGCACCAGCAGCGCATCCTGACCGCCTACAAGAACTTTGCGGACGTGCCCGGTTTTGCCAAGGTAGCCACTCTGGCCGAAATCGGCGCCAATGCGGGCAACCTCTCGATCCCTGTGTACGTGAAGCGCATTGCCGCCGCAGTCGCCACCGACATCAATGGCGACGCCGTAACGCTGCGCTCGGCCTGGGACCAATGGCAATCCGATGGGCGCGTCTTCTGGCAACAGATGGACACGTTGGTGGAAACGCTGGATGGGCTTTCCATGGCTAAGGATACGCAATGAAGCTCCAAACGATCCGGCTGTCAAACTTCCAATCTTTCGGTGAGGCGCCGACCGAGGTTGCGCTTGAGGAGATTACCTACCTCATCGGGCCCAATGGGTCCGGCAAAACAGCGGCGCTGCAGGCCTTGTGTCGTTTCTTCGCATTCGATCCATCACTGCGCCGAATCCTGCGCTCGGACTTTCATGTCCCATTCAACGAGGAGGCTCCACCCGCCGAGCGTCAGCTCTGGATCGAGGCCGACTTTCTGTTCCCAGAACTCGTCGAAGACAAGGACAACAGCACTGTTGCACCTCATTTCGGCCACATGCGCCTTGACGAAGTTGATGGCACTCCTCGTGTGCGTTTTCGCCTTAGCGCCACCATGGGGATGGATGGGGACATAGAGGAGAACATGGTCTATGTGTTGGACATCAATGCTGATGGTGCGCCACTGACCATCGCTCAAGTGCCCCGATCTGAACGCAACCATATCCACGTCCACTATCTGCCCGCACGCCGTGATCCTGCTGATCACATTGCCTACGGCGCCAATGCATTGCTCGGGCGCATGCTGCGTGCGGTGAACTGGGATGCCGAGCGAACTGTCATCAAGGGTCTGACCGATCAAATCAGCGACAGCCTGTCGGCAAATCCGTCAATTAATGCGTTCAGCACAAGCTTGAAAACGGCATGGAGCGCTTTGCACAAGGGCAGCTTCTTTGCGGACCCAAAGCTCACTTTTGTAGCGTCCGAGATCGAGTCATTGTTGCGCCACATGTCGGTGTCTTTCACTCCAGGCCATGACGAGCAGCTGGTCGATTTCTCGCGACTGAGTGACGGCCAGAAGTCAATGCTGTATCTGTCGCTTGTGCTGTCTTCGCAGGCCATCGGACGCGCTGTTCTGGCTGAAAAAGACAAGTCATTCGACGCAGTCAAGTTACGCCCACCCGTGTTTACCGTGGTAGCGGTCGAAGAGCCAGAAAACAGCCTATCGCCCCACTACCTTGGGCGAATCGTCAGTGCCCTCAACAGCGTGACGGGCGACGGCGACGCACAAGCACTGATTGCCACCCACGCGCCGTCGATGCTGCGTCGCGTTGCTCCGGAACGCATCCGGTATCTGCGTCTAACCCAAGAGCGAACATCGCGCGTCACACACATTCAGTTGCCCGAAAGCACAGACGAAGCACACAAATTCGTGCGGGAAGCCGTCCAAGCATTTCCGGAGATCTATTTCTCGCGGTTGGTCGTCTTGGGCGAAGGCGATAGCGAAGAGATCGTTTTGCCACGCCTGCTGCAGGTCAAAGGCGCGCCAGTTGATGAATCAGCAGTCACGATTGCGCCTCTGGGGGGCAGGCACGTCAATCACTTCTGGCGCCTGCTCTCGGCTTTGCAAATCCCGTATCTGACACTGCTTGATCTGGATGTAGCTCGTTACGCCGCTGGCTGGGGGCGGATCAAGTACGTCAATGATCAACTTGGAAAGTTTCGGCCAGAACAGAAGCTGCCCAAAGGCCACGGCATCCCAAAGTGGGATTCAACAACAGACATGGTCCGGGATTACGACAACTATCTTGAGGAGCTTGAGGAAAGAGGCGTGTACTTCTCGTATCCCATGGACCTCGACTTTGCAATGCTGCTTTCCTTCCCCGATGCCTACGGCGTCGAAGAGGATGAGCCGGATGAATCAACGATCAAGGCTGTACTTGGGAAAAGCCATCATGACGCAGGCCAGTACAGTGAAGATGAACTGAAACTTTTCAGCACCTATCACCAGCGGTTCAAACTCGGCAGCAAACCGGCAGCCCACATCGATGCACTGGCCCAACTGACGGATGCAGAATTGCTGGCAAACATGCCCGCTTCGCTGAGCAGGCTGGCCGATGCCGTCATCGCCAAACTGGCGGAGCTGCCCGAGTGATTGCCATCGACGCTTGGCAGCCTTCAGATGGGCTGACGCTCGAACCGAATGCGCTGCTTGCCGTTAAAGAGCAGAAGCGTTGCCTCGCACTCACGGCTGGGCCTGGTGCTGGAAAGACTGAAATGCTGGCGCAGCGCGCAGATTTCCTCTTGCGCACAGGCACCTGCAGATATCCCAAGCGGATTCTGGCGATTTCGTTCAAGGTTGATGCCAGCAAAAATCTGAAGGAACGCGTGCAGCGCCGTTGTGGTGCTGATCTCGCTTCACGCTTTGACAGCTACACCTTCCATGCCTTTGCCAAACGCATCATTGATCGCTTCCGTCCTGTACTGACCGGCAAGGATGCGCTTGAGCCAGGATACAAACTTGGGAGCCCGAAGATCACGCATAAGCAGATTGAATTCAGTGATCTGCTCCCCCTCGCTATCCAGATTCTTCAGAAGTCAAAGCTTGCCCGAAACGCTATTCGCCAGACCTACAGCGACGTCTTCCTGGATGAATTTCAGGACTGCACAGACAAACAATACGAGCTTTTGAAGCTCGCCTTCCAAGGCACAGGCATCCGACTGACGGCAGTCGGCGACACCAAGCAGAAGATCATGGGCTGGGCCGGTGCCCTCGATGGCATCTTTAAGACCTTTGCAGCCGATTTTGCGGCGACTCCTCTCAACATGTACCGCAACTTTCGCTCCAAGCCGCGACTGCTGCGCTTGCAGAACGAAGTCATCCGCGTGCTTGACCCCGCATCGGTCATGCCGGAAGAGCAAATTGCCGGGGATGAAGGAGAGGTCCTCACCTGGGGCTTCGAAGACAGCCGACAAGAAGCTGAGCACCTAGTGTCCTGAGTTAAAAATTCATTGAATTATTTTCCCTGACGGTGATCAGTCGTGTAGTGTGTTGTACGACGAGGTGGCCATGAGCGGAAGACCAAAGACTCCATTGGTGTTGGGCGCGACGGAGCGAGAGCAACTGATTGCGCTGACCAAGCGTCGCAAGACAGCGCAGGCCTTGGCCCTGCGAGCGCGGATCGTGCTCGCTTGCGCAGAGGGCTTGGACAACAAAGTGGTGGCAGCGCGCCTGCGGGTCACGCAGCAAACAGTTTCCAAGTGGCGGGGCCGTTTTGTTGAACTGCGCTTGGAGGGTTTGCTGGATGCGCCGCGCCCTGGCGCTCCGCGCACGATTGAAGATGAGCGCGTCGATGCAGTGATCGCCAAGACGCTGGAGTCTGTGCCAGTAGGCGCGACTCATTGGAGTACCCGCACCATGGCCCACGCAATGGGCATGTCACAGACGGCTGTCAGTCGAATCTGGCGGGCTTTCGGTCTACAGCCGCACCGCCAGGAGACGTTCAAGCTCTCCAGTGATCCGCTGTTTGTCGACAAAGTCCGTGACATCGTCGGCTTGTACATGGACCCGCCCGTCAAGGCGATGGTGCTGTGCGTGGATGAGAAGAGCCAGATACAGGCGCTGGACCGCACACAGCCGATCTTGCCGCTGGCACCAGGTATTCCTGAGCGCAGAACGCACGACTACATGCGCCATGGAACGACGACGCTGTTTGCGGCACTGGACATTGCCACGGGCCAAGTGATTGGACAGTTACACAGGCGCCATCGCAGCACGGAGTTTTTGCAGTTCCTGCGTACCATTGAAGCGAATGTGCCAGCCCAGCTGGATGTGCATTTGGTGATGGACAACTACGGCACGCACAAGACCCCTGCGGTCAAGGCATGGTTTGCAAGACACCCCAGGTTCCACGTGCACTTCACGCCCACCTCCGCGTCCTGGCTCAATCAGGTCGAGCGTTGGTTTGCAACCCTGACCGAGAAGTACATCCGTCGCGGCACACACCGATCGACAAGACAGCTTGAGCAGGCGATTCGCCAATACCTGGAACTGAACAACTCAAATCCCACACCGTTCGTCTGGGTCAAGTCTGCCGATGACATCCTGGCGAGTATCGAGAGATTTTGTCTGCGAATTTCTAACTCAGGACACTAGCAGATCGAATTGCCGAGTGGATTGATCACGAACTTGTCCCGCACTCGGAGATCGCCGTACTGATCTCAAAGCAACCGGATCTCTACGCCAACCATCTGATTGCGGCGCTAGAGGCCAAAGGCATCCCCTACCGCAACGAACAACAACTGCAGGACATCACCACCGAGCCCGCAGCGCGCTTGGTGGTCGATTATCTGTCTTGCATTTACGGTAAGCGTGAGCCCAAGGCATGGGTGCGGCTGATGAACTTGCTGGTGCCTTTTGCCGATGACGAAATCCAAGCCAACACCCGCCGGGACTTTGATCGCCTGATCAAAGCACAGCGCAAGAGCGCCTCACTTCTGGAGTTGATTGATGAGCCCTACTCAGGTTGGTGGGAGTCGGCGCGAGGATTTTTGAACAAGATCCCCCGCGAAACCTTGGTAGCGCTCTCGCCTGACTACGAATCGCCAGATCGGCTCAAAGAGGTGGTGCGCGACACCAAAGCACGTATCGAAGAGCTGCTCAAAATTGAGCCCGAGTTGCCTAAGGCGCTTGAACGCTTTGCGGATGACAAAGCGGTGCGCATCCTGACCATCCACAAAAGCAAGGGCCTGGAGTTCGACTCGGTCATCATTCTAGGAGTTGAGAATCAGACGTTTTGGGGCAAGCCCGACGAAGAACGCTGCGGTTTCTTCGTAGGTGTTTCGCGTGCGAAGCGGCGGCTGGTTGTCACCATGAGCAAGAACCGGGAAACCCCGCCTTCCAATCCATATCGCTGGCAGGAAAAACGGACTCCACACCAGGAGTTCTTTGGTTACGTCATGCCGTTTGTGAGCAAAGAAAATGAAGAGTGAATCTCTGAAACCTGGCTGGCGTTGGGTGAAATTCGGCGACGTGGTTCGCCTCTCGAAAGCCCGCAGCCAAGATCCGTTGGCTGATGGCATTGAACGCTACGTCGGTCTGGAACACCTCGAACCCGGTGATTTGCGCATCCGCAGTTGGGGCAACGTCGCTGACGGCGTAACCTTCACCAGCGTGTTTCAACCTGGGCAGGTGCTGTTCGGCAAGCGCCGCGCTTACCAGCGCAAGGTGGCTGTGGCGGATTTCTCTGGGGTGTGTTCCGGGG
>VFQM010001981.1_pt1 | contig 16344 bp, 18 predicted proteins | sample 3512391 | NCBI WGS metagenome assembly VFQM01 (sample SAMN10412369, study PRJNA504923) | tailings metagenome | isolation source: Replicate 1 from Balatoc abandoned mine | place: Philippines
GGTACAGCGGCGGCAGCATTTCGCTGTAGATCCACTCCCACGTATTGCCCTTGTAGACCAGCAGCATCAGCGATGCGCCGTCGGTGTGGAGGAAGCTGTCGCGCTGCACGTCGAGGGCGTAGCGGAACCCTGCGTGGTGGAATCGCTTGGCGTAGGGGCTCGGACGGAAGCTCACGGCCTTACTCCCACCACGTGATGATGCAAATGCCTGAGCCGCCGGCGCCTGCGGAGCTGCGCCCGCCGCAGCGGCCGGCGCAGAAGAAGAAGAAGAGGCGTTGGCAGACGGCAGGGCAGCCTGTCCGCTGAGCCGCGCATCAAGGTCCTGATAACGCTCCAGACCTTCGCGCTTGAGTTGCTGAATCTCGTTCTGCTGTTCTTCCAGCATGCCACGCAGCAAGGCGATTTCCTGCTGCATCTGCTGCAACTGCATGAACAGTTCACCCTGCGCTGTAGCCGGGGCCGAAGCCCCGACTGCAGCGGAGGCACCGCTCGTACCGAAACCCGCCGGTGGATAGCTGGCTGGATAACCACCACCATCCACCACCGGCACCTGGGCCTGCACCATCAGAGGCAGCAGGGCCAAACTTGCGATCAAGGTACGCGCGGACATAGCCATGAGAACTTACTTACGCAGCTCTACACGACGGTTCTGAGCCCAGGCGCTGTCGTCGCTGCCAGTGGCAACCGGACGCTCTTCACCGTAGGACACCAGTTCCAGCTGAGCCGGGGAAACGCCCTGCAGCACCAGGTAACGCTGCACGGCCTTGGCACGACGCTCGCCCAGAGCCATGTTGTACTCACGGGTGCCGCGCTCGTCAGCGTGACCTTCCAGAACAACGCGAGCACCGTTGCCTTTCAGGTCCTTGGCGTGTACGTCCAGGGCGCGCATGGCTTCCGGCTTCAGGTCGGAGCTGTCGAACTCGAAGTAGAAGGTGGTGATGGCGCGCAGAGCAGCTTCTTCGCTCAGAGCACCGTCTACACCGCTACCGTTGGCACCGTAGCCAGCGTTCGGATCGATAGCGCCTTCGCCGGCAGCGTCGCCGCCTTTGGAGGAACAGCCTACGGCAACAGCCAGGGCCAGGCTCAGAGCAGCAAATTTGCCGTATTTCAGCATTTCCATGGTAAAGCTCCTGATGAACTTTCAGTGTGTTGGGAAAATCGAGTGATTGACCGTTTAATCAAGATAGGGCGACCAGGACGGTTCGCGCACTTCACCTTGAGCGGTCGGAAGCGGTGTTTTGAAGCGTCCGTTGGTGGACACCAGCATCAACATACCGCGACCCTGCTGACGGGTGGCATAGGTTAGCATGGTGCCGTTTGGAGCAACAGTGGGCGACTCATCCAGACCTGTTGCGGAAAGTATCCGCACACGTCCGGTTTGCAGGTCCTGAGCCGCCACACGGAATACCGTAAAGCCGTCTTGGCGATGCACCATGACCAGGGTTTTTTCGTCAGCCGACAGCTTCGGGTTGGCGTTGTAGTTGCCAACGAAAGTCACCCGATCGGTTGCCCCGCTGTTGATGTTCATTTTGTAGATCTGCGGGCGCCCGGCGCGGTCCGAAGTGAAATACAGCGTCTGGCCGTCTTTGCCCCAGAAGGGCTCGGTATCGATGGCCATGTGATTGGTAACCCGGCGCAACTGGCGAGAAGCCACGTCCATCACGTAGATCTCCGGATTGCCATCCTTGGAAAGCACGAACGCCAGGCGTGTGCCATCCGGCGACCAGGCCGGTGCGCCGTTGAGCCCCTCGAAGTTGGTGATCTGCTCGCGACGCCCGGTATCGATATGCTGGATGAAAATCCGCGGACGCTTCTGCTCGAACGACACATAGGCGATCCGCCGACCATCCGGCGCATAGCGCGGCGAAAGAATCGGCTCGCGCGACTGCAGCAGGGTCACGGCGCGCGCGCCATCGTAGTCGGAACGTTGCAGGGTATAACGGGTGTTTTCAACACCAAAGCGCTCGGCGGTGACGTACAGCATTTTGGTGGAAAACGCCCCCTTGATCCCCGTGAGCTTCTCGAAGGCCAGGTCGGCAATATGGTGCGCCATGTCACGCAACTGGTCACCCGCGCCACCTACGCTACCCGCCATGACCTGCTGCTGGGTCGCCACGTTGAACAGGGCAAACTGCACCTGCAAGCGCCCGGCATTCGGCTGGATACTGCCGACCATCACATATTGCGCACCCAGCGCCTGCCAGTCGCGATAGATGATCTCCGCGGCCGACGTGGGCAGGCTGATCATGTTCTGCCGTGGAATCGGCTCGAAGAACCCGGAATTGCGCAGGTCATTGCCGACAATCTCCGCCATATCCTCGGGCAACAGGCTACCGCCCTGCCAGCCGAACGGCACCACGGCCACCGGGATGGCACGATCGGCGCCACTGGTAACCAGAATATTCTTTTCCTCTGCCATGGCCAGGCCGGCCGTGCAGCAGAGCATGATCAGCAAAGCGCGGAAGAAAGTGCTCACAGTGCCAAGTCCTCGGGGGTAAAAGTCATCTTGAACGAGCGATAAGGGGCGAAGTCTGCCGGGCTAAGGCCCTGCATCTCGCTGATGCGCCCGACATTGCGCACCGCGTTGACCGCGGAACTGTCAAAACCGGCGTCACCACTGCTACGCGAAACGCTGGCATTGGCAATGGTGCCGTCGGGCAACATGTTGATCTGCACGACCACAACCATGCCATTACGTGCCGAAGGTGGACGTGTCCAGTTCTGCGAGACCAGCTGACGAATCAGATCATCAAAGCTGCCCGCTACCCGACTGCCCAAGGTGTCGGCCTGAGTCTGCTGGTACTGGGTATCGGTAGACAACAGCTCGGCCAGCGCCTGTGCCTTACGGTCTTCCTGCGCCTTGCGCGCGGCCTCCTGAGCCTTACGCTGCTTATCGGCCTCGGCTTTCTTGCGCGCCTCCTCGGCTTTGCGTTTTTTCTCAGCCTCAGCTTTCTTGCGAGCTTCTTCAGCTTGTTTCTTTTTTTGCTCTTCTTCGGCTTTCTTCTTGGCAATCGCGGCCTGCTCGGCCTTCTTGCGTGCTTCTTCAGCCTTTTTCTGCTGCTCAGCCTTCTTCGCGTCCTCAGCCTTCTTGCGCGCTGCAGCCGCTGCTTCCTGCTTCTGCTGTTCCTGCTTGCGGCTTTCCATCTGCTCGGTCTGATGCACCGGCGCGGAAGTTTTTTGTGCCTCACCGGCAATTTTCTGATTGGTACGCGTAGTCGCCTGGCTTTGCGACTGCAATTGATACAGGGTGACCTGCACCACCGGCTTGGAAGGTGGCAGTTCCACCGTGGACTGGAAACTCACGAACAGCAGAATGATGATCAGCAGGTGCAGGCTGACCGCCCAGACCACAGGCCAGAACAGATTTTCCGAGGGCAACGGCTCGCGCATGGGCTGCATCAGGGCGCCTCGGTAATCAGCCCGACATTGGCCACGCCGGCCTGCTGCAGGCCACCCATCACCGCCATCACTGCGCCATAGTCCACAGCCTTGTCGCCGCGCACGAAGACCTGCACGGTCTTACCCTGCCGGCTATTCTCGGCGAGGATGCCGCTGGCGGCCGCCACCAGCTGGTCCAGCGACACACTGCTTTCACTGTCCTTGCCCTGCTCGGCATCCACCGAGTCGCCCATGTTCCAGTAATAGCTCTTGTCCGCCTTGATCGAGATGGTCAGCACGCGTGCATCGTTGTCCTGCGGCAACACTTCGCTGGACACCTTAGGCAGGTCAACCTTGACCCCCTGGTTGAGCATCGGCGCGGTGACCATGAAGATCACCAGCAGCACCAGCATGACGTCGATGTAGGGAACGACGTTCATCTCGGCAACGGGTTTGCGGCGGTTTCGGATTCTGGCCATGGCTTGGCACTCAGTCGTCGGAGCTGTGCACTTTACGGTGCAGGATTGCCTGGAACTCGTCGGCAAAGGTGTAGTAGCGGGCGATCAGGCGCTCACTGCGGGCCGCGAAGCGGTTGTAGGCGATGACCGCAGGAATTGCCGCGAACAGGCCGATTGCCGTAGCGATCAACGCTTCGGCAATGCCCGGCGCCACGGTAGCCAGGGTGGCCTGCTGCACCTGGGCGAGGCCAAGGAAGGAGTTCATGATGCCCCATACGGTGCCGAACAGACCGACGTAGGGACTGGTCGAGCCTACCGTGGCAAGGAACGGCAGCGCTGTCTCAAGTTTTTCCTCTTCGCGGGAAATGGCCACGCGCATCGCACGGTTGACACCATCCATGACCGCATCGGGGTCTACGCCGGACTGCTGGCGCAGGCGGGAAAACTCCTTGAAGCCGGCACGAAAAATCTGCTCGACCCCCGAGTCTGGATCAGGGTTGCTACCCGCCTGGCGATACAGCTTGGACAGATCGATACCCGACCAGAAACGCTCTTCGAAGGTTTCCAGACCACGCTTGGCAGCGCGCATCAGGTTGCTGCGCTGAAAGATGATGACCCACGAAGCGACCGAGGCAGCAACCAGCGACAGCATAACCAGCTGCACGACCAGGCTGGCGTGACTGATCAGACTCCATACAGACATATTGTCAACGGCTGTGGCTTCCACACTTAGTCTCCTAGAGGGGCGGCGAAGGCTGCACGCAGCGCTTCGGGTATGGCCCGGGGTTGCAAATTGTCAGCCCGCACGCAGGCCACGGTGAACTGTCCCTGGCAGAGCAGCGCATCATCCTGCTCACGCCTGACCTGCTGGCTGAAACACAGGCTGGCACGCTTCAGCCACAGCACCTCGGCGCTCACATACAGCGCATCATCCAAGCGCGCCGGCTGCTGGTAACGCACCTCCGCCGAATGCACCACGAACAACAGGTTCTCACCAACCAGTTGCGACTGGGCATAGCCCATGGCGCGTAGCCGCTCGGTACGGGCACGCTCCATGTACTTGAGGTAGTTGACGTAATAAACGATCCCGCCAGCGTCGGTATCTTCGTAGTAGACCCGGCAGGGATAACGAAACGACAAGGCTTGCTGCAAGGCGCGCATACTCTAGTGATCCCCCGAGGCCTTGCCAATCCACCGGCACAGGTATTTTTTCATCGACTAGCCTTCACCGTTGAACAGGTCGGCTGTCGCCCCTTCGCCGAGGCGTGTCGGTAGATTAAGGCCAAAGTGCAGATAGGCATGCCGGGTCACCATGCGCCCTCGCGGGGTACGCATCATATAGCCCTGCTGGATGAGGTAGGGCTCCAGTACATCCTCGATGGTATGCCGCTCTTCGCCAATCGCCGCCGCCAGGCTGTCCAACCCCACCGGACCGCCATCAAAACGCTCGATCATTGCCAGCAGCAAACGGCGATCCTGGTGATCGAAGCCACGCGCATCGACATCCAGCAGGTTCAATGCACGATCAGCGGTCTCCAGGCAGATGGCGCCATTGCCTCGCACCTCGGCATAGTCGCGTACGCGCCGCAGCAGGCGATTGGCGATACGTGGCGTGCCGCGCGCCCGGCGGGCGATTTCGTAGGCACCCTGCGGATCGATCGACAAGCCCAGGATGGCTGCTGAACGGCTGACAATGCTCGCCAGGTCATCGCTGTTGTAGAACTCCAGGCGCTGCACGATACCGAAGCGATCACGCAGCGGGTTGGTCAGCATGCCGGCACGCGTGGTAGCGCCGACCAGGGTAAAGGGTGGCAGATCGAGTTTGATCGAGCGCGCCGCCGGGCCTTCACCGATCATGATGTCCAGCTGGAAGTCCTCCATCGCCGGATAGAGGACTTCCTCGACCACCGGCGAGAGGCGATGGATCTCGTCGATGAACAAGACATCGCCGGGCTCCAGATTGGTCAGCAGCGCGGCCAGGTCACCCGGACGCTCCAGCACCGGGCCCGAGGTGCTCTTCAGCGAAACACCCATTTCCGCGGCAAGGATATTGGCCAACGTCGTCTTGCCCAACCCCGGCGGGCCAAAGATCAGCGTATGGTCCAGCGCCTCCTGGCGGCTGCGCGCGGCCTGGATGAACAGCTCCATCTGCTCGCGCACCACCGGCTGACCAATATAGTCGGCCAGGCGTAACGGGCGAATGGCCCGATCAATCTGCTCTTCGCGTTCCCGCGGGCTGGCAGCCACCAGCCGATCCGCTTCAATCACCCTTGCACCATGCCCTTGAGGGCGCGCCGAATCATTTCTTCACTGGACAGGCCTTCCGCCTTGACCGCCGCCACAGCCTTGCTGGCCTCCTGCGGCTTGTAGCCCAACGCCAGCAAGGCGCTCAACGCATCGCTTTCAGCGCTTGAGACTACCTGCGCTGCACGAGGTTCCACCACCAGTCCGGCCATCAACGGCGACGTTTCCCAGGCTTTAAAGCGGTCCTTGAGCTCAACCAGCAGGCGCTCGGCAGTCTTCTTGCCCACCCCCGGCACCTTGACCAGCGCCGAGGTGTCCTGGGCCTGCACGCAGCGCACCAACTCATCGACCTCCAGGCCGGACATCAGTGCCAGCGCCAGTTTGGGGCCCACGCCATTCAGGCGGATCAGCTCACGAAACAGCTCACGCTCACGCTTCTGGGCAAAGCCGTAGAGCAGCTGGGCATCCTCGCGCACCACCAGGTGGGTATGCAGGAGCAGCGCCTCGCCAAGACCGGGCAGACAATAAAGCGTGCTCATCGGCACTTCCAGTTCATAGCCCACGCCATTCACATCCAGCAAAACATGCGGTGGCTGCTTTTCCACCAGCAGGCCTTTCAGTCGACCGATCACAGAAAATTCCTTCGCTTAAAGACGCAGGCGCCCGCCGCGACGGCGCGCGCCGAGCAGACCATGGGGAATAAGACTTTGCCGATGATGAGCGTGGCACAGAGCAATGGCCAGGGCGTCGGAGGCATCGACCTGCGGCTTCTGGGTCAGCCTGAGCAGGTGCATGACCATCAGCATGACCTGCTGCTTGTCTGCCCCGCCAGTTCCGGCAATCGCCTGCTTCACCTGGCTGGCGGTGTATTCGCTGATCGCCAGACCGGCTTCGATTCCCGCCACGATCGCCGCGCCACGCGCCTGACCGAGCTTGAGCGCCGAATCGGCATTCTTGGCCATGAACACCTGCTCGATGCCCATGGTCACCGGCCCATGCTGACGGATCACCTCGCCAACACCGCGGAATACCTGCTGCAGTCGGCTAGGCAAGTCGCCTTCGCCAGTGCGAATACAGCCGGAAGCCACATATTCACAGCCATGCCCGGTATCGCGCACTACACCGTAACCGGTGATACGCGAGCCTGGGTCGATGCCGAGGATCAGAGTCATGCCGCCTGTGCACTCCACATCCGGCCACGGCCGGAATACTGTCTATTTATCCAGCCGTGAGTATACGGAGCAGCATCGATATAAAAAAGCCGGAAGCGCACCTGCGATCCCGGCTTTTTTCACCACCCAGGGTATCGATCAATCGAGCTGGGCAACAATTTCGTCGGGAATTTCCGCGTTGTGATAGACGTTCTGCACGTCATCCAGGTCTTCCAGCATATCAATCAGCTTGAGCACCTTCTGCGCGGTCTCCAGATCATCCACCGGCGCGGCAATGGTCGGGATCATCGCGATATCCGCTTCCTCGCCCTTGAAGCCGGCAGCGCTCAACGCTTCGTTCACCGCATGGAACTCGGCAAAGCTGGTCGACACCAGTGCCGAGCCATCCTCGCCCATCTCCACATCGTCAGCTCCCGCCTCCAGCGCCGCTTCCATCAGCGCCTCCTCGCTGACGCCCGGTGCAAAACTGATCTGCCCCTTGCGCTCGAACATGTAGGCTACCGAGCCGTCGGTGCCCAGGTTGCCGCCGCACTTGCTGAACGCATGACGTACCGCTGCAGCCGTGCGGTTACGGTTGTCGGTCATGGCCTCGACGATGATCGCTACGCCGCTGGGCGCATAGCCTTCGTAGCTCAGCTCCATGACGTTGTCAGCTTCGTTGTTACCGGCACCACGGGCAATCGCACGATCAATCACATCACGCGACATATTCGCCGTGAGCGCCTTGTCCACGGCCAGGCGCAGACGCGGGTTATCCGCCGGAATCGGCCCGCCGTGCTTGGCAGCCACCGTCAGCTCACGAATCAGCTTGGTGAAGATCTTGCCGCGCTTGGCGTCCTGGCGACCCTTGCGGTGTTTGATATTGGCCCATTTGGAATGACCAGCCATAACTCACTCCGGTTGTTGCAAATTCGATATCCAGGCGTAAGAGTTCGAGCCTCTCCGTCCAGCCATAAAGAAGAAGCCTGGAAATCCAGGCTTCTTTTACGCTTTATTCTGCTTTCACCTGTTCACGCAGGCGAATATGCAGTTCGCGCAGCGCCTTGGCATCAACCAGGCCCGGGGCCTGAGTCATCACACAGGCCGCGCTCTGGGTTTTCGGGAAGGCGATCACTTCGCGGATCGAGCTGGCGCCGGTCATCAGCATCACCAGGCGATCCAGACCGAAGGCCAGGCCACCATGGGGCGGCGCACCGTACTTCAGCGCATCAAGGAGGAAACCGAACTTCTCCTGCTGCTCTTCCTCGCTGATGCCCAACACGCGGAACACGGTCTGCTGCATGGCCTTGTCATGGATACGGATCGAACCGCCACCCAGCTCGGTGCCGTTGAGGACCATGTCATAGGCGCGCGACAGCGCGGCGGCCGGATTGGCTTCCAGCTCTTCCGGGCTGCAGCTCGGTGCGGTGAACGGGTGGTGCATGGCGGTCAGGCTGCCATCGTCGTTTTCCTCGAACATCGGGAAGTCGACCACCCACAGCGGGGCCCACTCACAGGTCAGCAGATTGAGGTCATGGCCCAGCTTGATGCGCAGCGCGCCCAGGGCTTCGCTGACGATCTTGGCCTTGTCGGCGCCGAAGAACACGATGTCGCCGTCGACAGCACCCACGCGATCGAGGATCACGTTGATGTTGTCCAGCGGGATGTTCTTGACGATCGGCGACTGCAGGCCGTCAACGCCGGCGGCACGCTCGTTGACCTTGATATAGGCCAGGCCCTTGGCGCCGTAGATGCCAACGAACTTGGTGTAGTCGTCGATCTGCTTACGCGGCATGCTCGCCCCGCCCGGTACGCGCAGCGCGGTGACGCGGCATTTCGGGTCGTTGGCCGGGCCGGCAAACACCTTGAACTCGACGTCCTTGAGCTGATCTTCCACATCCACCAGTTCCAGCGGAATGCGCAGATCCGGCTTGTCCGAACCGAAGCGGCGCATGGCCTCGGCCAGGGTCATGTGCGGCAGTTCGCCGAACTCGACGTCCAGCACTTCCTTGAACAGGTTGCGCACCATGGTCTCGGTAATGCCCATGATGTCTTTTTCATCGAGGAAGCTGGTCTCGATGTCGATCTGGGTGAATTCCGGCTGACGGTCGGCACGCAGGTCCTCATCACGGAAGCACTTGGCGATCTGGTAGTAGCGATCGAAGCCGGCGACCATCAGCAGCTGCTTGAACAGCTGCGGCGACTGCGGCAGGGCGAAGAAGCTGCCGGCGTGGGTGCGGCTCGGCACCAGGTAGTCGCGCGCACCTTCCGGGGTTGCGCGGGTCAGGATCGGCGTCTCGACGTCGAGGAAGCCGTTGTCGTCCAGGTAGCGGCGAATGCTCGAGGTGATGCGCGAGCGCAGCTTGAGCTTCTCGGCCATTTCCGGGCGACGCAGATCGATGAAGCGGTAGCGCAGGCGGGTTTCCTCGCCAACGTCGGTGTATTCGTTGAGCGGGAACGGCGGAGTCTCGGCTTCGTTGAGTACATCCAGCTCATAACCCAGCACTTCGATGGCGCCGGAAGCCATGTTCGGATTGACCGCACCGGCCGGACGCAGACGTACCTTGCCGGTGATCTTCACCACATACTCGCTGCGCACACGGTCGGCCTTGGCGAAGGTCTCGGCGCGATCCGGATCGAATACCACCTGGGCCAGTCCCTCGCGGTCGCGGATGTCGAGGAAGATCACGCCACCGTGGTCGCGACGGCGGTGCACCCAGCCGCAAAGAGTGATTTCCTGGCCGTCCAGGCGCTCGTTCAGTTGGCCGCAGTAATGGCTTCGCATCATGGTCGCGCTTCGCTTCTCTCAAGGTCGTGAATTCGGGCCGGGCACGGGCCAAGCACGGCAGCGCGACAGCGCGACAGCGCCAAATCGCACCGCAGCCCGGGCAGGCAACGGCAAAGTCGCGGATTATAGCCTTAAAGCCACGCGCCTTGCAGCCGCCCTGCCGAGCCTCTCCTATACTGCAGGAGCGACGTCGCCAGCCCGGGAAAACCACCATGAACAGCCCCGTTGATAGCGATCTGCTCCAGGACCTGCGTCTGGATGCCGAGGAGCAACTGCCACGCTGCGAGCAACTGCTGATCGAACTGGAACAGCATGCCGACGATAGCGAACGCCTGGCTGAATTGTTTCGTCTACTGCACAGCCTCAAGGGCAATATCGGCATGGTCGGCCTGCACGCCTTGCTACCCCTTCCGCAGGCCATGGAGGATATCCTGGCGGCGCTGCGTAGCCGGCAATTGCGCTTTGACAGCCTGCTTGGCGACATCCTGCTGCTCAGCTTCGATCGCCTGCGCCAGCACCTGCAGGCCGTGTACGCCGGCGCACTGGACTACCAGCCAGATACAGACTGCGCGCAACTGGCTATCGCCCTCCACGAACTCGCCGGCACAGCGACGGCACAGCAGGCGACTGCGCGCCAACGCCTGCTGTTGCAACTGGCGCCCGGCAGCGCCCTGCAGCCCAACGCGACGCCCGAGAGCGCGCCTGACTGCGCACGCCTGCTGGAACGTTACGACATCCCTGCGGACGCCGATGTGCAATTCTGCCTAACCCTGATGCAAGCGATTGAACAGCGCTCACGCTACTGGCAAGGTCGCGGCCTGCGCCTGCTTCACCTGACCCTGGCCATCAACCAACAGGGCGGCCGCGTAGTCGACCCCGCGCAACTGGCTGTCGCCACCTGCCTGCACGATCTGGGCATGGCCTTCCTGCCATTGCACGTACTGCACAAGGAAAGTCGCCTCAGCCGCGAAGAAGTCCAGCACATCCGCAGCCACCCACGCCTTGGCCACGACCTGCTGCGCCGCCTGGAACGCTGGGAGGATGCCGCCGAAATTGTCCTGCACCACCAGGAACACGCTGACGGCCAAGGCTATCCGCGCGGCCTGCGCGAGGTGGAAATCCATCCGGGCGCCTTGATCCTGGCGATCGCCGACACCTTCGATGCGCGCACCCACGAGCGCGCTCACCAGACACTCAGCAAGCGCCCACGGCTGCGCGCCATCCTGGAAATCAACAACCTGGCGGGCCGCCAGTTCAGCGCCCACTGGGTCAACGTGTTCAACCACACCCTGCAGCAACAACCGCAACTGGCACATTTATAGCTTGGCCAGGCATTGACCCTGAACAACATGCCCCAAGCGCGGCACATGCTAGGCTTGGCACATCGTTTCCCGAAAAGAGGATGCAGCTCATGGACATCAACATCGGTATCAAGGAAGCAGATCGCGCCGCCATCGCCGACGGCCTGGCCCGTCTGCTGGCCGACACCTATACCCTGTACCTGAAGACCCACAACTTCCATTGGAACGTTACCGGGCCGATGTTCAACACCCTGCATCTGATGTTCGAAACCCAATACACCGAACTGGCGCTGGCTGTCGACCTGATCGCCGAGCGCATCCGCGCCCTGGGCTTTCCGGCCCCCGGGACTTATGCGGCCTATGCCCGCCTGTCATCGATCAAGGAAGAAGAAGGCGTACCGTCAGCCCAGGAAATGATCAAGCTACTGGTACAGGGCCAGGAAGCCGTGGTGCGTACCGCTCGTGGTATATTCCCGCTGGTTGATCAGGTGAGCGACGAACCTACCGCCGACCTGCTCACGCAACGCATGCAGGTACATGAAAAAACCGCCTGGATGCTACGCAGCCTGCTCGACTGAGCATTGAGCCGCGACGCCCCGCAGCCCTGGACACCACCCCCACAGTGACGTGCATGAGCAAAGCCAACAAACCTACCAGCCTGCTGGAGCTGTTTCCCGAGGAAACCCGCGAGGCCGCCGACCTCCTCAAGCAGGCTGTGCCGCACATGGTGCGTCACGACATCCCCCCCAATCCGGTGCACTATGCCCTGTGGTACAGCTATTGCCAGGGCAACGAGCCGGAGCTGCAACGCCGCCTGGACAAGATCGTCAAGGACTTTGATGCCTTCCCCCCGGAAAGCGCCGTCAAGCTGTACCGCGAGTTCATCATCCGAGGCGAACTGGACGAAGCACGCCAAGGCCAGCAACAGGTGATCGAACTGGTCGACGACATCGAAGGCAACGTGGCGCGCAGCGTAGCGGGCAGCCAAGCCTACCAGGCCAGCCTCGAACAAGGCCTCAACGCCCTGCATGACCCGCTGATCGATGACCTGCCGGACGTCCTCCACGACCTGCAGGAAAGCACCCAGTTGATGCAACACCAGCAGGAGCAGTTCCTCTCCCGCCTGCAAGCCGCCCAAGCGGAAATCCAGAACCTGCGCAACCAGTTGGAGCGCGCCCAGCTGGCCGCCACCCTGGATGGCCTGACTCAGGTGTTCAACCGTCATTCCTTCAGTCGCCTGCTGGAACAGGCGCTGGCCAATGATCCGCGCGGCATCGCCCTGATCATCATGGATATCGACTACTTCAAGCAGTTCAACGACCAGTTCGGCCACCCGCTGGGCGATCGGGTACTGCAGCACGTTGGCCAGATGCTCAAGGAAACCCTGCCACCTCGCGCCATGGCCGCACGTTACGGCGGCGAGGAGTTCTGCGTAGTCATGCGCGACTGTCACGATCTACAGCAGGCCATGCAGCATGCCGAACTCTTGCGCCAGAAAATCCAGGCGCTACGGGTCAAGGTACGCAGCACTGACAAGGTACTGGACACTATCACCGCCTCCTTCGGTGTTGCCCTGGCGGTTCCAGGCGACAACCTGGAAAGCCTGCTGACCCGTGCCGATGACGCCCTCTACCAGGCCAAGCGCGGCGGACGCAACCAGATTCAGCCGAGCCCGAGCACGCCCGCACTAACGAGCTAATTTGAGAAGCCCCCGCCTTTACGGTTAAATAGCCGCCGCCAGCCAGCCCCAAGCCCCAACAAGCGGGCAATGCCTGATAACAGCGCTGCTCTGTGTCGAGCAAACGCCCGGGTTAGCCGGCGCGACCTGCTGGTATCGCTGTGTTTTTTATTTTTCTGACGTGAGTATCTCAATGTTGAAGATCGTACATCTGCTGACCGGCGCCTGCGCACTATTGCTGGCAGCCATCCTTACCCTGCAAACCAGTAACGAAGCCCCACTGCAGGACAGCAGCCTGCTGGCACTCGGCCTGCTGGCTCTGTCCAACCTGATCGTCTCCGGCCTGACCCACAGCAGCCTGACCCGCCTGCAACAAGCCGGCAGCCTGCTGCTCGTGGTAGCCACCCTGACCCAGGCGTTGGATGTCCTACTGACACTACCACTGCCCAGCAACCTGCCAGCCCTGCTACTCTTGGCCATAGCCAGCCTGTGTTATGTACTGCGCCTGCCCAGCCCACAACGCGCTCCGCGTAGCCGCGCAACGCCTAGCCAGAACACCAGCAACAATGCCGGCGGCCTGCGCGAAAGCGGAACGGTCAAGTGGTTCAACACATCCAAGGGGTTCGGCTTCATTTCCCGCGATTCAGGCGATGATATCTTCGTGCACTTTCGGGCCATTCGCGGCGACGGCCACCGCATTCTGGTCGAAGGCCAGCGTGTCGAGTTCGTGGTCATGCAGCGCGACAAGGGACTGCAAGCCGAGGATGTGGTGATAGACCTTCCCGGCCGACGCTAACCACAGGTCCTGATAAAAAACGCCCCGCATCAGCGGGGCATTTTTTATCAGCGAAACATCAGTAGTGCGGCGGCGGCACATCGATAATCGGCTCCCCCACATGAACCTGCATGTCTTCCTGGCGTCTAGCCAACTGGACCACCTGCTGCTGCAGACGCTCGATAATCCTTTGCTGGGTGGCCAGTTCGGCACTGAGACTGGCCAACATGTCATCCTGGAAAGCCAGGCGAACCTCAAGCTCGGTGACCCGCTGCTCCAGACTCATACCGACACCCCATCGCCAAACCGGAAGTCGTCAGTCAATACCAGGCGCAGGCGCTCCAGCACAGCCGCCACCTGCTCGGCCGTATAGATCTGTGCCGGCGAATGCCCCCATACCGGCGCAGGCCAGGCGGGGTCCTGACGCTTGCGCACGATCACATGCATGTGCAACTGCCCTACGACGTTACCTAGCGCTGCCACATTCATCTTATCGGCGGCAAAACTATCCTTGAGCACCTCAGCCAACATAGTAGTTTCACGCCATAGCAGTGCCTGGTCAGCGGCATCCAGCTGAAAAATCTCGCTAACTTCCTCACGCCGCGGCACCAGAATGAACCAGGGGTAGCGGGCATCATTCATCAGCAGCAGACGGCACAGTGGAAAATCCCCCAGCACCAGACAGTCCTGTTGCAAACGTGAATCCAGAACAAACATGAGCATTCCTCCAGCCACTCGGCCAACGCACGTCACAGGCATCAAAGGCGGCCAGACTAGCGAGAGCGCCCGGCAAAACCAAGCCACGCAACACGCACCAAAAGCCGTCACCACAAGAAAAGTCGCACCAAATCGACGCAAAGCTACCCCGAAAGGCATAGCTCAACCCCTCAAATACAGCCTGCACGGTCTGAAAAACATGCATCAGGCATTTTGTGCACGCTATTTGCTTACAACCAAGTGCACAGGCTGCCGTGGCACATCCGGAAAAATCCTGACCCTTGCGGCAGCTATGAAATTGCGACAAAAATGATGCACTTGCGCGACATTACCGTGAAGCAAAGGCTCCTTTCCCGGGCCAAGTGTCGTCATTTTAGGCGCGTGCTATAAGTTACGCGCCGACACAAAAAGAAAGACCGCCCAGTCAGGCCTAACCTGCGGGTGAGAAAATCTTCAAACCAAAGGAGCAATTCCCATGCAAATGATGAAGTGGAGCGCCCTCGCCCTGGCAGTAGCCGCCGGCACTTCCCAGGTGGCTTTCGCCAGCGCCCAGTCGGAGTCCAAAGGCTTTATCGAAGACAGCAAGCTGGATGTATTCAGCCGCGCGCTGTACATGAACCGTGACTTCCGCAATGGTGCGCAAGGCAACACCACCTCCGATGGCGGCCGCAAAGGCTACCGTGAAGAAACCGGCCTGGGCGTTCGCGTACTGTTCGAGTCCGGCTTCACTCAAGGCACTGTTGGCGTCGGTGTTGATGCACACTCGCTGACCAGCGTCATTCTGGATAGCGGCAAAGGCCGCACCGGCACTGGCCAGTTCGCTACTGACGACAGCAGCGGGAATCCGAAAGACAACCAGACTGAAGTCGGCGGCGCTATCAAGTTCCGCGTGTCCGATACCGTGCTCAAGCACGGCAACCAATTCGTTGCCAGCCCGGTATTTTCCACCAATGACATCCGTATCCTCCCGGAAGTTGCACCGGCACCTATCTGGTCAGCAATGAAATCGAAAACCTGGAACTGAGCGCTGGTCGCTTCACCGGTTTGAGCAGCCAGGTCCAGACATCGCGTGATGACCTCGCCCTGACCTCCGGCAACATCTTTGGTGCCAGCTATCAGTTCAGCGACAACTTCAGTGGTGCTGTGCACGCTGCGGACTTCGAGGACTATCACAAGAAGTCCTATCTGAACCTGAACTACAACCTGCCGCTGGCAGATGATCAGTCGTTGAATTTCGACTTCAACGCTTATCGCACCACCGATCAGGGCAAGAAACTGGCCGGCGAGATCGACAACAAGATCTGGAGCCTGGCAGCTGCCTATAACCTGGGCGCGCACACCTTTACCCTGGCTCACCAGCGCTCTTCGGGCGACAGCTCCTACAGCTATGGCTTCGTCGATGGCGGCGGCACCGTATGGCTGGCCAACTCGGTACAAATCTCCGACTTTGACCGCGAAGACGAAAACTCCTGGCAGGCTCGCTACGACCTGGATATGGCTACCTTCGGCGTTCCAGGCCTGAGCTTCATGGCACGCTATGTTCGCGGTGACAATATCCAGACCAGCAGCGAGCGCGAAGGCAAGGAACAAGAGCTGAACCTGGAAAGCAAATACGTCATCCAGGATGGCGCAGCCAAGGACCTCTCCTTCCGCGTGCGCTACTCCAACTATCGTGCCAATGGTGCGCTCAATACCGATTACTATCCGGACATGAACGACCTGCGCCTGATCGTCGAGTACCCGCTGAGCATCCTGTAATCACAGGCTTGCCCGCATGACAACAAACCCGGCCTAGGCCGTAATGCTGTTCACTTAAGCATTTGAGCCCTGACGGGGCTTCCCCGAAAATCCGAT
>VFQM010001986.1_pt1 | contig 16330 bp, 20 predicted proteins | sample 3512391 | NCBI WGS metagenome assembly VFQM01 (sample SAMN10412369, study PRJNA504923) | tailings metagenome | isolation source: Replicate 1 from Balatoc abandoned mine | place: Philippines
TACATCGTGCCGATGTCCTTGTGGTTGGTCGACATGAACCAGCGGGCGAAGAAGCCCGGCTTGTGGTCATGATCGTGATGGGCCGCATCGTCGTGGGCCTGGAAGTGTTCGGCGGTGGTAGCCATGATGGAACCCTTGTCCTTCTAATTCTGGCTTAGGCGGCCGGGGCCGGCGAAGCAGCCGGAGCGGCGGCAGGCGCTGCAGCAGGAGCAGCGGCGGGGGCGGCAGCCGGCGCAGCAGCAGCCGGGGCTTCAGGCAGACCATCGATCTTGCCACCAGCCTGCGTCATGACCCAGGCGTTGTACTTCGGACGCGGCAGGGCTTCGACCACGATCGGCATGTAGCCGTGACGGGCCCCGCACAGTTCCGAGCACTGACCGTAGTACACGCCCGGCTCCTTGATGAAGAGCACCTTCTCGTTGATCCGGCCCGGGACAGCGTCCAGCTTCGACCACAGCGACGGCACGGCGAAGGCGTGGATCACGTCGGCCGCAGTCACCTGCAGGCGGATCGGCTCACCAGCCGGAACGACCATGCGGAAGTCGGCTGCCAACTGCTCGGGCTCACCGCGCTTCTTGGCTTCTTCTTCCGGCAGCATGTTCGAAATCACTTCGAACCCGCCGTTGTCCGGGTAGGAATAGGTCCAGAACCACTGGTTGCCGGTGGCCTTGATCGTCACAGCCTTGGCCGGGGCCGGCTTGTACTGCTTGGCGATCAGGGTGACCGAAGGCACGGCGATCGCGACCAGGATCAGGATCGGCAGGCCGGTCCAGATCACTTCGAGCAGGGTGTTGTGGCTGGTCTTGGAAGCAACCGGGTTGGCACGCTTGTTGTAGCGCGCGATCACCCACAGCAGCAGGCCCAGCACGAACAGCGAGATCACGGTGATGATCGGCAGCAGGAAAGCATCGTGCATCCAGCGGGCATATTCACCGGTCGGCGAATACTGGTCCTGCAGGTGGATGCCCTTGGCAACCGGCATGCCCTTGCCCGGGGTCGGCGCCATCGGGGTGTAGCCACCCGGGGCGATCTGGAAGCGCGGATCGTTGGGGTCGACCGCCGGAGCAGCGGGTGCCGCCGCGGCATCGGCCGAAGCGGCCGGCGCGGCCGGGGCCGGTGCAGCGGCGACAGGAGCGGCAGCCGCCGGGGTTGCAACAGCAGCTTCAGCCTGCGGGGCGGCAGCCGGGGCAGCCAGCGCAGCTTGCGGCAGCGCGGCAAGGGCCAGGGCGAGACCGATTGCCTTGATCGCATTTCCCGCGGTGCGGGCGGTTCGAACCAGTTTCATCGTAGCGCTACTTTCGCTTTCTGTTTGCCGGCAAGAGCAGGGCCAAGCCCGTCTCCCGCCCCCATGGGAGTCCAGATTTGATGGGGCCTATACGCGCGCTTGCGGGGCACCTCAAGCGCCTCTAGGGGATATTTTTGAACACGCCCGCGGCCAACACGGCACTTGGGGCAATGCCGTAAGGGCAGCAGCGGACAAGGATACGATTTCCCATGCAGGATGAAGAGGTTCTGGCAGAATTCCGGGCAAGCAAGGCACTGCTTGAGGGGCACTTCCTGCTCTCCTCCGGCCGCCACAGCGCCCATTACCTGCAATGTGCGCGGGTTTTGATGGACCCGGCACGGGCCGCGCGTCTCGCAATTGCCCTGGCCCAGCGAATCCCGCGCGAGCTGCGCAAGGACATCGTAAAGGTCGTCTCACCGGCGATGGGCGGGGTGATCATTGGCCACGAAATGGGCCGCGCGCTGGAGGTCGAGGCGATTTTCGTCGAGCGCCCCACCGGCACCTTCGAACTGCGCCGTGGTTTCACGATCGAACCGGGCGAAAAGGTCCTGATGGTCGAGGACGTGGTCACCACCGGCCTCTCCAGCCGCGAGGCGATGGATTGCATCCGCGAGGCCGGCGGCGAAGTGATCGCGGCTGCGGCGCTGGTCGACCGCTCTGCCGGGTCGGTCGATCTGGGCGTGCCGTTTTTCCCGTTGATTGCCATTAACTTCCCCACTTACGCGCCGGATGAACTGCCGCCTGAACTGGCAGCGACGCCGGCGATAAAGCCGGGGAGCCGCGCTAAGCCATGAGTATTGGGCCGTGATACCGCACCGTCTGCGCCTTGGCGTGAATATCGATCACGTGGCGACGATCCGCAACGCGCGCGGCGGGGATCATCCCGATCCGGTTCGCGCCGCTGAAATCGTTGCGGCCTGCGGCGGAGACGGGATCACCGTGCACCTGCGCGAAGACCGCCGCCACATCCGCGACGAGGACCTGGCCCGGATCCAGGCCGCCACCGGCTTGCCGCTCAACCTGGAAATGGCCGCGACCGACGAGATGCTGGAGATTGCGTTGCGCCACAAACCGCACGCCGCCTGCATCGTCCCCGAACGGCGCGAGGAACGCACGACCGAGGGCGGGCTCGATGCCGCCGGTCAGCACAACCGCCTGGTCCCCATTGTCAGCCGCCTGCGCGATGCCGGGATCCGCGTCAGCCTGTTCATCGGCCCTGACGAGCGCCAGATCGAAGCCGCGATCCAGCTCGGCGCGCCGGTGGTGGAACTCCACACCGGCGACTATGCCCATGCGGCCGGCGAGGCCCGTGCAGCCGAACTCAAAAAGCTGGCCGACATGGCCGCGCTCGCTGCCAAGAACGGGATCGAACCCCACGCCGGCCACGGCCTGACCTATGATAACGTCCAGCCGGTTGCCGCGATCCCGCAGATTGCCGAGCTCAATATCGGGCACTACCTGATCGGGGAGGCGATCTTCTGCGGACTCGAACCGGCCGTGCTGCGGATGCGCGAACTGATGGACGCGGCGCGGTGATCGCACGACCAAGCAGGATGCTCCGACTTAGCGCAGGGTTGGCTTTCCTGTGGAATCTGTACCTTGGAATTCTCAACCTGACCGTTTGGGGGCCTTGGGAAGGTATAGACCTAATTATGCGCCTGACGAACTTTGCGTTACTTCTCGGCTCAACACTGCTGCTGGTACTAGCCGCCAAGCGCCCTGAGCGAAGCATCTGGTATTTGCGAGGTGTAATTGTCGTCGCTTTGACGAGCGTCGGGTTTATTTTCTGGCTGAATGCATGATCATCGCCATCGGCTCTGACCTGTGCAACATCGAGCGGATCCAGAATTCGCTGAACCGCTTTGGCGAGAAGTTCGAACAGCGCGTCTTCACCGATATCGAGCGCGCCAAAGGCAATTCGCGCCCCTTCACCAAGGCTGGGACCCTGGCCAAGCGCTTTGCCGCCAAGGAGGCCTTTTCAAAGGCGGTTGGCACCGGGTTCAAGCGCGGGGTGTTCATGAAGGACATCGGCGTGGTCAATGCCCGCTCCGGCGCGCCGACCCTGGCCTTGACCGGAGGCGCCGCTGCGCGGCTTGCCGAAATTACCCCGGACGGCCATGAAGCCGTGGTGCATCTGACGCTTACTGACGACCATCCCTGGGCCCAGGCCTTTGTAATCATCGAGGCCCGCCCCAAATGACGGTACCCATGACTGACGCTAACTCTCCCGTTCCCGAGGACGCCGCCAAGGCTGACAAGGTCAATTGGCTGGCCGAGGTAAAGAGCCTTTCGCTGATGCTGCTGGCCGTGCTGGCGTTTCACAGCTTCGTGGCCAAGCCCTTCTACATTCCCTCGATCTCGATGATGCCCAACCTGCTGGTGGGTGACCGGCTGGTGGTGTCGAAGTTCCCCTATGGCTTCAACTGGTCCTCGGTCAGCTTCCACCTGGTGCCGCGCGGCACCTGGCGGGTGTTTGGCGGCACGCCGGACTATGGCGATATCGTCATCGTTGTCCCCGCCAACCGCGAGGAAGACCTGATCAAGCGCGTGGTCGCCCGCCCGGGTGACCGGATCGCGGTGAAGGACGGGATCATCATCCTGAACGGCAAACCGGTGCCGCGCGCGATCGAGCCTTCGGTGCAACTGCCCGAAGACCCGGAACTGACCTGCGACGGCGGCTCGTGCTACACCTATTTCCAGAACTACCGCGTCCGCCTGCCCTCGGGCCGGGTGGTCTATGAAATCCCGGCCTTCCGCGAAACGCTGCCCAACGGCGCGAGCTATATCGTGATCGATCACATGCAGCAGAGCCTCGACAACATGGACGAGATCACCGTGCCGGAAGGCCACGTCTTCCTGATGGGTGACAACCGCGACCATTCGGCCGACAGCCGCGCCGCGCTGTGGGAAAACGGCCTGGGTGGTCCCGTCCCGCTCTTTGACATCGGCGGCCGGGCCGAATTCACCACCTTCAGCCTCAACGGCAGTGAGACCTGGAACCCGCTGAGCTGGTGGGGCGCCTTGCGCGGTGACCGCGCCTGGCGCAGCCTGCGCCCGGTCCACGTGCCGCAGGGCAAGTAGGCAAAGGTTCCGCAATGAGCGAGTCTGCCAGCACCACCCCCAAGACCCGCCGCAACCGCAGGGCCGCGCCGGAAGTGCCGGTTGAACCGGCCGTGGGCCCGACCGACATCTCCGATCCGCTGCTGCGGCACGAGGCCAAGCGCGCCTTTGTCTGGATCGGCATGGTCGGACTGGCCGCTCTGGCGGTCCTGTTGGCCCAGCCGCTGCTGGTGATCTTTGGCGGCATGGTCTTTGCTGCCATGATCGACGGCGGAGCGCGGCTGCTCGGCCGCGTGCTGCCAGTCAACCGGGCGATCCGGGTCACGCTGGTGCTGCTAGGGGCGGTCGCCTTTCTGACCTGGACCGCGATGTTCGCCGGCAGCCAGATCGCGGCCCAGGCATCGGAACTGCCGGCCATCGTTCAGGCGCAGACCCTGAAAGCCGCAGCCTGGCTGGAAAGTCATGGCTTTCGGATCAACACCAGCAATATTCAGGGCCTGATCGAACAGGCCATCGGCGGCGTCCGCCAGGTCACTTCGGCGGTCGGCGGAGTGATCGGTGGCCTGACCACAGCTTTCCTGATCGTGGTGCTGGGCATCTATTTTGCCGCTGAACCGCAGCTCTATCGCCGCGGCTTCGCCTGGATGCTGCCGCGCGAGGAGCGCGATTCCTTCGATGTAACCGCCGCGCAAATGGGCCGCACGCTGCGGATGCTGATGTTCGGGCGCCTGCTCGGCATGGCGGTCGAAGGCGTCGGCACCTGGATCATGCTGGCGCTTTACGGCGTCCCGATGGCTGGCCTGCTCGGCCTGTTGACCGGCCTGCTGGCCTTCCTGCCCAACATCGGTGCGCCGATTTCCGGCCTACTGATGGTGCTGGTCGGCTTCTCCGGCGGGTGGGAGATGGGGCTGTACTGCATCTTCGTCTACGTTGTGGTGCAGACGGTCGACGGCAACATCATCGTCCCGATGATCGCCAAGAAGACGGCTGATCTGGCCCCCGCCCTGGTGCTGGGTGCGCAGCTGATCATGGGGGCGCTGTTCGGGCTGATCGGCCTGCTGCTGGCCGATCCGCTGGTTGCCATGCTCAAGGTCGCGCTGGAACGACAATCGGTGCGCAACGAGCACCACGAAGCGGAGGCCAAGGGATAGCCGATGGCCCGCAAGTTCCTGTATGTCATTGCCGTCCTGATCGTTCTGTTCATCGCCGGACGTCTGGCGCTGGGCTTTTATCCCGAACAGCTGACCCGGCTGGCCTTCACGCCCGGTTCTGCCTTCGAAGCCCAGCCACCGCCCCCGGCCAATGCCTATGCCGATCCGCAGCGCTGGATTGCCCGGCCCGATTTCAAGCAAGCGGGCCCGGCGCAGTGGCAGCCCACAGGTCTGGCCAAGGATGCCGAAGCGCTCTCGGTCCCGGTGTTCTTCATCCACCCGACCAGCTACCTCAAGCGCGCGCACTGGAATGCGCCGCTGGATGACAAGGATGCCAACCGCATCGCAGGCATGATGGTCCGCGCCGCGGCAACGCCGTTCAATGTTTCCACCCAGCTGTGGATCCCGCGCTATCGCCAGGCAACCTTCGGCGCTTTTGTGACCGACAAGCCCGAGGCGCAGCAGGCGCTGGACCTGGCCTATGGCGATGTTGCAGCCGCGTTCGACCAATTCATCGCCAGCATTCCCGCAGGCAGCCCCTTCGTGATCGCCGGACATAGCCAGGGCGGGTATCACCTCAAGCGGCTGCTAGCCGACAAGGTGAAGGGCACGCCGCTCGCAGCGCGGCTGGTTGCGGCTTATCCGATCGGCTGGCTGGTCGATCAGACTGCTGACCTGCCCGCCATGGGCACGCCCGCCTGCACTGCCCCGGACCAGACCGGCTGTGTGATCTCGTGGCTCAGCTATACCGACGGCGGCAATGCGAGCATGATGATCGACGCATACCAGCGCTTTGCCGGCAAGCGCGCGCCGGGTGCGCCGGCACCCAGCTATCTTTGCTCCAATCCGCTGACGGGCGTTGTCGGCGGCGCGGCGCCGGCCAGTGCCAACCTGGGCGCCATGGTGCCCGACAGCAAGCTGGAGAACGGCGCGCTCAAGCCCGGCCTGGTCGGCGCGCGCTGCGATGCGCAAGGGATCCTGCGGATCGGTGCCGGGCCGGAAATGGGACCCTTCGTGCTGCCCGAAGGCAATTATCACGTTTATGACGTGCCGTTGTACTGGGCCAACCTGCGCGCCGATTTCGTCCGCCGGGCCAAGGCATGGCGGCCGCGCTGATCACCACCTTTGCGCCAGACTTTCGCGCCGCCTTGCCTGGCGGCGGGGCGCTGCTGGGCCTTGACCTGGGCACCCAGACCATCGGCACGGCCTTTTGCGATGCCGGCTGGCGCTTTGCCTCACCCGGCAAGACGCTGAAGCGCGGCAAGTTCGGCGCCGACCGTCAGGCCCTTGCCGCGTTGGTGGCCGAACGCGCGATCGCCGGCGTGGTGATCGGCCTGCCGCTCAATATGGACGGCAGCGAAGGCCCGCGCAGCCAGTCAAGTCGCGCCTATGCCCGCAACCTGGCCGAGGCACTGTCCCTCCCCGTACTGCTATGGGACGAGCGCTGGTCCACCGCCAGCGCCGAAAGCGCGCTGATTGCCCAGGACATGAGCCGCGCCAAACGCGCCGACCGGATCGATGCGGCGGCGGCAGCGGTGATCCTGCAGGCCGCCATCGATGCGCTGGCCGGCGGGATGTAGCTGGCCGTTTCGATTAGGCCTTGGGCAAGCACCTGAGCACGTCGATTTATTGCTCTGGACGCCACCTTGTAGTTAAATGTCTGTGATATAGTAAAAAATTCAGACCGATTCCTCGTCGAAATTTCTTAATGTCTATTGCGATCAATCCGAACTCGGTCGGTATAATTGCTTACAAACCGACGAGCGGTTCAAGAAGCATTCTCATCGATTCTGAACTTCTCACCAAGAGGAGCTTTCAGATGAAGAAGACCATGATCGCCCTTGCGCTACTCGCGACAGCAGCAAATGCATCTGCATCCGCCAAGCCACCAGAAAAAATCTGCAATTTTATGGGGAACTGGAACGGCATCATCACCGCGATCTTCCGGGGATCTCCATTTACCTGCGTTTATTATTAATCACTTCAAAAGGTTGCCTGAGTTGCGTTGGGATTGGGATCGGTAATCCGCCGATTTCTTGCTTCCAACGCAACCAGACGGCTGCCAGCCAGTTCAGCTCGCCGCCAAAGCGCATCGCGAGCCGCACCGTCGCTAGCCATTCCGGCCAGCGCATCCCAGCAGGCCAGCCGCATCCGGTCGCTGGGGTGATGGTGAGCGAAGCGTTCGGCCAGATCGAGCGCCTCATCCCCGCCCAGCCCGACTGCGATCCGCATGAAGGCCTCGCTCGGCCCGCCCGAGACGATCGCGCCGATCCTTTGCTGGTCGAGATCGAAGCAATACTGATCGAGCCAACCTTGGGCGCCCGTGGTGTGCATGATGTTCAGCGAAACTGACAGCGCATCTGCCGGATGCTGCGCGTGGACATCGCGGTGGGCACGATACAGCATCAGCTTGCCCTCATCGAGCCGTGAGCGTTCGACAAAGCGCAGGGTTGGAACAGGCTCATCGCGTGCGCCCACGACCTCACCATAGTCATACTCGTAATAGTCACTCCAATAGCCCGGGCCGAAATAGCCCAGGGTCAGGAAGCTGAAATTGTGATCGTGCGGCAGGCCATAGACGAACGAGGTCTCGCCCGAAGCGCGCAACATGTGCTCGTCGGTCGAGGGCCAGAGGTTGGCACGGATGAAGAAATTGCCGTTGGGCGGGGCCAGCATCACCACTTGTGGACCATAGGAGCTTTCCAGCACATCCTCGCGGTGGCGCTGGGCCAGCTCGGCGATCAGGACATCGCCCAGGAACTGCTTGTCATTGCCCAGCCGCCGCAGCCAGCGTGCCGCATTGTCGAGCCGCTCCGGATCGTCGAAATCGACGCCCACTGCCGCCAGTCCCTCGCAAGCTTCGGCCAGACTGGCGGTCTGTTCATCGGCTAGGTCGATCACGTGGGGCATGCGGGCACCTCGGCAAGTTGGGGATAGGCTTCAAGCAATTGCGCCCGCAGGGCTCCGGCGGGCACCGCCAACGCGTCTTCGCTGCGCCGCGCGATGTCGCTCAACGCGGCAAAGCCGATCGCACTGTCCAACCCCAGGCATTCGCGCAGCGCCTGCCAGCGCAGGTGCGGCGAGCCGGCTTCCTCGGCCATGGCTGCCAGCAGCGGTGCGGCATCGCTCCGCCCCATCCGGCCAAGCAGGGCCGCGGTCAGCTCAAGCCGGCTGTCGCGCGGGGTTCCCGCCGCCTGGTGGAGCAGGCGACCATCGTCGAGCGCATATTCGCGGCTGGCCTCGCCCGAGCCATCGAGCCGCTGCAACTTGAGCAGCACCGCGATGCCGGACACCCGCGTATAGATCTGCGCCACCTCGCGGCCATCGCGCTGCATCACTTCGCCAGCCGTGAATGTGGCCTGCACCCGCTGGAGTGCCACCCCGGTCTGAGTGCGCCCGACAATCTCGACCCGCTCGATCTCGGCGCTGCCGGCCAGCATGTGCTCCCAGCAGGCGTTGGGCGCGAAGGTAACCGATTGCGCCGGCGGTTTGAGCGCAAGGCCAGCCCCATCGATCGCCTGCAAGGCCAGGCTGGCCCCGTGGCACCGCGCCAGCACCAGCGTCGCCAGGGTGCGGTCATACTGGTGCCGCAACGGCACCTGTCCGAGCGGCGCCTGGGCCAGTTCTTCGAGCAACCAGCCTGCGACCCCGCCGACCAGCTCGGCGGCAGCCGGATCACCCGCTGTGAACAGCGCTGCCAGCATGGGCAGGTCTGTCAGGGCTGTACCGTTGGCCAATCGCAGCAGCTCTGCCTCGGTCTTTCCGCCCGGGCCCGTCTGACGCCAGGCGTTCGACTGGTCGACCAGTCGCCGCTGGATCAGGCGCTGCGGGGTATCGTCCGCCCGCAGCGCCATCAGTTCCGGTCTGATCAGCATCCGGACTGGTCCGCGCTCAGGGCGCAACCACGTCGTAGATAAAGGTCATGATCATGATCAGCAGATCGTTCGATTGCAGCCCCTGTGCGGGGTTGGACAGGCTGCCGAATACGCCGGTCAGCGTATCGAGATCGGGCAGCGCGGAAACATCGATCTTGGGCAGGTTCATTGGTCTTCCCCTGGATTACCTGCAAGGCGAAGGTGCCTTGCCGCCCCAGCCTCACCGACACACCGCCACGAGGTGAAATTAAAAGATTGTAATCGGCCCGCGCGATCAGCAGAGAGGCCCCGATGAGCGACAAGCCGCCCAGCATCCTGCCCCCCGGTACCCGGTTCGATCCGTCGCTGGCCGCGCGGATGATGACCCGGCACGGCCACGGCGGCTGGCTGGGTATCCAGTACCACGATCACGGCGAGGACTGGGTGGAACTGAAGCTGCCCTGGCGCGAGGATCTGGTCGGGATCGGGGCTGGCACCGGCGATATGGGTGTGCTCGCCTCTGGCCCGATCATCAGCCTGATGGACAATGCCACTTCGATGAGCGTCTGGACCAAGTCCGGCAATTTCGTGCCGCACGCCACGCTGGACCTGCGGGTCGACTACATGCGCGCAGCAACGCCGGGCCAGACCGTGATCGGCCGGGGCGAATGCTACAAGCTGACCCGCACGATCTCGTTCATCCGGGGCGTGGCCCACGATGGCGATCCGGCTGATCCCGTGGCGCACGTCATCGGCACCTTTATGGCCACCCACGGACCCTACCTGTGACCATGGCGCTAACCCCCTATGCCCAGGCGCTGGGCATCGAGATCGACCACGACGAAGCCGGTGAGCCGGTGCTGCGGGTTGACTATTCCAACCGTGTCGCCGGGCGCCCTGGGTTCCTTCACGGCGGAGCCATGTCGGGGCTGATGGAAATGGCGGGCTTTGCCGCGCTTCAGGCCGAACTGGCGCGCCGGGGCGAGACGATGCGACTGAAGCCGGTCAACATCCAGGTGGAATTCATGCGCGGCGGGACCGAACAGGTCACCTATGCCAAGGGCACGGTTACGCGCGCCGGCCGCCGCGTTGCGCTGGTCAATGCCGAAGCCTGGCAGGACGACCGGAGCAAGCCGATCGCGCTCGCCCAGATCAAGGTGCTGCTGATCCCCGCCGAATGATCACGGTGAGGCCGGTCTGATCCGGCGCAGCCGCCCCCACTGCGAGCTCGCATTGCTCCGCATCGGCGCGGGCGCGGACAAGGATCGCTGCCGGCACGCCCGCCTCATAAGCCACAAGATCGGCACTGCCGAGCCAGCGCGCCTCGCGCAGGGTCAGATCGTCCGGGTCGCTCGAGCGCAGCACGATCTCGTGTGCCCCGCCAGCGCTGCCCGCCGCATCGTCCAGCCAGGCGGCAACATCGCTGCCCTCCACCAACGGATCGAGCGCCCCGCCGGGGGCCAGTGCGGCATCCATCACCCGCCGCCGCTCCCGGCCATCGGGCCAGCGCGACTTCATCGCTGCGCGGGCAGCGCCCAGCGCTTCGGCCAGCGCCCCGAGCGAAGCGGGGAGCAACCCTTCCAGCCGCAGCCGCAGCGCCTTGGCCAGGCCCGCCGAAACCCCGCCGGTCGAGACCGCAACCAGTACCGGACCGCGTTCGAGCAGGCTGGGGGTGGTGAAATCGCACAGCTCGGGGCGGTCAACCACGTTGACGAGCAGGCCCCGCGCCTTGAGCTCAGCTGCTGCCGCCTCGGGTTCATCGAGCGCGACAAAGGCCAGACGCGCGTCGGCGTTGTCCGCTCCAACAATGACTGCCCCAGCCCGTTCCAGCAGCCGGCGCTTGGCCTCTGCCGCCTCCCCCTCGCCCAGCACGATCACCGGCTGGCCGGTGAGGCGGTGGAACAGGGGCAGGCTGTGCAGCATCAGTCGAGCCAGGCCGGAACCCGCTCGGCCGAGGTGATCGCTTCGGGCAGGATCCGGTCGGCCACTACGGCGAACTGGTCCCCATCGACCATCACTTCGGCGACGAAGCCGCGGCTGTTGTAGGACGAGGCCATGGTCGCGCCGTAAGCCCCGGCGGTGCGGAACACGGCCAGGTCTCCGGCGACGAGCGCGTCGATCACGCGGTCCATGGCAAAGGTATCGCCAGTTTCGCAGATCGGGCCGACGATGTGCGCAGTCATCCGCTGGCCAGTGGGCTTCACCGCCTCGAAATCATGCCAGGCGCCGTACATGGCAGGGCGCGCCAGATCGTTCATCGCCGCATCGACGATCACGAAAGGCGTGTTGTTGGAACTGCGCTTCACACGGATTGCACGAGTCAGCAGCACACCGGCATTGCCGACGATCACCCGGCCAGGCTCGAACATCAGCGTTACGTCCCAGCTGCCGCAGACCCGGGCAACCATGGCGCCGTATTCGGCCGGAGTCGGGTAAACCTCACCCGCCTTGTAGGTGACGCCCAGGCCGCCGCCGAGGTCAGCATGGGTCACGGTCTGGCCGCCCGCGCGCAGCTCGGCAATCAGCGCGCCCAGCTTGATGAAGGCGTCTTCCAGCGGCTGGAGATGCTGCAACTGGCTGCCGATGTGGACGGCGACGCCGCGCATATCCAGCCCCGGCAGCGCAGCGAGGCGGGCATAGATCCCGGCGGCACGATCGATCGGCACGCCGAACTTGTTCTCGGCCTTGCCGGTCGAGATCTTCTCGTGCGTGCGGGCATCGACATCGGGATTGACGCGCAGCGCGCAGGCGGCGCGCTGGCCGCGGGCGGCGGCAATCTCTGCCAGCTCGATCCCCTCTTCCTCGCTCTCGATATTGAACTGGCCGATCCCGGCGTCGAGGCCCTGGACCATTTCTCGCTCAAGTTTGCCAACGCCGGAAAAGACAATGTCCTTGCCCGGCATCCCGGCGGCCAGCGCACGGGCGAGTTCCCCGCCCGAAACGACATCGGCGCCGAAGCCTTCACGCTGCATCACGCGCAGCACGGCCAGGTTCGGGTTGGCCTTGATCGCGAAGGCGACGTGCTTCTTGGGCAGCGCGCTCAGCGCCTCGTTGAAGACGCGGGCATGGCGCTCCAGCGTGGCGCGCGAATAGACGTAGACGGGTGTGCCGATTTCCTCGGCGATGCGGCTCAGCGGTACGCGCTCGGCGTGGAGTTCGCCGTTGATGATCTGAAAGTGGTCCATGGGTGTTTACTCGTCGGAAGGGGGCAGGTCGAACGGATCGTCGGTGCGTTCTTCCGATTTTTTTCGCAGCTCCACGCTGCGTTCCGGGGCGGCCTGGGCAGTCACCTTCAACAGCGCGTCAGCCTTTGGGCGCTGTTCGCTGCCATAGGCCGGCTGCGGCAGGCTCTGACCGGCTTTCGGTTTGAGGTCCGCACGCTGACCACAGGCGGCAAGCGCCAGTAGAAGGACAGCGGGAAGGACCAGACGGCGCATTGCGGTTACTCCAGCCCCAGCGCAAGGCGCGCTTCGGCCACGCGCTGCCTTACCTGTTCGGGCGCGGTTCCGCCATAGCTGGCGCGCGAGGCGACCGAGGCATCGACCGAGAGGGCCGCGAACACCCGCTCGTCGATCCGCGTATCGATCGCCTTGAGGTCAGCCAGCGGCAAGGCATCGAGCGCTACGCCGCGGCTTTCGGCCAGCTTCACCGCAGCACCGGTGATGTGGTGCGCTTCGCGGAACGGGATATTGGCCTGGCGGACCAGCCAATCGGCCAGGTCGGTTGCCGTGGCATAGCCCAGTTCGGCCGCCGCGCGCATGCGCTCGGTGCGGAAAGTCGTGCCGGAAACCATGCCCTCCATCGCGGCCAGGCACAGGGTCAACAGGCTGGCCGCCTCGAAGACCGGCGGCTTGTCGTCCTGCATGTCCTTCGAATAGGCCAGCGGCAGGCCCTTCATGGTGATCATCAGCGAAGTCAGACTGCCGATGATCCGCCCGGCATGGCCACGCACCAGTTCGGCCGCGTCCGGGTTCTTCTTCTGCGGCATAATCGAGCTGCCGGTGGAGAGCGCATCGGGGAGCGTCGCAAATCCGAACGGCTGGCTGGCCCAGATGATGAACTCTTCCGCCAGCCGCGAGAGGTGCAGCGCGATCTGCGCCGCCGCCATCAGGTAATCGAGCGCGAAATCGCGGTCCGACACGGCATCAAGGCTGTTTCGGGTCGGTTCGCTGAAGCCGAGCGCGCTGGCGGTAGCCTGCCGGTCGATCGGAAAGCCCGTGCCAGCCAATGCGGCCGAACCCAGCGGACACTGGTTCAGCCGAGCCCTTGCATCGGCCAGCCGCGACCGGTCGCGGGCGGCCATTTCGTAATAGGCCATCAGGTGGTGGCCGAGCGTGACGGGCTGCGCGGTCTGCAGGTGGGTGAAGCCGGGCATGATGCTTTCGGCATGTTCACCGGCGCGGGTAACCAGCGCGACCTGGAGCGCGCGCAGCCCGGCATCGGCCTGATCAATCGCATCGCGGACCCATAGCCGGAAGTCGGTTGCCACCTGATCGTTACGGCTGCGCGCGGTGTGGAGCCGCCCCGCCGCCGCGCCGATCAGTTCGGCCAGACGGCTTTCGGTGGTCATGTGGATGTCTTCGAGGTCCCAGTTCTCGGGCACCCCGTTGGCTTCATACTCGGCGGCGACTTGGTCGAGTCCGGCGGCAATGGCGGCGGCATCTTCGGCGCTGACAATGCCCTGCGCGCCAAGCATGGCAACATGGGCTTTGCTTGCAGCCACGTCTTGCCGCCACAGCGCCTTGTCGAAGGGAATCGACGCGTTTATCTCGCGCATGATCGCCGAGGGCCCCTCGGCGAACCGTCCGCCCCACATCGCATTGGAGCTGCTCTTGCTATCGTCCCGCTCGCTCAAGATCGCCGTCCTTGGCTGTGCCCTGCTGGTCGGGGGGTGCGATAGGGAAAGCAAGGCTCCGGCGCAACCTGCCGCTTCACCGGCTGGCGGAGAGCTGTCGGGCACGATCGACCGCAGCCGCAAGGGCAGCGAGCTGCCCGACTTCACCCTGCGCGATGCCAGCGGCAAAACCGTCGAGCTGGCGAGCTTCAAGGGCAAGCCGCTGCTGATCAACCTCTGGGCCACCTGGTGCGCGCCCTGCGTGGCGGAACTGCCGACGCTGAACCAGCTTGCCAAGGACCGCGCAGACAGCCTGAAAGTGCTGACCGTGTCGCAGGATATGCCCCCCGCCGACAAGGTTGCGGGCTTCCTGAAGGCGCGCGGTGCTGATCAGTTGGAGCCGTGGCTCGATCCGGATGGCGAGTTGACCGTCCAGTACAAAGTCACCGTCCTGCCGACGACGATCTACTACAACGCCGATGGGCGCGAGGTCTGGCGCTATGTCGGCGGGCATGACTGGAGCAGCGCCGAAACTGCGAAGATGCTGGACGAGAAGTGACCCGGGTCGGCCAGCCTTACCCTATCGGGAAAACTGGTGGGCGCTAACGGGCTCGAACCGCTGACCCTCTCGGTGTAAACGAGATGCTCTACCAACTGAGCTAAGCGCCCGACCGTGTGGTCAAGAGCCGCGCGCCTAGCGCAATGCAACGCGGCTGTGAAGCCTATACCAGCGCGGCAGCCTGCGAACCCAGTTCGGCGAAATAGCGTGCCATGGCATCGGCGGCCGAATCGGACAGGGTGATGAAGGCGCGGCGACGGTCCGTCTCGTCCTCAACCCGCTGGAGCAGTCCGGCCTCGGTCATCTGCCCGATCCAGCGCAGCGCCGTGGTGGGCGGGACGCCAGAGGCGATGCAGAGCGATGTCACCGAGACCCGCGCATGTTCGGCCCGCGCAGCGGTAAGGTCGAGCAGCATGTCCCAGGCGGGATCGGCGAACAGATCGCCATCGAAGAACCGCGCACGTAGTTGCCGCTGGCGGATGATGCGCCGCACCAGCCGCGGATCGGGGAGCGGCGGACGCGCCGCGCGGACCAGTCGTTCGCTGCCATCACCGCTGGACGGGGCAAAGGCCGTGCTGGGGCTTTCAAACCGGAACACCGAGTCGCGGCCATCGGCCCGGCTGCGCTCGGGACCTTCGAGTCGTTCCAGCCGCTGGGCAATCTGGCCGACCTGTTCAGTCAGCCGCAGCAGGACCAGCCGGTCTTCCTCCGACAGTTCGCGCAGCCGCAGGCTGGGGAACTTGGCCAGGACCCGGCCCAGCGCAATCACCCGCTCAGCCCGGCTCGGCTCGACCAGGATCTGGGGGCTCGACTGATCAAGGCAGGCAAAGACATCATCAAGCGCGGCAACCGTGGTCGAGACGATCAGCTGCGCGCCGCAATTGGCCGCGCGCAGATCAAGCCGGGCCAAGGCCGCCAGCTGCGCCCCATCGATCACCGGGCAATCGAGCAGCACCACTTCACCCAGCGGCCGCGCCTCCCCTTCGAGCAGCGCCGCGACCTCGCCCGCTTCGGCAATGCGGAAGCCTGCCGCCTCGGCATCTTCGCGCAGCAGCTCCCGCACATGGCCGCGATCGGCGAAGATCGACAGGGCCAGCGGCAGCCCCGCGGCATCATTGGCGGGCGTGCTGTAAGCAAAATTGGCTTGGGACATAGCCTTACGACTCCTGCTCGGACCGAACAAGAGTAGAACAAAAAAGGACTATGTCAAGAATACCTAGTCGACGAAGGGATCCCGGACCAGGATCGTGTCCTCGCGCTCTGGCGAAGTGCTGACCAGCGCCACCGGTGTTTCGATCAGTTCCTGCACCCGCTGGATGTACTTGATCGCCTGAGCGGGCAGGTCTGCCCAGCTGCGCGCGCCGGCGGTGGTGCCGCTCCAGCCTTCCATTTCCTCATAGATCGGCTCGACATTGGCCTGGTCCGCCGCGTGGCTCGGAAAATAGTCGAGGATCTTGCCGTTCAGGCGATAGCCGGTGCAGATCTTCACCGTCTCCAGCCCGTCGAGCACGTCCACCTTGGTCAGGGCAATCCCGGTCACGCCCGAGATCGCGCAGGACTGGCGCACCAGCACGGCATCGAACCAGC
>VFQM010001987.1_pt1 | contig 16329 bp, 15 predicted proteins | sample 3512391 | NCBI WGS metagenome assembly VFQM01 (sample SAMN10412369, study PRJNA504923) | tailings metagenome | isolation source: Replicate 1 from Balatoc abandoned mine | place: Philippines
CTTGATGAAGGCATTGGGGTTGGTGTCCCATTTCGCCGCTGGTTTCATCGCCTGAACTTCGGCCAGTGACTTGCCGGCACTGCGCGCTGCCTCGACACTCGCAATCACGCTGGCCAGCATGTCGCGATAGGCCGCAAGGTCGGCCTTGGTCGCCACCGGGCCGTGGCCGGGGATGACAACGGTCTTGTCGTCGATCATCATCAGCACCTTGCCAATGCCCGCGAGCAAACCTTTGGCCGAGCCGCCGCTGTCGAGGTCGATGAAGGGTAAGGTGACCTGATGGAAAAAGGTGTCGCCCATATGGATGACGTTGGCTTTTTCCCACAGCACCACCGAATCGCCGTCGGTGTGCGCATGCTTCAGATGTACGGTGCGCACCCGGTCACCGTTCAGGTGCAGGCTGATCCCGTCATGATAGGTGATCACCGGCAGCGCCGCCGGGGGCGAGGGCGGCGTGGTGCCGAAACGCGTCTTCTGCTCGCTCGCCATCCGGTCGCGGACATGGTCATGCGCCAAAATCAGTGCGCCCGCCTTGCCGAAATTCTCGTTCCCGCCGGTATGGTCGAAATGCCAGTGGGTGTTGATCAGATATTTGACCGGACTCGCGCCCAGCGCCGCAACGGCGGCCTGAATTTTCGGGGTCAATGGCGCAAACTGGTCGTCGATCAGCACCGTTCCATCGGGTCCGTGCGATACGCCGATGTTGCCGCCCGCGCCGAACAGCACGGCGATGCTGGGGGCGACGGTTTGCGGTTTGATCTCGACCTTGGAGAAATCCTGCTGCGCGGCGGTGGGGCCGGTCAGCACGGTGGCAGCGAGCAATGTGGCGATCAGGCGCAGCAACGGCATTGATATTCTCCCGGTGACTATGCGGCGGGGGTTAACACGATTTCGCCTGCGTCGGCGAGCAGCTTTAACATCACTGCCGTGCCGCACTGCTGCGACCGCGCTTTGGCGTTAAATTTGCCGTCGGCGACAAACTTCCCCGCCTCATAATGGTTGGAAAAACTCCACAAATAGGGCGTCGGCACGCCGATGCGGCGATAGCCGAAGCCGTTATAGGCCTCGAGCCGGAACAGCGTACGTTCCAGACTCCAGTCGGTCTTGCCGGTGAAGCCCAGCAGGCGCAGCGCGTCCTTGGCCGAACTTTCCCAGTCGGCAGGCGGCAGCCACGTTAGCGGTCGACCCGATGGCACCTGCCGCGTGCGTTGGCTGAGCGGATGGTCGCCATTGTGGAGGTGCGCACGAAAGTTGAAGCTGGCCTCCAGCGCGTGGATGACGCCGATGAAATACCATGGCACGCCGGTCTGCTTGCCGACGCTGGCATATTTGGCCTTCGACTCGCGCAGCATGGTCAGGTGCCAACCGATGCTGTCGGCAAAGCCATCGCGCGGGGTCAGTTCAGCGAACATCCGGGCATACTCGGGGGCCAGACTGGCATAATCGCGCGCGCGGCTGAGCGGGGGCGGTGCAGGCTTGACAGCGGGCGGCGGCGCAGCCGCACCGATGACGACAACGGCGGCTGGTGCGTTGAAGATATAGGGTGCCGGATCGCGCGGCGCGGCATAGTCGTCGGCACTTTCCTGGGGCACCGCATCGTCCCCTGGCGGCAGCACCAGCGGTCTGTCACCCAGATGTGGCACCGCATCCAGCCGCGCCCGCGCAAACCCCTGCGGCGATGCAGCCAGCGCCTCGCCGACAACAAACTGGCTCTGGTGGAGTTCGGCAAGCAGCGCCCCGGCGCGGTCGGCAAAACGCGCGTCCACCCGCTCGCTGCGGTCAATTAGCGCGACCAGCCGCGGCAGCGCGGCGCGGTAGAGCGATCCGACCAGATCGGTCAGTGGCAGGTCGCCACCAACGGCGAGTGGTGAGGGCGGCATCCCGCGCCGGTCAGCATCGCGTTCCAGCGCCACCAGCTCCTCGGCCATGCGTGCATAGCCCAGCGCCTCGGCGGGCAGCAGGTTGGTCAATTCATCGGGCAGAGCTATGCCGAACAGCGGCTTGTCCTGCGCGCTTGCCAGCACAGGGACGAGCGCCGTCAGCGCTGCTCCGCTGAGCATCTGTCTGCGATTCAGTGAAGATCCGGCCACCGACTCACCCCCGAAGCAGTGAGCTTAGCGCATCAGGTCAAATCTTCCCACATGCCCTTCAGCCGGTCGAAAAAGCCGCGCGATTGCGGGCATTCCTCCCCAGTTTCGGTCTTACGAAAGGCTTCAAGCAGTTCGCGCTGCTCGGCGGTCAGCTTGGTGGGAGTCTCAACATCGACCTGGATCACCAAGTCGCCGTGGCCGCGACCATTGAGCACCGGCATGCCCGCGCCGCGCTGGCGCAGCTGTTTGCCCGACTGGATGCCCGGCGGAATGCGGATTTCGTGGCGCGTGCCGTCCAGTCCCGGGATGGCGATATCGCCGCCCAGTGCAGCGGTGGTGAAACTGATTGGCGCACGCGTGAACAAGGTCGTGCCCTCGCGCTCGAACAGCCGGTGACGGGCGAGGTGTAGGAAAATATAAAGGTCGCCCGGCGCCGTGCTGCGCGCGCCGGCCTCGCCCTCACCCGACAGGCGAATGCGCGTGCCCTCATCAACGCCCGCCGGTATGCTGACGGTCAGGGTCTTGCGCTTTTCAACCCGCCCGTCGCCGTCACAGGCGGGGCAGGGGTCTTCGATGATTTCGCCCGCACCCTGACAGCTGGGGCAGGTGCGCTCGACCATGAAAAAGCCTTGCTGCGCCCGCACCTTGCCCGCGCCGCCGCAGGTGGAGCAGCGCCGCGTGCCGGTGCCCTTGCGCGCGCCGGACCCTTCGCAGGTGTCGCAGCGCGCGGCGACATCAATCTGGATCTCGCGGTTCATCCCGGCAAAGGCATCCTCCAGGCTGATTTCTAGGTCATAGCGCAGGTCAGCGCCGCGCGCCGGACCGCGCTGACGCTGGCTGCCGCCAAAGGCGCCGCCAAAGATCGATTCGAAGATGTCGCCAATGTCGCCGAAATCGGCGCCGCCCCCGCCGGGGCCGCCGCCATTCTGGAACGCTGCCTTGCCATAGCGGTCATAGGCCGCGCGCTTCTGCGGGTCTTTCAGGCAGTCATATGCCTCGTTGATCGCCTTGAAGCGCGCCTCGGCCTGTTTATCCCCCGGATTGCGATCGGGGTGATATTGCATCGCCAGCTTGCGGTAGGAGGATTTCAGCGTGGCATCATCGGCGCCGCGCTGAACCTCGAGCAGTTCGTAATAATCGATGTCGAGTGACATGCGGCCCCCAAGGCTGATCCCTAACCCCGTCCGCCCTGAGCTTGTCGAAGGGCCGAACTTTTCTTGTTGCGATACGAAGAGAAGAACAGTGTTTCGACAAGCTCAGCACAGACGGGGTTAGATTGACCTCAATTACTTCTTGTCGTCCTCGACTTCCGAAAATTCGGCGTCGACCACGTCTTCGTCGACCTTGGCGCCATCGTCGGCAGCGGGCGATGCCGCGGCGGCCTGTTCCTTTTCGTAGATCGCCTGGCCCAGCTTCATCGCGACCTGTGCCAGCGCCTGGCTTTTCTCGCTCATGGCTGCCGCATCGCCGCCCTCAACCGCGCTCTTGGCTTCACCCAGCGCAGCTTCGATTTCGGCCTTCAGGCTCGCGTCCACCTTGTCACCATGTTCGGCCAGCTGCCGCTCGGTGGTGTGGATCAGTGATTCGGCGTTATTCTTCGCCTCGGCGGCCTCGCGGCGCGCCTTGTCCTCTTCGGCGAATTTTTCCGCGTCCTTGACCATTGCCTCGATGTCGGCGTCGGACAGACCCCCCGAGGCCTGGATCTTGATCTGCTGTTCCTTGCCGGTGCCCTTGTCCTTGGCGTGGACCGACACGATGCCGTTGGCGTCGATGTCGAAGGTCACCTCGATCTGCGGCACGCCGCGCGGCGCCGGCGGAATGCCGACCAGGTCGAACTGGCCGAGCATCTTGTTGTCGGCGGCCATTTCACGCTCGCCTTGGAACACGCGGATCGTCACCGCCGACTGGTTGTCGTCGGCGGTCGAATAGACCTGCGATTTTTTCGTCGGGATCGTCGTGTTGCGGTCGATCATGCGCGTGAACACGCCGCCCAGCGTTTCGATGCCCAGGCTCAGCGGGGTCACGTCGAGTAGCAGCACATCCTTGACATCGCCCTGCAGCACGCCTGCCTGAATGGCGGCGCCGATGGCGACGACTTCGTCGGGGTTGACGCCGGTGTGCGGTTCCTTGCCAAAGAAATCCTTCACCACGTCGCGCGCGCGGGGCATGCGCGTCATCCCGCCAACCAGCACGACTTCGTCAATGTCCTTGGCCGACACGCCGGCGTCCTTGATCGCTTTGCGGCACGGCTCCAGCGTGCGCTGGACCAGATCCTCGACCAGCTTTTCCAGATCGGCGCGGCTGATCGTTTTGACCAGATGCTTCGGGCCCGTCGCGTCGGCGGTGATGAAGGGCAGGTTGATTTCGGTCGTCGCTGCCGATGACAGCTCAATCTTGGCCTTTTCCGCTGCTTCCTTCAGGCGCTGGAGGGCAAGCTTGTCGCCGCGCAGGTCAATGCCTTCGTCTTTCTTGAACCCGTCGGCCAGAAATTCGACGACCTTCGAGTCAAAATCCTCACCGCCGAGGAAAGTGTCGCCATTGGTCGACTTCACCTCGAACACTCCGTCGCCGACCTCGAGGATCGAAATGTCGAACGTGCCGCCGCCAAGGTCATAAACGGCGATGGTCTTGTTCTCGGTCTTGTCGAGGCCATAGGCCAGCGCCGCCGCGGTCGGCTCGTTGATGATGCGCAGCACTTCAAGGCCTGCAATCTTGCCGGCATCTTTGGTCGCCTGGCGCTGCGCATCGTTGAAGTAAGCGGGTACGGTGATGACCGCCTGCGTTACCGTTTCACCGAGATAGCTCTCGGCGGTTTCCTTCATCTTCTGCAGAATGAAGGCCGAAATCTGCGAAGGCGAATAATCTTCACCGCCCGCCTTGACCCACGCGTCGCCATTGGCACCCTTGGCGATGCTATAGGGGACGAGTTCCATGTCCTTCTTGGTCATGGGATCATCGAAGCGGCGGCCGATCAGGCGCTTCACCGCAAAAATGGTGTTCTCGGGGTTGGTCACCGCTTGCCGCTTGGCGGGCTGGCCGATCAGCCGCTCGCCGTCCTTGGCAAAGGCGACGATCGAGGGCGTGGTGCGGGTGCCTTCGGTATTTTCAATCACCTTGGGCTTGCCGCCTTCCATCACGGCAACGCAGCTGTTCGTGGTGCCGAGGTCGATACCAATTACTTTGGCCATCGTGTCTTTCTTCCTTGCAATATCTGTGCGGCGCCCGGTTTCGGCACGCCGCATTCCCCACATGATGGGGGCGATATAGGTGGGCTTTGGCTTGGCACAAGGGCCGCACCCCCCTATCTGAAGCACTGGATTTGACCCCGGACAGGACATTACCGCCATGACCATGCTTCGCCTTGCCGCTTTCGCGCTTGCCGCCACCAGCCTGTCTGCCTGCAACGATCAGGGCGAAAGCCGTCAGGTGCTGCGCGTCGCCAGCGGGCATATCGTGTTGCCCGCGACACCCGACCGTCCGGCGGCGGGCTATTTCACCGTTGAAGGCGGTAGCGCGCCGGTCGATCTGGTCGCGGTCACCGCCGACCTCGCCCAGCGGGTGGAAATGCACCAGACGGTGAAGGAAGACGGCATGACTAGCATGAAGGAATTGCTGCGCGCGCCGGTGCCGGTGCAGGGTAAGCTGGAGTTTAAGCCCGGCGCCAACCATCTGATGATCTGGAACATCAACGGCGCGGCGGTGCGCGCCGGGCGTTTGCCGATGGTGTTCATCTTTTCGAACAATGACCGCATCGTCTTTGACCTTACGATCAAAAAGCCAGAGGACGCCGCCAAGGCGGGCGAGGAGCATAAGGGCCATTAATGCCCATCGACCGGCCGCTCACCCCTGGCGAAATCGCGCTGGCGCGCAGCGTCTTCGGCGATGCCATCGACTATGCGCCGGTGCGTATTCGCACGCGCAAATGGGCCTTTTTCCAGCCGCGCGGTATCGTCATGGCGCCGATGGGGCATTTGCATTTCCATCCCGATGGCGAGAATTATTGCGACGATTTTTCTTGCCCGCCGGGTGAAGACCGCGATGCGGTGCGCCGCGCCAAAGGGCTGTTCTTGCACGAAATGGCACATGTTTGGCAGGCGCAGACGCGCGGCCGCTGGTATCTGGTGCTGATGCGCCATCCGTTTGCGACCTACAGCTACAGCCTGAAACCCGGCTGGCCGCTGGCCCGCTATGGGCTCGAGCAACAGGCAGAGATTGTGCGCCATTATTGGCTGCTCACGCAAGGTGTGACCGTGGCGGGCGCGCCTGGGGTGGAGGCGTATCGGGCGATGCTCCCCACCACCTTTGGGCAAAGCTGACGCGCGACGCTGCGCTTGCTGCAACTGGTATCATTTGATACCGGTTGCAGCGGAGGCGGCCGAACCCGCGCCTCACCCATGAGACAATCGATGAAACTTTCCGACTATGCGATGACCGCAGAGCGCGGCTTTCTGTCGCCCTTCGAGCTGCCCGAAATCGCGCTGCCTGACGATTGGGCTCCGGTGCTTCACGCCGCCGAGGATTTGTCAGCGCTGCTCACCAGCGGCCACATCCGCGCCTTTCTGGATCGCTTGCCCGACCCCGGCGTTGCTGACTGGACCAAGACCGCCAGCGATGCCGAGCTGCGTGCGGCGATGGTGCGCTATGGCTTTCTGATCCAGGCCTATGTCTGGGGCGAGCCCGATGCGCCCGCCGCGCTGCCCGCCAACCTTGCCGTGCCCGTGGTCGCCATCGCTGAAGCGCTGGGACAGGCGCCGCTGCTCCCCTATTCCTCCTATGTGCTCGATAACTGGGCGCGGCTCGATGAAAACGGCCCGATCAGCCTCGACAATATCGCGATGGTGCAAACCTTTCTTGGGGGAATGGACGAAAACTGGTTTGTGCTGGTCCATGTCGCGATCGAGGCAGAGGCCGGGCGGGCGCTGGAGCTGGCTTGCGAGCTGGTCGACTGCGCGGCGGTGCAAGATGTTTCGGGCGCCACCGCGCGCCTTACCGAAATGGCCGCTGTCTGGGCGCGCATCAACGCGATCTTCGACCGTATGCCCGAACGCTGCGACCCCTATATTTATTACCAGCGCGTGCGTCCCTTTATCCATGGCTGGGCCAACAACCCGGCGCTGCCGCACGGCCTGATCTATGCACGCGTCGAGAAATTCGGTGGCAAGGGGCAGGCGTTTCGCGGCCAGACTGGATCGCAATCCAGCATCGTTCCCGCGATGGACGCGCTGTTCGGCGTGGTGCACAGCAACGACCCGCTGCGCGCCTACCTCGACGAACTGCATAGCTATCGCCCGGTGCCGCATCGCCGCTTTATCGACGATCTGCGCGCCCAATCGACGTTGCGCGCCTTTGTGAAGGCCAGCGGCGACGCCGCGCTGCGTGAGGCATTCAATGCCAATCTGACGCACGTCGCCGATTTCCGCACCCGTCACCTCGAATATGCGGCGAGCTACATCAACAAACAGGCCGCATCGGGCGCGGGCAATGACCCCGATGTCGGCACCGGTGGCACGCCGTTCATGAAATATCTGAAGAAGCACCGCGATGAAAATCGTGCGTCGCTGCTGGAAAATCTGATCGCGTAAATTGCGGACTAGCCAAGCGGACAGCGTTCGTCCTATGTTCTGGGCATGGAATTGACCTTGCTCCTTGTCGCTCTCGCCGCTCTGCTCGTCGGCGCGCTCATTGGCTGGCTGGTCGCGGCCCGCCAGTCGGGCGCACTCAAAGTCGAACGCGACAGCGTGACCCAACGCTTCGGCGCAGCGATCAGCGATCTGGAGCAAGAGGTGCGGCGGCGCGAAGCTGCCGAGCTACGCCTCGCCACGATTGAGGCCGAGCGCGCAGCGCGCGAGGCGGCGCTGGGCGAACAAATTGCCCAGCTCAAGGACGCGCAGGCTGCGCTCACTGCGCAATTCCGCGAGGTCGGGCAGGCGATGCTCGACAAGGCGCAGGCCGATTTCCTGACCCGTGCCGAGGCGCGCTTCAAGGAAAGCGAAGCGACGGCGGGGCAGAAATTGACCGAACTGCTGGCGCCGGTCAACGAACGGCTGGGCGCCTATGAAGCGGCGGTGCAAAAGGTGGAGGCTGACCGGCGCGAGGCCTATGGTAATCTGACCGGGCTCATCGAAACGATGCGCATGGGGCAGGAGGAGGTGAAGAATGTCACCGCCAGCCTCAACAATGCATTGCGCAACGCACCCAAGGCGCGCGGGCGGTGGGGCGAACAGCAATTGCGCAATGTGCTCGAAAGCTGCGGGCTGGCCGAGCATGTCGATTTCACGACCGAAGTCAGCCTCGACACCGACGATGGGCGGTTGCGCCCGGATGCGATTATCAAAGTGCCCGGCGGGCAGAAGCTGGTGGTTGATGCCAAAGTTTCGCTGAACGCTTTTCAGGATGCCGGCAGCGCGTTGGACGAGGGCGAACGCGCGCGCCACCTCGCCGCGCATGCTGCCGCCATGAAGGCGCATGTTACGACATTGGGGGCCAAGGCCTATCAGGATCAGTTCGACGAGGCGCCCGACTATGTCATCATGTTCGTGCCCGGCGAACATTTCCTCGCCGCCGCGCTCGAACAGGATCCGGGGCTATGGGACTATGGTTTTGGTCGGCGCGTGCTGCTGGCCACCCCGACCAACCTCGTCGCGATCGCGCGCACCGTTGCCGGCGTTTGGCGGCAGGAAAAGGTCGCGGGTCAGGCGCGCGAAATCGCTGCGCTGGGCAAGGAGATGTACAGCCGCCTCGCGACCATGGCGACGCATATTGTCCGGCTTGGCAAAAATCTGGATCAGGCCACGGGGTCCTACAACAGCTTCATCGCCAGTCTGGAGTCACAAGTACTGCCGCAAGCGAAGCGATTCGAGGCGCTCGATATCGATACAGCAGGGAAGGATATTCCCGACTTGCTCCCGGTTGAGCAAGTCGTGCGGCCACTCACCAAATTGGCTTCTGGCGACACGCTGCGGGTGGTCGGCAACGAAGATTAGGGCTAGGCGCGGGCGCCATGGAAGCCTTTCTCGCCTCGACCTTGCTCGTCGCCATCGCCGAAATTGGCGACAAAACGCAGCTGCTGGCGATTGTGCTCGCGGCGCGGTTCAACCGGCCGTTGCCGATTATCGCCGGGATTGCGGCGGCGACGCTGGCCAACCATGCGCTCGCGGCGTGGGTCGGCACGCTGGCAGCGGGGTGGCTCGACGGTCCGCAGTTCCGCCTTGCGCTCGCGGCGGGGTTCATCGCCATGGGGCTATGGACTCTGGTCCCCGACAAGCTGGGCGAGGATGAAGCGCCGCGGGTCAGCGCGCGCGGGGCGTTCCTCACCACGCTCATCGCCTTTTTCCTCGTTGAAATGGGCGACAAAACGCAGGTCGCCACCGTCGCGCTGGGCGCGCAATATCAGCAATTGTGGTGGGTTACTGCCGGAACGACGCTGGGCATGATGATTGCCAATGTCCCCGCGGTGTTGCTGGGTCAGGCGCTAGTACAGCGCATTCCGCTGGCGACGGTGCGGCGCGCGGCGGCGGGGTTGTTTTTGCTAACCGGATTGTGGTTCGGAGCGGCTGCGCTGGGGTGGCTGTAATTTCCAATCCCCCGTATTCCCGAGCGCAGACGAGGGACCCGTTCGAGCGCTGCGAGAACAGCTGCACTTCGGTCCTCGACTTCGCGCAGACAAGTTACCTCCGCCGCTGGTTGAGCACTTCATAGGCCATCACCGCCGCCGCGACCGCCGCATTCAGGCTATCGGCTTTGCCCAGCATCGGCATTTTCACGCGCACATCGGCGGCGGCGGCATATTCGGCGGGCAACCCCTGCGATTCATTGCCGACCAGAATGAAAGTTGGCGCGGCATAGCGCACCGCCTGATAATCCTGCGCCGCGTCCAGATGCGTCGCGACCAGCTGGCCCGGGCCGCCGCGGAGCCAAATCATGAAATCGCCCCACGTCGCCTGCACCAGCGCTTGCGTGAAGATCGCCCCCATGCTCGCGCGCACCGCCTCGACGCCATAGGGATCGGTACATTCGTCAATCAAAATCAGTCCACCTGCGCCCACCGCATCGCCGGTGCGCAGTATTGTGCCCAGATTGCCCGGATCGCGCAGCCGCTCGGCGACCAGCCACATCGGTGCAGCATTCCGGTCAATTTCGGCAAGCGTAGTGCGCGGTTCGTCATAAATGCCGACAACGGTCTGCGGATTGTCTTTGCCCGACAATTTGGCGAGCACGGCCTCGCTGGTGGTCACCACCTCGCCGCCCGCCGCCAGTGTTGCGCTAACCAGTGTGGCCGCCAGCGGATGCGCCTCGCTAGCCGTGGTCAGGAACAACCAGCGCGGCAGTACGCCTGCCTCGCGAGCCTCGGTGGCAATGCGCAGCCCCTCGGCCAGGAACAGTCCTTCCGCACGGCGATGGCGCTTTTCGCGCAGCAGCCGCAGCCGCTTGACCAGCGGGTTGCTTAAACTGTCGATGTGGCTGCGGCGGCCCGGGTTAGCCATCGCGCTCAATCCTCGCCGAAGCTGTCCTTGACCAGCCCGACCAGCTTGGTCAGCGCCACCTCGGCCCCTTCACCCCGGGTGTGGATGGTGATGCTGTCGCCCTTGGCTGCGCCCAGCATCATCAATCCCATAATCGACGTGCCGTTGACGCGCGATCCGCCCTTTTCCACCTCGACCGCCACACCCTCGGGCAGGCGGCTGACGAAGGTCACGAATTTGGCGCTGGCACGGGCGTGAAGACCGCGCTGGTTGGTGATTTCCACGGTTTCGCTAAGCTCGGTCATGGCGTCGCACCCAAAAGTTCAGAAGCGACCGAGATATATTTCTGCCCCGCCTCGCGCGCAGCGCGCACGGCATCCTGCACCGACATGGTCTTGCGCGCGCTTTCAAGGCGGATGAGCATGGGCAGATTGATGCCGGCAATCACCTCGAACCGCCCGCTGTCCATCAGGCTGATCGCGAGGTTCGACGGCGTGCCGCCGAACAGGTCGGTCAGGATAATCACGCCGCGCCCGCCGTCGACCTTGCGGATTGCTTCGGCGATTTCGGCGCGGCGCGCTTCCATATTGTCGTTGGGGCCGATGCACACGGTGGCAATGGCGCGCTGTGCCCCGACGACATGCTCCATTGCGGTCACAAATTCCTCGGCCAGCCGTCCATGCGTCACGAGCACGAGACCGAGCAGCGGCATTGCTTTGGTGTCAGGCATAGAAGATCGACTCTCGGCTCATGTCGCGCGGGGCGGAGGGGGTGCGCCCTCAAGCCCATCTTGGGGGGTCGAGTCAAGATTGCGGTGTGCCACGATGGGACTATGGCCATGCGCGCGCAGCGTTGCCGCGATGCGTTCGGCGACATGGACCGAACGATGCCGCCCGCCGGTACAGCCGATGGCAATGCTGATATGGCTTTTGCCCTCGGCGGCGTAACGCGGCAGCACCGTGAGGAGCAGTGTTTCGATCTGCTCCACTACCGCAGCATAATAGGGATCGGTGGCGACATAGGCGGCGACATCGGGGTCCAGCCCGGTCTTGGGCTTGAGCGCGGGCACCCAGTGCGGATTGGTCAGAAATCGCATGTCGAACACCAGATCGGCGTTGCGCGGCAGGCCGCGGGCAAAACCAAAGCTGGTGATGGTCAGCGCGGGGGTGCTGGCCTCGCCGAGCTGAAACCGCTGGCGGATTTCATGCTGCAAATCATTGCTGCTGTAATTGGTGGTGTCGACCACATGCTCGGCCCAGCGCCGCAGCGGCTCCAGCAGCTCGCGTTCACGCGCGATACCGTCGGCAACCGGGCGGTCGTCGGCCAGCGGGTGGCGGCGACGGTTTTCGGAAAAGCGGCGCTCCAGCTCGGTGCCGGCGCAATCGAGAAAGAGCACGCCGACATCACGATCCTGCTCGGCGCGCATGGCCTTTAGATCGCGCACCAGCGTGGCGGCGCGGAAGCCGCGCGACCGGGCATCAAGGCCAACTGCGAGCGGGCGTTCGGTCGCGCCGCGCGGCTTGGGCGTGATCAACAGCGCCTCAAGTAGCGACACGGGCAGATTATCCACGACCTCCCAGCCCAGATCCTCGAGCACCTTGAGCGCGGTCGATTTACCTGCCCCGGCAAGTCCGGTGACGATCAGCAGCGGTGGTTCATGCGCTTTCATGCCGCTAGTTGCCGTGCCAGCGCCAGTTCAACCTTGATCGGCGCGCTCGCCTCGAGGGCGTTGATGCGGACGGCGGGCAGGACATGTCCGGCAATTTCCTCAATCGCTGGATCGGGCAAGCGCTCGGTGCGATCAGTGAGGCGCACCGCGAGCAACAGTGGGACCGGCCCTGTCCACGCGCGTTCCATGATCCCCAACCCCCGGACCTCGATTTTTCCGGCAATGGTTGGGGGCGGTGCGCAATGCAATTGCCCGGCAATTTCGGCAAGTTCGCACTGGTCATCGGCCACCAGGCTGGCGCCGCGATCGATCAGGCGCAACGCCAAGTCGGATTTGCCCGCTCCCGATGGCCCCAGCAACAACACGCCGTGCACGCCGATGGCAACGCAGCTGGCGTGAATCGTGGTCACGGGCGAAGATAACGGCGCCATGCTGCGGTGTATCGGGCTGCTTGCTCCGCCGCAAGCGTGGCCGCCCATTCTAACCGGCTCAGGCGGCGGGCAGGCTGATCAGGATCGATGCTCCGCCCTTGCCATCCTCGCGGTCGAGCGCGGCGATGCTGCCTTGGTGGCCTTCGACGATCGTGCGCGCGATGGCGAGGCCAAGTCCGCTGTGCTTGCCGAATGCTTCACCAGCCGGGCGTTCGCTGTGGAAGCGGCGGAACACGGCCTCGCGCTGGCCGATGGCAATGCCGGGGCCGTCGTCGTCGATGCGAATGCGGACCTGGTTCTGCGTCGCGGTGGCCGACACGCAAACCAGTCCGTCTGGCGGTGAAAAGGACAGCGCATTGTCGATGATATTGTTGATGGCGCGTTCCAGCCGGTGACCATCGCCCATCACCTGTGCGGTGCCCTTGCGCGGGCGAGCAAAGGCGATGCGCGGGCCCGTCTCGCCCGCGCCGCGCCGCGCCGCACGCGCTGCCAGCATCGCCTCGATCATCGCGCCGACATCGATTCGTTCGAACCGGGTGCGCGACAGCTCGGCGTCCATCCGCGACGCTTCGCTGATGTCGGATACCAGCCGGTCGAGCCGTCGCACATCCTCGCCCGCGATGGTCAGCAGTTGCTGGCGCTGGCCGGGGTCCGTCACGCGCTCCAAACCTTCGATTGCGGACCGCAATGAGGCGATGGGGTTTTTAAGCTCGTGGCTGACATCGGCGGCAAAATGTTCACCGGCGTCGATACGCTCGCGTAAAGTCTGGGTCATGTCCGACAAGGCGCGCGCGAGCGTGCCGATTTCATCACGGCGCGAGGGCAAGCGCGGGACAATCACCTCGCGCGCACGCCCCAACCGGACGCGCACCGCTGCGCGCGCCAGTCGCCTAAGCGGATCAACAATAGTGCGCGCTAGGAACAGCGATAGCAGCACTGATGCCAGTGTCACCATTGCCAGCACCACGCCCAGCCGCCAGCGCTCCGCGCGGACGGTGCGCGTAATGTCGCGTGCGTTCACCGTCATCAGCATCAGGGCGCGGTCGTCAAAGCGGACCGGCATCGCGGCGCTCAGCATCGGGGTGCGGTCGGGGGCATAGCGGTAGCGGTGGGCCAGTATGCCGCTGGCCTTTGCCGCGCGCAGTTCGGGCCAGCTGTTCACCGCATCGACGCGCGGTTCGACAAAGCGCGACGGAATAGGCGCGCCCACCACCCAGTCGAGCGCGCGGTCCATGATTCGCGCGGCTTCGCGAAACCAAGGCTGATCATCCGGATCACGCAGCATATAGGCGGGCGGTGCGTCTTTGAAACTGTCAGCGAGCAAGCGGCCATCGGCGTGGTAGAAGCGCAACCGCGCAGCATTGGTGCGCGCAAATTGGCGAATTAACTGCGGCCGTTGGTCCGGGCGGGCGGCCTCCAAGGCCGGAGCGAGCAGCGACAATTGGCTGTCGAGCGCGGAAGTGCGCATGTCGATGAGGCGCGTGCGATAACTGTCGAGATAAAAAAATCCCACTGCAAGCAGCGCAATAGCGAAGATATTGACGGCCAATATCCGCGTGGTCAGCGACCAGCGCGCGGACCAGACCAGCCGGTGCGGCTCGTCGCAGGGCAGCGCTGCGTCATCCGTCATCGGAGAAGCGATAGCCCGCGCCATAGAGTGTTTCGATGGCATCGAATTCGCCGTCGACTTCGCGGAATTTGCGCCGCAGCCGTTTGATATGGCTGTCGATGGTGCGGTCGTCGATATAGACGTCGTCTTGATAGGCCGCGTCCATCAACTGGTTGCGCGTGCGCACGATACCGGGGCGCGACGCGAGCATTTCGAGGATCAGAAATTCGGTCACCGTGAGTGTTACCGCCTGGCCGTCCCACAGCACCTTGTGCCGGGCCGGGTCCATCACCAGCCGCCCGCGCTCGATAGGGTCGGCAACGGGTTCGTCGCCGGGTGCGTCGGGGGTGCGATTGAGCTCAACGCGGCGCAGGATCGCCCGGATGCGGGCAATCAAAAGCCGCTGCGAAAAAGGTTTGGCGATATAGTCGTCGGCTCCCATGGCGAGGCCCAGCGCCTCGTCAAGCTCGTCGTCCTTCGAGGTCAAGAATATGACCGGCAGCTGGCTCTTCTCGCGCACGCGGCGCAGCAGCTCGAGGCCGTCAAGCCGCGGCATTTTGATATCGAACACGGCAAGGTCGGGCGGATTGTCGATCAGCGGCTTTAGCGCCGCTTCGCCGTCGGCATAGATGCGCGTCACAAACCCCTCGGCCTGCAGCGCGATTGACAGCGATTGCAAGATGTTGCGGTCATCATCGACCAGAGCAATGGTAGCGGTCATCGGCGCGATAATTCCTGTTGCCATCCTTCTAGCCCAGCACCGTGCGACGCACAACCAAGGCACGTCGGCGCATCGATGACAGCAGGCGCAGCGTGGGACAGGCCGCGAGCGATAATCGTTTTGACAAGCGTGGTGGCGGGTGGCTAACGGGCGGTCATTCGTTTTTCCCGAATGGCTTCGCGGCGGACCACTGCCGGTGCCTTCGGCCCTGTCCGACCAGTGCATACGAATGCAGGCGGGCCGGACGGACAAAGGATTAGAGGGCATGACTGAACTCAAAATTGGCGAAACCAGCATCAAGTTGGTGGCAGATTTGCTCGAAAATCTCGGTACCGCACCGCTGATCGAAGAAGCGGTGCGCCACGGCGAGGGGTTGCTGGCGAAAGATGGTCCGCTGGTCGTCGCTACCGGAAAGCACACCGGCCGGTCGGCCAAGGACAAATTCATTGTCCGCGATGCCACCACCGAATCGACGATCTGGTGGGGCAAGACCAATGTCGGTATGTCGCCTGAACATTTTGCCGCGCTGAAGGCTGATTTCTTCGCGGCCCTCGCTGTCCATCCGCGCCTCTATCGTCAGCAGCTGTTCGGCGGTTCGCAGCCGGAGCACCGCGTCGATGTGCAGGTCGTCACCGAATATGCCTGGCACAGCCTGTTCATCCGCACGCTACTGGTGCGTCCGACCGCTGCCGAGCTCGCCGCGCACAGCAGCGAATACACGATCATTGACTTGCCCAGCTTCCGGGCCGACCCTGCACGCCACGGCACGCGCAGCGAAACAGTGGTTGCCGTCAATTTTGCCGAAAAGCTAATCCTGATCGGCGGTACCGCATATGCTGGCGAGATGAAAAAGTCGGTGTTCGGCATCCTCAACTATCTGCTGCCCATGGACGGGGTCATGCCGATGCATTGTTCTGCCAACATTGGCCCCGATGGCGACACGGCGGTGTTTTTCGGCCTGTCGGGCACCGGCAAGACAACGCTCAGCGCTGATGCCTCTCGCACGCTGATCGGCGATGATGAACATGGCTGGTCGGATACAGCGGTCTTCAATTTCGAAGGCGGCTGCTATGCCAAGATGATCCGCCTGTCGCCCGAAGCCGAGCCCGAAATTTACGCAACGACCAAGCGGTTCGGCACGGTGCTGGAAAATGTGGTGATTGATCCGTTAAGCCGTGAGATTGACCTCGACGACAACAGCCTCGCCGAAAACAGCCGCGGTTCCTATCCGATCGAGTTTATCCCGAACACATCGGAACAGAATATGGGTCCGGTGCCTAAGAATATTATTATGTTGACCGCCGATGCTTATGGCGTGTTGCCGCCGATTGCGCGGCTGACACCCGA
>VFQM010001988.1_pt1 | contig 16325 bp, 15 predicted proteins | sample 3512391 | NCBI WGS metagenome assembly VFQM01 (sample SAMN10412369, study PRJNA504923) | tailings metagenome | isolation source: Replicate 1 from Balatoc abandoned mine | place: Philippines
AACCAGTCGCCCGTGCGGCCCGCACCGGTCTGGATCTCGTCGACGATGAGCAGCGCCCCGTGCCGGCGGGTGAGCTCGCGCGCCGCGGTGAGGAAGCCCTCCGGCAGCGGCACGACGCCCGCCTCGCCCTTGATGGGCTCGAGCACGAGCGCCGCGACGTCGTCGCCCATCGCCGCCTCGAGCGCGTCGAGGTCGGTCGGCAGGTGCTCGACGCCGGGCATCATCGGCTCGAACGGCGCGCGCAGCGCGAGCTTGCCGGTGAGCGCGAGCGAGCCCATGGTGCGGCCGTGGAAGGCCTGCTCGAAGGCGAGGATGCGCGGCCGCCCGGTGCGGCGCGCGAGCTTCACGGCGGCCTCGATCGCCTCGGCGCCCGAGTTCGCCGGGTACACGCGCCCGGTCTCCCCCGCGCCGGTGAGGCGCACGAGCCGCTCGGCGAAGCCGACCGCCTGCTCGGTCGTGAAGTAGTTGCTGACGTGCACGAGGCGCGCGGCCTGCTCGCTCACCGCCGCGACGAGCGCCGGATGCGCGTGGCCGAGCGCGTTGACGGCGATGCCGGCGAGGAAGTCGAGGTACTCGCGCCCGTCGACATCCCACACGGTCGCGCCCACGCCGTGGCTCAGCACGGCCATCGGGGCCGGGGCGGAGCGCATCGCGACATGCGAGAACCGCGCGCGCACGGCATCCGTCACGGGGCCGGAGGCGAAGCCGGCGGGCAGGGCGGTAGCAGCGGGGGCGGCGCTCACGCGGCGACCACCTCGGTGCCGATGCCCGAGCGGGTGAAGATCTCGAGCAGGATCGAGTGCGGCACGCGGCCGTCGATGATCGCCGCCTTCGGCACGCCCGCGTCGACGGCGTCGAGGCACGCCTGCATCTTCGGGATCATGCCCGACTCCAGGCTCGGCAGCAGCGCCCGCAGCTCGTCGGTGTCGATCGACGACACGAGCGAGTCGCGGTCGGGCCAGTCGCGGTAGAGGCCGGCGACGTCGGTCAGGATCACGAGCTTCTGCGCCCCGAGCGCCGCGGCGAGCGCCGCCGCCGCCGAGTCGGCGTTGACGTTGAGCGACTGCCCGGGGGCGTCGCGGTCGGGGGCGATCGACGACACGACGGGGATGCGCCCGGCGTCGATCAGCTGCAGCACCGCCGCAGGGTCGACCTCGACGACGTCCCCCACGAGGCCGAGATCAATCTCGACCCCGTCGACCACGGTGCCGCGGCGCTGGCCGACGAACAGGCCGGCATCCTCGCCGGAGACGGCGGCGGCGAGCGGGCCGTGCTGGTTGATGAGGCTCACGAGCGAGCGGCTGATCTGCCCGGTGAGGACCATGCGCACGACGTCCATCGCCTCCGGGCTCGTGACGCGGTAGCCGCCGCGGAACTCGCTGGCGATGCCGAAGCGGTCGAGCATCGCCGAGATCTGCGGGCCGCCGCCGTGCACGACGACGGGGCGCAGGCCGACGGTGCGCAGGTACACCATGTCCTCCGCGAAGGCGCGCTGCAGCTCGTCGCTCACCATCGCGTTGCCGCCGAACTTCACGACGACGATCGCGTCGCGGAAGGTCTGCAGCCACGGCAGCGACTCGATGAGGGTCTCGGCCTTCGCGGCGGCGCGCGCCTGCTCGGTCGCGAGCTCGTCGGGGGTTCTCAGTTCGCTCATGCTGGCCCTGTCAGCTCGAGTACGCGCTGTTCTCGTGCACGTAGTCGTGCGTGAGGTCGTTCGTGTAGATGACCGCCGCCGCCTCGCCCGCGTGGAGCTCGATCTCGACGACGACGACGCGGCCGGTGAGGTCGACCTCGTCGCTCGCGCGGTCCGGGGCGCCGGCGTGGCACACGCGCACGCCGTTCATGCTCACGTCGACCGCGTAGGGGTCGAACGGCGCGCGCGTCGTGCCGATCGCCGCGAGCACCCGCCCCCAGTTGGGGTCGTTGCCGAAGACGGCGGCCTTGAAGAGGTTGCTGCGCGCGATGGCGCGGCCCACCTCGACGGCGTCCTCCTCGGTCTCGGCGCCGCGGACGTGGATCTGGATGTCGTGACTCGCGCCCTCGGCGTCGGCCTGCAGCTGCAGGACGAGCGACATGCAGGCGTCGACGAGCAGCAGCGTGAAGGCGTCCGTGTCGGGGGTGACGCCGGATGCTCCGCTCGCCAGCAGCGTCACCTGGTCGTTGGTCGACATGCAGCCGTCGGAGTCGAGCCGGTCGAAGCTGACGCGCGTGGCGGCGCGGAGCGCCGCGTCGAGCTCGGCCGCCGGCAGGTCGGCGTCGGTGGTCAGCACCACGAGCATGGTCGCGAGCCCCGGCGCGAGCATCCCCGCGCCCTTCGCGATGCCGCCGATGACATACCCGTCGCCCTCGACGACGACCGTCTTCGGCACCGAGTCGGTGGTCATAATGGCGCGGGCCGCATCGGCGCCGCCCTCCGGCGAGAGCTCGGCAGCGGCCGCGGCGACGCCGCTCAGCAGCTTCGCGCGGTCGAGCTGCTCGCCGATGAGGCCCGTCGAGCACACGAGCACGTCGCCCGCGCTCACCTGCAGCGCCTCGGCGACGGCCTCGGCGGTCGCGTGCGTGGTCTGGAAGCCCTCCGCACCCGTGAAGCAGTTCGCCCCGCCGGAGTTGAGCACGATCGCGCTCACCTCGCCGTCGGCGATGACCTGCTGCGACCACAGGATCGGGTTGGCCTTCGCGCGGTTGCTCGTGAAGACGGCGGCCGCGGCGCGGCGCGGCCCGCGGTTGACGACGAGCGCGAGGTCGGCGTTGCCGCTCGACTTCAGGCCGCAGGCGACGCCGGCGGCGTCGAACCCGGCGGGGGCGGTCACGGTCACGGGGCGACTCCGTCCACGATGAGGCCGAGCGTCTCGGGCAGGCCGAGCGCGAGGTTGAGCGACTGCACGGCGGCACCGGCCGTGCCCTTGACGAGGTTGTCGATCGCGGCGACGACGACGACGCGGCCAGCGTCGGCGTCGACGGCGAGGCCGAGCAGGGCCGTGTTCGCGCCGACGACGTCGGCGGTCTTCGGGAAGCGGCCCTCCGGCAGCACGTGCACGAACGGCTCGGCGGCGTAGGCGTCGACCCAGGCGTCGCGCACGGTCGACTCGGCGGTGCCGGGCACGAGACGAGCGGTGACCGTCGCGAGGATGCCGCGGCTCATCGGCACGAGCACGGGCGTGAACGAGATCGACGGCTGCTCGGCGCCCGCCGCCCGCAGATTCTGCAGGATCTCCGGGATGTGCCGGTGCACGCCGCCCACCGCGTAGGGCGAGGCCGAGCCCAGCAGCTCGCTCGCGAGCAGCTCGGTCTTCAGCGAGCGCCCTGCGCCGCTCGGGCCGACCGCGAGGGCCGCCGTCAGGTCGCCCGACTCGATGACCCCGGCGCGGATGCCCGGCGCGAGCGCGAGCGAGACCGCGGTCACATTGCACCCGGGCACGGCGATGCGGCGCGCGCCCGCGAGGGCATCACGCTGCCGGCCGCTGCCGCGGTGCAGCAGCTCGGGCAGGCCGTAGGCCCACGAGCCGTGCCACTCTCCGCCGTAGAAGCGGGCCCAGTCGCGCTCGTCGGTCAGGCGGTGGTCGGCGCCGAGGTCGAGCACGAGCACGTCGTCGGGCAGGCTCGCCGCGAGCGCGCCGGAGGCGCCGTGCGGCAGCGCGAGCACGACGACGTCGTGCCCGGCGAGCGCCTCGGGCGTCGTCTCGACGAAGTCGAGGTGGGCGAGCGAGCGCAGGTGCGGGTGCACGTCGAGCATGCGCTGGCCGACGTTCGAGTGCGCCGTCACCGTGCGCACCTCGAGTTCGGGGTGGGCGGAGAGCAGACGCAGGGCCTCGCCGCCGGCGTAGCCGCTCGCGCCGGCGACCGCAACGGAATACGGCATTGCTCTAGCTTAGGAGCCCGCCGACGGGGGCGCTGACCGCTGCACCGGCGCGGGTTCGCGCGCCGAGCATCCGTCGCCTCAGGCGCGCAGCGTCGCGCCGAAGCGCTCGGCGGCGACCGCGAGGCCCGCGTTCTTGGCCTCGGTCGCCTCGGCGGCCGTGAGCGTGCGGTCGGCGGCCCGGAAGCGCAGCGCGAGCGTGAGCGACTTCGTGCCGGGCTCGAGGCCCTGACCGCGGTAGTCGTCGACGAGCTCGGCGTGCTCCAGCAGCGGCCCAGCGCCCTCGATCACGGCGGCGCGCACAGCACCCGCCGGTACCTCGACGGGCACGACGAGCGAGAGATCCTGCGTCGCGGCGGGGAAGGTCGCGAGCTCGTGGGCGACGACCTCGCTCGAGCCGAGCGCGATGAGTCGGTCCAGATCGAGCTCGAGCACGCCCACGCGGCGCGGCAGGTCGCGCTGCTCCGCGACCGCGGGCAGCAGCTCGCCCGCGACCCCCACCGGCTCGTCGCCGACGTACAGCGCCGCGGTGCGGCCCGGGTGCAGCGCGGGGTGCTGCCCCGTCTCGACGCGCAGGGTCACGCCGGCGACGCTCGCCACGACGTGCGCGGCGTCGAGGGCGTCGGCGATGCCCGACTCCTCGGCCGCCTGGCCGATGCCGCGGCCGCGCCGATCGCCGACGAACAGCGCGCCGACGTACCACGGCTGGTGCGGGATGCTCTGCTCGAGCTCGTCGAGCGCCGCCTTGCTCGGCCGCGCCGCGCCGAACGGCACCGCGTCGACGCCGTAGGTGCGGCCCTGCTCGGGCAGGACGACGTGGCCGATCTCGAACAGCGCGAGGTCGGTCAGGCCGCGCGAGCGGTTGCGGTGGGCGATCGCGGCGAGACCGGGCAGCAGGCTGACGCGCAGCATCGCCTGCTCGGCGTCGAGGGCGTTCGCGACGCGCGTCTGGGCGACGTCGTCGCCGCCCATGAGGGCGTTGTCGGCCGAGCGCACGAACGGGTAGGCGAGCACCTCGGTGAGGCCGGCGGCGGCGAGCGCCGCGCCGACGCCTCGGCGCACCCGCTGGGCGCGCGTGAGGCCGCGCCCGGGCGGGGCGATGGGCAGCTCGGAGGGGATGCGGTCGTAGCCGACGATGCGGGCGACCTCCTCGGCGAGCGAGGGCGCATCGACGAGGTCGGGGCGCCAACTGGGCGGCTCGACGAGCCAGCCCTCACCCTCGGGCTTGAGCCTGCAGCCGATCGCAGTGAGCGAGTCGGTGACCTCGTCGAGCGAGTAGTCGACGCCGATGAGGCGGTCGACGTAGCCCTCGGCGAGGGCGATCGACTCGGGGCGCTTGGCCTCGATCCACTCCGAGCCGAGCGCGTCGACGGTGCCACCGGCGAGCTCGACGAGCAGGTCGACGACGCGCTGGGCCGCGGGGGCGGCGACGAGCGGGTCGACGCCGCGCGCGAAGCGCTTGGAGGCCTCGCTGGGCAGCTTGTGGCGGCGCGCCGAGCGCGCGATCGACACGGGGTCGAAGGTCGCCGCCTCGATGAGCACGTCGGTCGTGCCGTCGTGCACCTCGGTGCTCGCGCCGCCCATGACGCCCGCGATGCCGATGGGCCCCGACTCGTCGGTGATGAGCAGATCCTCCGCGTCGAGCGTGCGGGTCTGGTCGTCGAGGGTCGTGAGCGTCTCGCCGGGCAGCGCGCGGCGCACCGTGATGCCACCCTGGAGGCGGTGCAGGTCGTAGGCGTGGATCGGCTGGCCCAGCTCGAGCATCACGTAGTTGGTGATGTCGACGGGCAGCGAGATCGAGCGGATGCCCGCCAGCTGCAGGCGCTGCACCATCCAGCGCGGCGTGGGCCTGGTCGCGTCGATGCCGCGCACGACGCGCGTGACGAACACGTCGCAGCCGCGGCGGCCGCGGATGGGCGCACGGTCGTCGACGATGACGCTGAAGCCGTCGCCCTCCCCCACCTCGAGCGCCTTCGCCGGGTCGCGGAAGGCCGCGCCGGTCGAGTGGGAGTACTCGCGGGCGATGCCGCGGATCGAGAGCGTGTACCCGCGGTCGGGCGTGACGTTCACCTCGACGGCCAGGTCATCCAGCCCCAGGAGGGCGATCGCGTCGGTGCCGGGCTCCGCCTCGATGCCGAGCGTCGCGAGGCGCAGGATGCCGTCGTGCTCGTCGCCGAGCCCGAGCTCGCGCGCCGAGGCGATCATGCCGTCGGAGACGTGCCCGTAGGTCTTGCGCGCCGCGATCGGGAACGGGCCGGGCAGCACCGCACCGGGCAGCGTCACGACGACGAGGTCGCCGATCATGAAGTTGCGCGCGCCGCAGACGATGCCGCGCACCTCGGGCTCGCCGTCGGCGGTCGTACCCGTGCGCACCTGGCACCAGCGGATGGTCTTGCCGTTCGACTGCGGCTCTTCCACGAAGTCGAGCACCTCGCCGACGACGATCGGGCCGGTCAGGGCGCCGCCGTGGACGCCCTCCTCCTCGAGCCCGACCTTGACGAGGGCGGCGTGCACGTGGTCGGCGTCGGCCGTCGCGTCGCCGGTCGCGGGCACGTCGACCCACTCGCGGAGCCAGGAGAGCGGGATGCGCATCAGACCACCATTCCGAACTGCTGCGAGAAGCGGATATCGCCCTCGACCATGTCGCGCATGTCGCTCACGCCGTTGCGGAACATGAGCGTGCGCTCGATCCCCATGCCGAACGCGAAGCCCTGGTAGACGTCGGGGTCGATGCCCGCGGCGCGCAGCACGTTGGGGTTGACCATGCCGCAGCCGCCCCACTCGATCCAGCGGGCGCCGCCGCGGAAGGTGGGATGCCACACGTCGAGCTCGGCGCTCGGCTCGGTGAACGGGAAGTAGCTGGGGCGCAGGCGGATGCGCGCGCCCTCGCCGAACATCGCCCGCGCCATGTGCTCGAGCGTGCCGCGCAGGTGCGCCATCGTGAGGCCCTTGTCGATCGCGATGCCCTCCATCTGGTGGAAGACGGGCGTGTGCGTCGCGTCGAGCTCGTCGGTGCGGAACACCCGCCCGGGCGCGACGACGTACACCGGCAGCTCGCGCTCGAGCAGCGAGCGGATCTGCACGGGGCTCGTGTGCGTGCGCAGCACGAGGTGGCGCTCGACGGGGTCGATGAAGAACGTGTCCTGCATGGCCCGCGCCGGGTGGTCGGGGTCGAAGTTCAGGGCGTCGAAGTTGAACCACTCGTTCTCGAGCTCGGGCCCCTCCGCGACCTCCCACCCCATGGCGATGAAGATGTCGCTCATCTGCTCCATCTGCGTCGTGAGCGGGTGGCGCGCGCCGACGACGTGCTTGACGGGGATGCCCGTCACGTCGATCGTCTCGGCGGCGAGCCGGGCCTGCTCCTCCGCGACGGCGAGTTCGGCCTCGCGCGCGGCGATCGCCTGGGTCACGCGCCCCCGCGCCTGGCCCACGAGCTTGCCGAGGGCCGCCTTCTGGTCGTTCGGCACGTCGCGCAGGCTCGCGTTGAGCTGCGCGAGCGTCGAGGCCTCGCCCGCGTGAGCGGAGCGCGCTGCCTTGAGGGCCGCGGTGTCGGGGGCCGCGGCGATCGCGGCGAGCGCCGCCTCGACCGCCGACTCGACCGCCGACTTGGAGATGAGGGGGGTGTCAGGCACGAGACGAGAGTCTAGCCGCGGGCCGCGGCCGCCCCTGCGCGGCCGATCAGTGCCGATCTGCCCCGCCGCCGTCGGACCAGCCCGCCTCGCCGACGGTGGCGCCGCGCGTGGCGATGACCGTCGTGTCGGCGTTCTCTCCGATCGCGGCGCGCGCGGCTCGGCGCGAGCGACGGCCGCCGGGGCTGCGCGACGCGAGGCGTCGCGCGAACCACGACAGCGTGAGGTTGACGACGAGGAACATGCCGAGGGTGATGACGAAGAACGAGAAGCCGTACTGCGAGAACCCGAAGAACTCGGCCTGCAGCCGCTGCTCGCGGACCAGCTCACGCAGGCCGACGATGTAGCCGAGCGAGCTGTCCTTCAGCAGCACGACGAGCTGCGCGACGATGATCGGCGTCATCGCCCGGAATGCCTGGGGGAATTCGATGAGCAATCGGGCCTTGAGCGGCGTGAGGCCCAGAGCGAGCCCCGCTTCGCGCTGGCCCTTCGGCAGCGCCACGATGCCGGAGCGCAGCGCCTCGCCGATGATCGCTCCGTTGTACACCGTGAGCCCGAGCACGACGGCCCAGTACTGGCTCGTCGAGAACAGGATCAGGATGAAGAACATCATCAGCAGGACGGGCATGCCGCGGAAGAACTCGAGCACGATCGTGACCGGGATGCGGATGGCGGCGACGGAGGAGAGGCGCAGGACCGCGAAGACGCTGCCGAGCAGCACCGCGAGCACGCTCGCGAGCGCCGCCACCTGCAGCGTGACGAGCAGACCGCGCTCCCAGAGGCCGAGCCAGACGAGCGGATCCTGGAAGATGTCCCACCGATCGGCGTCGAACAGGCCCTCCCCGGCGAGGGTCGCGATGACCCAGCCGAGCGCGGCGAGCAGCACCGCACCCGTCACGAGGGAGGCGATGAGCGAGCGTCGACGAGCCTTCGGCCCGGGGGCGTCGTAGAGGACGGAGGTCATCGGAGCACCGCCACCTTCTTCTCGAGCCGGTCGGCGATGCGACCGAGCGGGATCGTCACGGCGAGGTAGCAGAGCGCCACGGCCAGGAAGATCGCGATCGTCTGGTCGGCGTAGGCGTTCGCGAGGGTGCGGCTCGAGGCGAAGAGCTCGACGATGAAGAAGCCGCCCGCCACCGAGGTGTTCTTGGTCAGCGCGATCGTGACGTTGATGAGCGGCGGGATGACCGACCGCACGGCCTGGGGCAGCACGACGAATCGCGCGGTCTGCGTGAAGGTCATGCCGAGCGATCGGGCCGCTTCGGCCTGCCCCACCGGCACCGAGTTGATGCCGGAGCGGATCGCCTCGGCGTAGAAGGGTGCCGTGTAGAGCGTGAGCGCGACGATCGCGCTCACCTGGAAGTCGACGACGACGCCGAGCCGCGGCACAACGAAGACCAGGAGGAAGAAGACGAGCGTCAGCGGAGTGTTGCGCAGCAGTTCGGTGAAGCCGGCCGCGACCCAGCGCAGGCTCGGCACGGGCGAGATGCGCATGCCGGCCAGCACGATGCCGAGCGGCACGGCGAGCACGAAGGTGAGCGCGAGCATGCGGAGTGTGCCGAGGAAGCCCTCGAGCAGCACGTCGCCGCTCTCGATGAGGAACTGCACGCGAGTCTCCTGTCAGGAAGGGGGATGGTGCGGGGCGGCCGGGGCCGCCCCGCACCCGGGTTTCGGCAACCGCCTAGTAGCGGTCGACGCTCGGCGGCTCGGGCGTGTCGATGACGGTGCCCGCGGTCTCGTTGAAGAGGCGCTCCCACGTGCCGTCCTCGAAGGCCTCCTCGAGCACGTCGTTGATGAAGTCGCGGAACGCGTCGTCGCCCTTGGGCAGGCCGATGCCGTAAGGCTCCTCGGTGAAGGTCTCGCCGAGCAGCTCGAACTCGCCGGGGTTCTGGTCGACGAAGCCCGAAAGGATGACGTTGTCGGTCGTCACGGCGACGACCTGGCCGTTGCGCAGCGGGTCGAGGCAGTCGCTGTAGGCGCCGGCCGCGAAGACCTCCGCACCGTACTCATCGGCGATGGTGGCGGCAGGCGTCGAACCGCTCACCGAGCAGACAGGCTGGCCCTCGAGGTCCTCCGGGCCCGTAATGCCCTCGGGGTTGCCGGCGGCGACGAGGATGTCCTGGCCTGCCAGGAAGTACGGGCCGGCGAAGTCGATGCGCTCCTTGCGTGCGTCGTTGATCGTGTAGGTCGCCACGACGATGTCGACCTGGTCGCTCTCCAGGAACGACTCGCGGACGGCCGACTGGGCCTCCGTCCACTCGATGTCCTCGAACGGGATGCCCAGCTCGGCGGCGACGAGCGCCGCGATCGCGACATCGAAGCCCACCGGCACCCCGTCAGGACCGACGAGACCGAACAGCGGCTGGTCGAACTTGGTGCCGACCCGGATCGTGCCCGCCTCGGCGAGCTCGGCCATCGTCGTGCCCTCCTCGAACTCCGGGTTCTCGGCGATCTCGAGGCTGTACGGACCGTTGCCGGTCGCGGCCTCGCCGCTCTCCTCGGGCTCGTCCACGCCGCCAGGACCGGCGCTGCCGGCCGGGCTGCAGGCGGTGAGCCCCAGCAGGAGCGCGGCGCCCGCCGCGCTGAGGATCGTGCTCTTCCGTGTGATGCGCATGTGCTGCTCCCTCGGTGTCGGTTGCGGATGGTGCGGGTTCGGCGGACGGCGCTCAGTGACTGAGGATCTTCGAGAGGAAGTCCTTGGCGCGGTCGGTCTTCGGGGCGTCGAAGAACGACGCGGGCGGGGCATCCTCGAGGATCTGACCGTCGGCCATGAAGAGGACGCGGTCGGCGGCGCGGCGTGCGAAGCCCATCTCGTGGGTGACGACGATCATCGTCATGCCGTCCTTCGCGAGCTGGACCATGACGTCGAGGACCTCGTTGATCATCTCCGGGTCGAGCGCGCTCGTCGGCTCGTCGAGCAGCATGAGCTTGGGCTCCATCGCCAGGGCGCGGGCGATCGCGACGCGCTGCTGCTGGCCGCCCGACAGCTGCGCGGGCATCTTGTGGGCCTGGTTGGCGACGCCGACGCGCTCGAGCAGCTGCATCGCGCGCTGCTCGGCCTCGGCCTTGCTGACACCGCGCACGCGCATCGGCGCGAGCGTGACGTTCTCGAGCACCGTCTTGTGCGCGAAGAGGTTGAACGACTGGAACACCATGCCGACGTCGGCGCGGAGGGCCGCGAGCTCGGCACCCTCCGCGGGCAGCGGCGTGCCGTCGATGCGGATCTCACCGGAGTCGATCGTCTCGAGGCGGTTGATCGCGCGGCAGAAGGTCGACTTGCCCGAGCCGGAGGGGCCGATGACGACCACCACCTGTCCCTTCTCGACCGTCGTGGAGATGTCGCGCAGCACGTGCAGCTCGCCGTAGTGCTTGTTGACGTGTTCGATCGCGACCAGCGGTTCAGGCACCAGCGTCGTCCTTTCGGGCTCGGAGCGGCCCCAGCGCCGGAGCGCGCACGACGAGCGGCGAGCGCATCAGCACTGGTGGCACGACGACACGGTAAACGGCACGAACGCGGACCGAACCCGCCTTGAGCTTTTCTTGAGCGTGTGCTCTCGGGGTGCGCCGTGACGGCCGCGAGGCTCAGTCGCGAGCGTCGCGGTACGAGGCGATCGCGCCGGGGTGGAGCGGCACGGGGTCGGTGAAGATCGCCTGGCGGCGGTCCAGCAGCGCCGCCGCCGGCACATCGGCGGCGATCTCGGAGCGGGCCTCGAACAGCACGCGCAGCACGTCGCGCACGACCTCGTCGGGCGCGCTCTCGGCGACCACGAGGTAGTTCGGCACGGTCATCGTCGCGGTCGCCTCCGTGCGGCCGTACGCGCCGATCGGGAACTCGGCGAGGCGGTACACGCCGTCGTGCAACGCGTTGACGCGGTCGACGGTCGTCGGCTCGATCGACAGCAGCCGCGCCGGCGTCTGGGCGAACAGCTCGGTGAGGCCCGGCGTCGGCAGACCGCCCACCCAGAAGAACGCCTCGATCTCGCCGTCGCGCAGCGCCGCGATCGACTCCGCGAGCCCCAACTCTCGGTCGTCGACCGCCGCCACGTCGAGTCCCGCCGCGTCGAGCACGCGCCCGGCCACGAAGCTCACGCCCGAGCCGGTCGCGCCGAGCGAGACCCTGCGCCCCGCGAGCTCGGCGAGATCGGCGATGTCGCTGTCTTCGCGCACGACGACGTGCACGTACTCGTCGTAGAGGCGGGCGACCGCGCGCACCGCGACCGGCTCGGGGAAGGCTCCCTCCCCCGCCACCGCGTCAGCGGCTACGTCGCTCTGAGCGAAGCCGAACAGCGCGCGGCCCTCGCTGATGCGCAGCAGGTTGTCGACCGAGCCGTTCGTCTCATCGACGCTCGCCTGTGACCCGAGCCGCTCGGTGACCTCGACCGCGAGCCGCTCGCCGAAGGCGTAGTAGACGCCGGTGGGGCCGCCACCCGCGATCGAGAAGCGCTCGACGACGGGCGTCGGGCCGCACGCGGCGAGCGACGCGAGGGCGAGCATCCCACCGATCGCCGTCAGCACCGCCCTGCGGAGTCGCCCCCTCACGACGCCTCCCCTCGCGCCAGGCGCAGGTGCACGGCGAGCCCGCCGCCCTCCGGCGACTCCACGCGCAGCCGGCCGCCGATCGACTGCAGCAGGTCGGTGGCGATCGCGAGCCCCAGGCCCGACCCGGGCGACTGCCGGTTGCGCGGGCTGCGCCAGAAGCGATCGGTGATGCGGGCGAGCTCCTCCGTGTCGACCCCGGGGCCCTCGTCGCGCACGACGATCTCGGGCGCGGCATCCGCCACCCGCACCGTGACGACCACGCGCGTGCCGCCCGGCGAGAACTTCACGGCGTTGTCGATGACGGCGTCGAGGGCGCTCTCCAGGATCGTGCGATCGGTGTCGGCGCGAACGGGCTCGACGGCGTCGAGCACGAGCGACACGCCCGCCTGCCCCGCCGCCTGCCGCCACGCCTCGACCCGACCGCGCGCGAGCTCCACCACGTCGAGCCGCTCGAGGGCGGCGCCGCGCTGGCCGCTCCTGGCGAGGTTCAGCAACGTGTCGAGGATGCGGGTCATGCGCCGCCCCTCCTCGCGGGTCTCCTCCACGTCGTCGCGCCACTCGTCACCGAGGCCCGTCGCGAGGTACTCCACGCGGACCAGCAGCGCGTTGAGCGGGTTCCGCAGCTCGTGCGAGGCGTTGAGGGCGAACTCCTGCTGGCGCGACAGGGTGCGCTCGATCTCCTCCGCCATGCTGTTGAAGAGCTGGATCATGCGGCGCAGCTCGGGCGGGCCCGTGTCGTCGTCGATGCGCGCCTCGATCTCGCCGCGCTCGATCGCCTCCATCGCGTCGTCGACGCGCTGCACGGGGCGCAGCACCCAGGTCGCCAGGCGCGAGACGACGACGAGACCGATCGCCGTCGCGAGCACCGCCCCGATGAGCAGCGCCGCCCACTGCTCGAGGATCGCCTCGCGCGCGACATCGACGCTCGCGGTGACGACGACCGCGCCGATCGCGTCGCCGTTGTCGAGCACCGGCTCGACGACCACTGACTCGGTGAGCGCCCACGGCAGGGCGGGCTCCGGCAGGTCGCCGCGGCGCCCGGCGAGGGCGAGCTCGATCTGCCCCGAGGTCGACTCGTCGAGCACGAGCGGCTCGCCGCCGCCGTACGCCCACGTCGAGCCGGAGCGATCGACCACGAGCACGCTCGTGCCGTAGACCTCGAAGTAGCGCTGCGCCTCGCTCGCGACCAGATCGGGGCTGCCGCTGCGCAGCGCCTGCCGCGCGCTCGTCACGAAGTAGGCGACGTCGCCGAGCAGCTCGGCCAGGCGCTCCTGCTGGATGCTGCGGGCGGCGCTCCAGGCGTAGGCGCCGCCCAGCACGAGCAGCACCGCGACGAGCGGGACGAGGAAGACCACGACGAGGCGACGGCGCACGGTCAGCTCCCGGCGAAGCGGTAGCCGACGCCGCGCACCGTCTCGATGAGGTCGGTGCGGCCCGTCTTGCGGCGGATCGATCCGACGTGCACCTCGAGCGAGCGGCTGAAGCCGTGCCAGTCGGTCTGCCACACCTCGCGGATGATGCGCTCGCGCGGCACCACCACGCCCGGGTAGCGCGCGAGGGCGGCCACGATGTCGAACTCGGTGCGCGTGAGCTCGACGGGCTCGCCCTCGATGAGCAGCTGACGGCCCGCGAGGTCGACGCGCACACCCGCGACGTCGATGACCTGCTCGGCGGCCGGCTCGGGCGCCGAGCGCCAGCGCCGCGTGACCGCCTCGATGCGCGCCACGGGCTCGAGCACGTTGTACGGCTTCACGACGAAGTCGTCGGCTCCGGCGCGCAGGCCGCGGATGCGCTCCTGCACGTGGCTGCGCGCCGTCGCGATGATGATCGGCACCCCCGTGCGCTGGCGGATCAGCCGGCACAGCTCGACGCCGTCCATGTCGGGCAGGCCGAGGTCGAGCAGCACCACCTCCGTGTCGGAGCCGAGCGCATCGAGGGCCTGCGCGGCGTCGGCGGCGCTCACCGTGTCGTAGCCCGCGCGGCGGAGGAACGCGCGCAGGGCATCCATGAGGCGATCGTCGTCCTCGACGATGAGGACGGTCACGGCGCGGAGCCGGCCGCGCTCCGCTGAGCGAAGGCGCTCTCGTACAGGCAGACCGCGGCCGCCGTGGCGAGGTTGAGCGACTCGGCCCGGCCGTAGATCGGCACGATGACGGCTCGATCGGCGAGCTCGAGCTGCTGCTCGGTGAGCCCGCGCGCCTCGTTGCCGAACAGCCAGGCCGTGGGCCCGTCGAGCTCCCCCGCGGAGCGCACCGTCAGCAGGTCGTCGCCCGAGATGTCGGCCGCGAGCACGCGGGCGCCCGCCGCGCGCAGCCCCGCGAGCGCGCGCTCGAGCGAGACGCCGACCACGACCGGCAGGTGGAACAGCGAGCCCGTCGAGGCCCGCACGGCCTTCGGGTTGAAGGGGTCGACGCTCGAGCCGGTCAGGATCACGGCATCGGCGCCCGCGGCATCGGCGACGCGGATGACCGTTCCCGCGTTGCCCGGATCCCGCACCTCCTCCAGCACCGCCACGAGGCGCGGCCCGGCCGCGAGTACGTCGTCGAGGCCCGCGGGCATCATCGCGCACACCGCCACCATGCCCTGCGGGGTGACGGTGTCGGCGATGACCTCGAGCACGGCATCCGTCACCTGCTCGATGCGGATGCCCGCCGCACGGGCCTGCGCGAGGAGACCGTGGTGGCGCTCCTCCGCCGCGGGGGTCGTGAAGACCTCGCGCACGAGGTCGGGTCGCGTGCGCACCGCCTCGTCGACCGCCTGAGGACCCTCGACGAGGAACAGCCCCGTCTCGGCGCGCTGCGACCGCTTCGCGAGCTTCGCGGCGGCCCGCACGCGCGGCGAGCGCGGGTTGTCGATCATGCGGTCAGGCTAACCAGCGCCGGCGTGCCCGGGCGACTCCCGCGCCGGGGACGACGAAGGCGCGCCCCCGACGGATCGGGAGCGCGCCTTCGAGCGGAACGCGAGACTACGCGGCGGTCTTCGGCGCCGAGGTGTCGGCCGGGAGGGCCTCCTTGGCGACCTTGACGAGCGCGGTGAACGCCGCGGGCTCGTTGACGGCCAGCTCGGCCAGCATGCGACGGTCGACCTCGACGCCCGCCAGGCCGAGGCCCTGGATGAGGCGGTTGTAGGTCATGCCGTTGGCGCGGGCCGCGGCGTTGATGCGCTGGATCCAGAGGCGACGGAACTCGCCCTTCTTGGCGCGACGGTCGCGGTACGCGTAGACGAGGGAGTGGGTGACCTGCTCCTTCGCCTTGCGGTAGAGGCGCGACCGCTGGCCGCGGTAGCCCTCAGCCCGCTCGAGGATGACGCGACGCTTCTTGTGGGCGTTGACGGCCCGCTTGACTCTAGCCATTTCGTTAGTCCTTCAGTCTTTCCGTGCCGGCTACTTCTTGCCGATGAGCTTCTTGATGACCTTGGCGTCGGCCGGAGCCAGGACGACCTCGTTGTTCAGGCGGCGCGTGAGCTCGCTGGACTTCTTCTCGAGGTTGTGACGCATACCCGCGCCCTGCTTCATGACCTTGCCGGAGCCGGTCAGCTTGAAGCGCTTCTTCGCTCCCGAGTGGGTCTTCTGCTTAGGCATTCGTTTCTCTCTTTCGTGGGCTGGAACTACTCCGCCGCGGGGGCGGGCGTCGTGGGGGCCTAGGGCGTCGCCGCCTTCGAGCCGGCGCCGGGCTTCGGCGCGTTGGCCGGGGTCGGCTTGACCGCGGCGGGCTTGGGGGCGTTGGCCGGCGTCGCCTTCGGCGTCGAGCGCGGGGCCGACTTCGGGGCGGTGGCCTTCGGGGCCGCGGCCTTCGGCGCTTCGGCTTTCGGCGCCTCGGCCTCGGGAGCCTCGGTCTTCGGGGCCTCCGCCTTCGGAGCCTCAGTCTTCGCAGCCGGGGCCTCGGGCTGCTTAGCCTTCGGCGCCTCCGCCGCGGGCGCGGCGGTCGTCGGCGCGGCGACCCGTGCGGCCGTGGCCGGCGCGGCCGTCGGCTCGCTCGTCGACTGCTTCTCGGCGGCCGCGGCGCTCTTGCGCTCGGCCTTCGAGGCGGCGCGCGCGGCGTTGAGCTCGGCCTTCGCGTCAGCCTTGTTCTTGAGCGGGCCGATGATCATGACCATGTTGCGGCCGTCGATCGTCGGCGTCGACTCGACGCTGCCGAACTCGGCGACGTCCTCCGCGAAGCGCTGCAGCAGGCGCACGCCCTGCTCGGGGCGCGACTGCTCGCGACCGCGGAACAGAATCATCGCCTTGACCTTGTCGCCATCCTTGAGGAAGCCCTCGGCGCGCTTGCGCTTGGTCTCGTAGTCGTGCTTGTCGATCTTCA
>VFQM010001993.1_pt1 | contig 16273 bp, 13 predicted proteins | sample 3512391 | NCBI WGS metagenome assembly VFQM01 (sample SAMN10412369, study PRJNA504923) | tailings metagenome | isolation source: Replicate 1 from Balatoc abandoned mine | place: Philippines
ATCATGTTCGTGCTCATCGTCACGATCCCGTGTGGCATCGCCGCGTGGCGCATCGGCGTGGACTCGCTGTGGCCGTTCGGCAAGGAGGTCGTCGACCGTCCGACCGCGGGCATCGGATCGGCGATCGGCAACGCCGTCTGGGTCGTGCTCGCCGGCTGGTGGCTCGCCCTCGGGCACATCGCCTCGGCGCTCGCGCTCGCCATCACGATCATCGGGCTGCCCTTCGCGTGGGCGAACCTGAAGATGGTGCCCGTCGCCCTCCTGCCGCTCGGCAAGCAGATCGTCGAGCAGCGCTAGCCGTCGTCAGCCGATGTTCCTGGGTCGCGCCCACTCCTCGCCGAGGACGTGCTGACCGAGGAAGGCGAACACGGTCTCGTACCAGACGATCGCGTGCTGGGGCTTGAGCACCCAGTGGTTCTCGTCCGGGAAGTACAGGAACCGGTGCACGGTCGAGCCGTCGTCCGCCGCGTGGCGCGCGTTGAGCTCGGACCACAGCCGCAGGCTCTCGCCGATCGGCACGCGGTAGTCGCGGTCGCCGTGGATGACGAGCATCGGCGTCACGATGTCGTCGATCGCGTGGTGCGGCGAGTTCTCCGAGAGTCGCTTCTCGTCGAAGATGCTCATCCAGTACGCCGAGTTGTCGGTCGTGCCGCCGAACTGGTCGAGCGCCCACAGGCTCGCGTGCGTCACAATCGCGCGGAACCGGTCGGTGTGTCCGGCGACCCAGTTGGCCATGTACCCGCCGAACGAGCCGCCCATCGCGGCCGTGCGGGTCTCGTCGATCTCGGGGCGCTGCTCGACCGCGTCGGTGATCGCCATGAGGTCGGTGTAGGGCTTCTCGCCCCATGAGTTCCAGCCGCGGGCGATGAAGTCGAGCCCGTAGCCGGTCGAGAGCGCCGGGTCGGGCAGCAGCACGGCGTACCCGCGCGCGACCGCGAGCTGCGGCGCCCAGCGCCAGCTCCACGCGTTCCAGCTGTTGAGCGGCCCGCCGTGGATCCACAGCAGCAGCGGCGCGGGGCTCTCGGCCGAGGCGCCCTCGGGCGTCAGGAGCCAGCCGCGCACGCGCGCGCCGTCCTCCGCCGTCGTCTCGACCTCGACCATGTCGCCGACGGGGGCGGGCGGTGCGGCCGGGGTCGCGAGCTCGGTCACTGCTCCGGTGCGGGCATCGATGCGCACGGGATGCGGTGCCGACTGCCACGAGGACCGCAACGCGATCACGTCGCCGGTTCGCGCATCCACGCTCAGGTTCGCGTAGGCGAAGTGATCGTCGACGAGGCGGATCACGGGGCCGCCGTCGAGCGGGGCGCGGAAGACGGGACCGCGCCCGTCGTGGTCGGCCGAGACGATGAGCGACTCGCCGTCGGGGGCGAAGAGGAACTCGGCGGGCCAGTGATCCCAGCCGACCGCGATGCGGCGCGGGTTGCCGCCGTCGAGGTCGGAGACCCAGAGCTCGTGGTCGCTCGGGCCCGCGGGCGTGCTCACGGGCACGCGCAGGTACGCCAGCAGGGTGCCGTCGTGGCTGATCGTCGGGAACTCGTACTGCACGCCCTCCTCGCCGAGGATCGTGCGGCGCTCGCCCGTCGCGACGTCGATCGAGACGAGCTCGTAGCGGGCGAGCCCGCGGCGGGGCAGGCGCACCGCGGCGATGAGCGTGCGCCCGTCGGGGGTCAGCGCCTGACCGGCGGTGTCGGCGGTGCGGCCCGGACGCGGCGTGAGGTCGCGCGGGCGCGGGAGGTGCGCGGGGTACGGGGTCGGTGCCGCGTCGTCGTCGCCGCTCGCGGGATCGACGGAGGAGCCGGCGGCATCGGGCGCGCGGTCGGGGAGCGCGTCGGCGAGCTCCGCGAGGTCGAGCGCGAGCAGGTGCGGCTCGGCGGGGCCGAGGTCGTGGTCCCAGTACCGCACGGGGTAGGTCTCGTGGAGGATCGCCTTCACCGTGCGCTTCTTGCGCTCGGCGAGAGCCGCAGCGTCGTCCTCGAGCGAGTCGGATCCGGGCAGCAGGTCGGCCGCGAGCACGACCGCGTCGCTCGCGAGCGCGGTCGCCGCGACTCCGCTCACGCCGCCCGCGAGACGGGTGATCGGGCGGGCCTCGCCGCCGCGCGCGGGCAGGAGCCACAGCTGCACCACCTCGTCGTCGCCGTCGGCCTCGGCGTCGGGCCGGCTCGAGACGAAGAGCGCATCGCCCGAGGCGGTGAACGCGACGCCCGACTCGCCCTTCGCCGAGCGGGTCAGGCGCCGCGGGGAGCCGTCGCCGTGGGCGGGCACCTCCCACAGCGCGCGCTCGTAGCGCGTGCGGTCGGAGGAGAGCGTGGCGACCGTGAGGATGGCGCGCTCGCCGTCCGGCGAGAGGGCGACGCCGTCCACTCGCGGCAGCGCGATGTAGGCGTCGAGCGAGTGGAAGGGCGTCGAGGGCGTCGCGTCGGTCATGCCCTCGACGCTATCGAGCCCGACTGGGCGGCGTCGCCGAGCGCTCGCACGAGCATCCGCTGTCGCAGGAATGTAAAAAATCATTGACAGGATGTCCGGTGCGCTTTACCTTGAGCGTGTCAGCAATTTTTGACATCCGCATCGATCAGAAGGAGCACCCCGTGGCCCAGGAGGAGAAGGTGGCCTGGATCGGCCTCGTCGTCGGCATCGTGACCGGGGTCGTCTACGGCGTCGTGCTCGCCGCTCGCGCGGCCGGCGGCCCGCTCGTGGAGGCGCCCTACGTCGACGCGATGCTGTGGAGCATCGGCATCGGCATCGTCGTGACCGCAGTCGTCACTATCGTCGTCGCCATCCTCACGCGCCGCGACGGGCAGGGCACGGACGTGCGCGACCGGCAGATCAGCGCGCGCGCCGAGCACACCGCGCGCGCCGTGCTCGTGATCGGCGCCCTCGCGGCGCTCGTTCTCGCGATGCTCGAGGCCGACCACTTCTGGATCGCCCACGCGCTCTTCATCGGCTTCTACGCCTCCGCGGTGCTCGAGGGCATCACGAAGGTCGCGCTCTACCGCGGGGGAGTCCCGGCATGGTGAAGCCCACGCGCGTCGAGAATCGCGTCCGCGCCCTGCGCTTCGCGCACGGGGAGCTGACGCAGGCCGAGCTCGCCGAGCGCATCGGCGTCACCCGCCAGACCGTCATCGCGATCGAGCAGGGCAAGTACTCGCCCTCGCTCGAGGTCGCGTTCCAGATCGCCCGCGTCTTCGGGGTCCCGCTCGACGACGTGTTCCAGTACCCGGACGGCGCGTGAGCGCCGCATCCGCCGCCGCCCGGCCGACGAGAAGAGAGACCGCCATGACGACGATGACGACGCCCGCGACCATGCGGGCCCTGCTGCAGAGCGGCTACGGCGGCGTCGAGATGCTGCGCCTCGACGAGGCGCCCGCGCCGGCACCGCGCGCCGGTCGCGTGCTCGTGCGCGTCGAGGCGATGAGCCCCGACTCGGGCACGATCCACCTGCTGACCGGGCGGCCGACGCTCGTGCGGCCCTTCCTCGGGCTGCGCCGGCCCCGACAGCCGATCCCCGGCCTCGCGTTCGCGGGGCGCGTCGAGGCGCTGCCTCCCGGCGCGACGCCCGAGCAGGTCGGGTTCGCGGTCGGCGATCGCGTCGCCGGGTCGGCGCCCGCGGCGTTCGCCGAGCTCGTGCTCGCGATGCCGCGGAAGCTCGCGCGCATCCCCGACGCGGTGTCAACGACCGACGCCGCCGCGCTCCCGATCTCGGCCGTCACGGCCCTGCAGGCCGTCCGCGACGTCGCTCGCGTCAGCGCGGGGCAGAAGGTGCTCGTCATCGGCGCGGGGGGCGGAGTCGGGGCGCACCTCGTGCAGCTCGCCGTTCTCGCGGGCGCCCGCGTCACGGGCGTCGCGAGCGGGGGGAAGGCCGCCTTCGTGCGCTCTCTCGGCGCTGAGCGCACGATCGACTACCGCACCGATCCCGGTCCCGAGGGCTGGGGGCGCTTCGACGCGGTCATCGACACGGCCGATGGCCGCGACCTGCCGGTGCTGCGCCGACTGCTGACCGAGCGCGGCGCGCTCGCCATCGTCGGCGCCGACCACGTCGGCGGGCCCGTGCTCGACGGGCTCGACCGGCAGTTCCGGGCGGCGCTGCTCGACCCGTGGGTGCGGCACCGCCTCGCGATGGTCGTGCAGAAGGAGTCGGGCGCGGACCTCGCGATCCTGCTCGATCACCTCGCGGCGGGGCGGATGTCCGCGGCCGTCGACGAGGTCGTCCCCGTCGAGCGCGCCCTCGACGCGATCGACCGGCTCCGGCGCCGCGAGGTGCGCGGCAAGGTCGTCATCGCGCTCCGCGCGCGGTGATGCCTCAGCTCGACGAGCCCTCGAGGCTTCCCGTCACGGGGCCCGCCGGGTCGTAGATGACGCAGAGGATCTCGCGGTCGCCCTCGCCCCAGCTGCCCTCGGTCGGGAAGTAGTAGCTGAAGTCGTACGGCGAGTCGTTGTAGCCGCCGCCGACGAACGCCTCGAACTCGGTGAGGCACTCGGCGTCCGCGCGCTCGAGGATGGCCTCCTGGCCGGGGTAGTCGTCCTCGGTCATGATCACCGAGGCGAAGACCTCGCTGTCGTGGGGCTCGTCGCACGGCGTCGTCGGCACCGTCTCGACCTGCTCGGTCGCGTCGGCGTCGTTGAGGCAGTCGCCGACCCGGAGCGTGAAGACGTCGGTCGAGCCGTTGCCCTCGACGACCTGGCCCTCGGTGTCGCGCTCGGCCTCCCCGGCGCCGGTGAACTGCGAGAGGAACGCGCAGCCCGAGAGCGCCGCGGTCGCCGAGACGACCGCGAGCGCGCCGAGGGCGCGGCGGAGGGAGGTGGAGGCGGGCATGGACTACTCCTCTTCGTCGGGTGCGGAGCCGGGTGATGCTGCGGGTGCTGTGCGTGGTCCGGCGGCGGGTGCGCCGGTGGATGCCGTGCGCGCGACGAGTGCGAGCACCGCATCGTGCAGGTGCCCGTTCGTCGCGAGAGCGCTGCCGTGCCACGGCCCCGCCTCGCCGTCGACCGAGCTGAAGCGGCCGCCGGCCTCCTCGATGATCGGCTGCAGGGCCGCCATGTCGTAGGGCTGGAGGTCGAACTCGCCCGCGACGTCGATGACGCCCTCCGCGACGAGCATGTACGACCACATGTCGCCGATCGCGCGCGAGCGCCATCCCGCGCGCGTGAGCGCGAGCAGGCCGTCGAGGCGGCCCTCGTCGTCCCATCCGGGGAGGCTGTTGTACGAGATCGAGGCGTCGGCGAGATCGCGCACGCCGCTCACGCGCAGCGGGCGGGCATCCGTCTCAGGGGCGGGGCCCGTGCGCAGCACGAAGGCGCCGAGACCGCGCGCACCCCACCAGCGGCGCTCGAGAGCGGGCGAGCTCACGACGCCGACGACGGGCACGCCGTCGATCGCGAGCGCGATGAGAGTGCCCCAGATCGGCATGCCGCGCAGGAAGTTGGCGGTGCCGTCGATGGGGTCGATGATCCACTGGCGGTGGGCGCCGTCACCCGTGCCGGTCGCGGTGCCGTACTCCTCGCCGAGGATGCCGTCCTCCGGTCGCGCTTCCACGAGACCCTCGCGGATGACCCGCTCGACGGCCCGATCGGCGTCGGTCACGGGAGTGCGGTCGGGCTTCGTCGTCACCTCGAGGTCGACGGCGCGGAAGCGGTCGAACGAGACGGAGTCCGCTCGCTCGGCGAGCTCGAGCGCGAGCGCCAGATCGGCGGCGAGGTCGGTCACGGCTCTCACAGTAGCGGTCGCGAGCCTCGCTCAGTACGCGGACTTGGTGAGCGTCGTCAGCAGCCGCTGGAGCGAGTCGAGACGCTGCGGCCCGAGCTCGCCGAGCTCGCCGCGCGCGGCGGCCTCCACGAGCTCGCAGTCGGGGGAGTCCGGCAGGTGCGTGCAGCCCCGCGGGCACGAGCGGGCGACCTCGGCGAGGTCCTCGAACGCGGTGAGGATGCTGTCGGGGTTCACGTGCCCGAGGCCGAACGAGCGCACGCCCGGGGTGTCGATGATCCAGCCGCCGTCGGGCAGGCGCAGCGACACCGTCGAGCTCGAGGTGTGGCGCCCGCGGCCCGTGACGGCGTTGACGTGGCCGATCGCGCGCTGGGCCGAGGGCACGAGCGCGTTGACGAGCGTCGACTTGCCGACGCCCGAGTGCCCGACCGCGACGGTCGTGCGATCCCGCAGCAGCGCGTGCAGCTTGTCGAGCGGGGGATGCTCGGCCGAGCTCGTGACGACGCGCACGTCGAGCCCCGCGAAGTGGGCGAGGAAGGCCGTGGGGTCGGCGAGGTCGGTCTTCGTCACGACGAGCAGCGGAGAGATGCCGGCGTCGAACGCGGCCACGAGGTAGCGGTCCACGAGCCGGGGCCGCGGCTCGGGGCTCGCTGCGGCGACGACGATCATGAGCTGGTCGGCGTTCGCGACGACGATGCGCTCGACGGCGTCAGTGTCGTCGGCGCTGCGTCGCAGGAGGGTGCGGCGCTCGTGCACGCGCACGATGCGCCCGAGGGCGCCCTCCTCGCCGCTCACGTCGCCGACGACGTCGACGCGGTCGCCCGTGACGATCGCGGTCTTGCGCAGCTCGCGGGCGCGCGTGCAGATCACCGCGCGCTCGGTCGGCTCTCCCTCGTCGATGAGGGCGAGGTACCGGCCGCGGTCGACCGTGACGATGCGGCCGACGACGGCATCGTCGTGGGCGGGCCGCTGCTTCGAGCGCGGCCGATTGGCCTTCGGATTCGGGCGCGAGCGCACGGCGGACTCGCCGTACGCGCCGTAGGGCTCGTCCTCGTCGTCGTCGGGCGGGAGCCAGCTCATGAGGCGTCGGACCCCGCTCGCGTCGATGCGACGAGGCGGCGCCACAGCTCGGGGAACTCCGGGAGGGTCTTCGACGTCGCCCCGATGTCGTCGATGTCGATGCCGTCGACGGCGAGCCCGATGACGGCACCCGCGTGAGCCATGCGGTGGTCCTCGAACGCGCCCCAGTCGGCGCCGTGCAGGGCGCGCGGCTCGAGCGCGAGGCCGTCGTCGAGCTCGGTCACGGCGCCGCCGGCGCGCGTCAGGTCGTCGGCGAGCGCGGCGAGGCGGTCGGTCTCGTGGCCGCGCAGGTGCTCGATGCCCGTGATGCGGCTCGGCGAGTCGGCGAGTGCCGCGAGCGCGACGATCGCGGGGGCGAGCTCGCCGCCGCGCGAGAGGTCGAGATCGACGCCCGGCATCGCGCGGCCGCCGAGGAGCCCCTCGGCGCCGTCGACGACGAGCGCGTCGCCCTCGCGGCGCACGGTCGCACCGAAGCGGGGGAGGATCTCGATGAGGTCGGCGCCGACCTGCGTCGTCTCGTGCGGCCACGACTCGATCGCGACCGTGCCGCCCGCGACCACCGCGGCGATGAGGAAGGGCGCGGCGTTCGACAGGTCGGGCTCGATGTCGACGTCGCGCGCCGCGATGGGCCCGGGCGCGACGACCCAGACGCCCTCGTCGGGGCTCGAGACCGTCACGCCGCGCGCCTCGAGAGCGGCGATCGTCATCTCGATGTGCGGCATCGACGGCAGGCGCTCGCCCGTGTGCCGCAGGGTGAGCCCCTCGGCGAAGCGCGGCGCGGCGAGCAGGAGGCCCGAGACGAACTGGCTCGACGCGCTCGCGTCGATCGCGACCTCGCCGCCGCGCACCGCGCCCGAGCCCCACAGGCTGAAGGGGAGCGCGCCGCGGCCGTCGTCGTTGACGTCGACGCCGAGCGCGCGCAGCGAGTCGATCGTCGTGCGCATGGGGCGCCGCCGCGCGGCCTCGTCGCCGTCGAAGGCGACCGGGCCGAGCGCGAGCGCCGCGACGGGCGGGAGGAAGCGCATGACGGTGCCCGCGAGCCCGACGTCGATGCTCGTCGAACCGGTGAGCTCGGCGGCGGGCGTCACGCGCAGGTCGGGGCCGTACGCGCCGTCGCCCGGCACCTCCTCGATGCCCACGCCGAGCGCGCGCAGCGCCGCGATCATGAGCGCCGAGTCGCGCGAGTGCAGGGGGCGGCGCAGCAGCGACGGGCCGTCGGCGAGAGCGGCGAGCACGAGCTCGCGGTTGGTGAGGCTCTTCGATCCGGGGAGGGCGAGGCGGGCATCCAGCGGGCCGGTCGCTCGCGGCGCGCGCCACGGCCCCTCGTCGCCCGTCGAAGCCGAGTGATCGGCGCGGTCGTCGTCGTAGGGGCTGAAGCGGGGCGAGGAATAGCCGAATACCTGCATCGGTTACAGAGTATCGGCAGCACGAGCGAAGGGAGCCGCCGCATGACGAGCGCCGTCCTCGACCGCGTGAGCACCGCATCCGTCGACCTCGACGCCCGGCCGCGCACCGGCGCGGCCCCGCAGGCGCCGGTCGTAGACTCGCTCCCGATGACTGACGAGCTCGCCGAGCGCCGCCAGCTGTTCCAGGAGCAGGCGCTCCCGTACATGGACCAGCTCTACGGCGCCGCCATGCGCATGACCAAGAACCCCGCCGACGCCTCCGACCTCGTGCAGGAGACCTTCGTGAAGGCGTTCGCCGCCTTCGGCCAGTTCGAGCAGGGCACGAACCTGAAAGCGTGGCTGTACCGGATCCTGACCAACACGTTCATCAACGTGTACCGCAAGAAGCAGCGCGACCCGTACCAGGGGTCGACCGATGAGCTCGAGGAGTGGCAGCTCGGCAACGCGCAGTCGGCGACGTCGAGCTCGAGCCGATCGGCCGAGGCCGAGGCCATCGACCGGATGCCCGCGAGCGCCGTGAAGGACGCCCTCCAGTCGATCCCGGAGGACTTCCGTCTCGCCGTGTACTTCGCGGACGTCGAGGGCTTCTCGTACCAGGAGATCGCCGACATCATGAAGACCCCCGTCGGCACCGTGATGAGCCGGCTCCACCGCGGCAGACGCCTGCTGCGCGAGCTGCTCGCCGACTACGCCCGCGAGCGCGGGATCACGCTGAAAGAGACCACCACCACTTCGAGGAGCACGACATGACCGACTGCGGCTGCGACAAGGCCAAAGCCGAGCTCGAGGAGTTCCTGCACAACGAGCTCAGCGCCGAGCAGTGCCAGGACATCCGCGACCACATGGCCAACTGCGACGACTGCTCGGCCGAGCATCTCGTCGGCCTCACCCTCACCACCAAGGTGAAGGAGGCCTGTCAGGAGAAGGCGCCGGACGAGCTCCGGTCGATGATCCTCGGTACGATAGAGAAGCTCGACGCCAAGGCCTAGAGCCCGCGTTCACGCGAACGGGCCCGCCCCTCCTGACGGAGGATGCGGGCCCGTTCGGCGTTCTGCGGCCTAGTCGCCGAGCGCGGCGTCCATGATCGCGGCGTGCTCCTGCGCGCTGCGCTTGGTCGATCCGGTCGCGGGCGAGGCGGATGCCGGGCGCGAGATGACGCGGACGGGCCGGCCCTCGCGCTTGGCGCTCTCGAGCGCGAAGAAGGGCCACGCGCCCTGGTTCTCGGGCTCATCCTGGACCCACACGAGCTCGGCCTCGGGGTAGCGGTCGACGACCTCCTGCAGCTCGGCCGCGGGCAGCGGGTAGAACTGCTCGAGCCGCACGAGCGCGACGCCCTGCGTTCCGCGCTTCTCGATCTCGCTCTTGAGGTCGTAGTGGATCTTGCCGGCGTGCAGGAGGACGCGGCGCACCGACTGCGGCTCGGTGATGTTCGCGTCGTCGAGCACGGGTTCGAAGCGGCCCTCGGTGAAGTCGGCGACCTCGCTCGTCGCGCCGCGCAGTCGCAGCATCGCCTTCGGGGTGAAGACGATGAGCGGGCGGCGCGGGCGGGCGTAGGCCTGGCGGCGCAGGAGGTGGAAGTACGACGCGGGCGTCGACGGGCGCGCGACGGTCATGTTCTCCTCGGCCGCGAGCTGCAGGTAGCGCTCGATGCGCGCCGACGAGTGGTCGGGGCCCTGGCCCTCGTAGCCGTGCGGCAGCAGCAGCACGACGCTCGAGCGCTGGTTCCACTTCTGCTCGGCCGACGAGATGAACTCGTCGATGATCGTCTGCGCGCCGTTGGCGAAGTCGCCGAACTGGGCCTCCCACAGCACGAGCGCGTCGGGGCGCTCGACCGAGTAGCCGTACTCGAAGCCCATCGTCGCGTACTCGCTCAGCAGCGAGTCGTAGATCCAGAACTTCGCCTGGTTCTCGGCGAGGTTCGCGAGCGGCAGCCACTCCTGGCCGTTCGCGCGGTCGTGCAGCACCGCGTGGCGCTGCACGAAGGTTCCGCGACGCGAATCCTGGCCCGACATGCGCACGGGCGTGCCCTCCATGAGGAGGGAGCCGAGCGCGAGCAGCTCGCCGAAGCCCCAGTCGATGCCGCCGTTGCGGCTCATCTCGACGCGCTTCTTGAGCATCGCCTGCAGCTTGCCGTGGATGGTGAAGCCCGCGGGCGGGTTGTCGTGCGCGTCGCCGATGTGCTGGATGACCTCCACCGGCACGCCGGTCGTCTCCGGCTCCGCCGCGATCGTCTCCATCGCGGGCGAGGTGACCGCGCCGGCTCCGACGACGGGGATCTGCCCCGTCTGAACGGCGTGCGTCTCGGCGAAGGCGACCTCGAGGCGCTCCTGGAAGTCGCGGTGCGCGGCGTCGAACTCGTCCGGCGTGATGTCGCCGCGGCCGACGAGCGACTCGGTGTAGAGCGTGCGCACCGAGCGCTTGGCCTCGATGAGGTTGTACATGAGCGGCTGCGTCATCGAGGGGTCGTCGCCCTCGTTGTGCCCGCGGCGGCGGTAGCAGACGAGGTCGATGACGACGTCGCGCTTGAACTGCTGGCGGTACGCGAAGGCGAGCTCGGCCACGCGCACGACGGCCTCGGGGTCGTCGCCGTTGACGTGGAAGATCGGCGCCTGGATGGTCTTCGCGACGTCGGTCGAGTAGTTCGACGACCGCGCCTCGCCGGGAGGCGTCGTGAAGCCGACCTGGTTGTTGACGACGACGTGGACCGTGCCGCCCGTGCGGAAACCGCGCAGCTGCGACAGCTGGAGCGTCTCGAGCACGACGCCCTGACCGGCCATCGCCGCGTCGCCGTGGACGAGCACGGGGAGGACGCCGAACTGGCCGTCGCCCTTGCGGTCCTGCTTGGCGCGGACGATGCCCTCGAGCACGCCGTTGACGGCCTCGAGGTGCGAGGGGTTCGCGGCGAGGTAGACGGGGATCTGCTTGCCGCTCATCGCGGTGAAGACGCCCTCGGTGCCGAGGTGGTACTTCACGTCGCCCGAGCCCTGCACGCTGCGCGGATCCTGCGTGCCCTCGAACTCGCGGAAGATCTGGCCGTAGGTCTTGCCCGCGATGTTGGCGAGCACGTTGAGGCGGCCGCGGTGCGCCATGCCGATGGCGACCTCGTCCATCTCGGCCTCGGCGGCACCCTGGAGGATCTCGTCGAGCAGCGGGATGACCGACTCGCCGCCCTCGAGGCTGAAGCGCTTCTGACCGACGTACTTGGTCTGCAGGAACGTCTCGAACGCCTCGGCCTGGTTGAGCTTGGCGAGGATGCGCATCTGCTCGTCGTGCGTCGGCTTCTGGTACGGCCGCTCGAGGCGGTCCTGGAACCAGCGGCGCTGCGCGGGGTCGGCGATGTGCATGTACTCGAGACCCACGGTGCGGCAGTACGAGTCGCGCAGGACGCCGAGGATCTCGCGCAGGAGCATCGTGCGCCGGCCGCCGAAGCCGCCCGTGACGAACTCGCGGTCGAGATCCCAGAAGGTCAGCCCGTGGCTCGCGATGTCGAGGTCGGGGTGGCTGCGCTGGCGGTACTCGAGCGGGTCGACGTCGGCCATGAGGTGGCCGCGCACGCGGTACGAGTTGATGAGCTCCTGCACCCGCGCGGTCTTCGAGACGGCGTCGGAGAGGTCGACGTGGATGTCCTGCGCCCAGTGGATGGGGTCGTAGGGGATCCGCAGGTCGGCGAAGATGTCCTCGTAGAAGCCGCGCTGCCCGATGAGCAGCTCGTGCACCTTCTTGAGGAACTCGCCCGACCCGGCGCCCTGGATGACGCGGTGGTCGTACGTGCTCGTGAGCGTGATGGTCTTGCCGATGCCGAGCTCGGCGAGCGTCGCGGGCGAGGAGCCCTGGAACTCGGCCGGGTACTCGAGCGCCCCCGCGCCGATGATGGCGCCCTGCCCGCGCATGAGGCGCGGCACGGAGTGCACGGTGCCGATGCCGCCGGGGTTGGTGAGCGAGATCGTGTTGCCCTGGAAGTCGGCGGCGGCGAGCTTGCCGTCGCGAGCGCGCTTGACGACGTCCTCGTAGGCGGTCAGGAAGTCGCCGAAACCCATCGACTCGCACTTCTTGATGCCGGGGACGAGCAGCGCGCGCGAGCCGTCCGGCTTCGGCATGTCGATCGCGATGCCGAGGTTGATGTGGGCGGGCGTGACGACGACCGGCTTCCCGTCGACCTCGTCGTAGTACACGTTCTGGCTGGGGAACTCGCGCAGCGCGCGGACCATCGCCCAGGCGATGAGGTGCGTGAAGGAGACCTTGCCGCCGCGGGCGCGCTTGAGGTGGTTGTTGATGACGATGCGGTTGTCGATCATCAGCTTCGCCGGGATCGTGCGGACGCTCGTCGCGGTCGGCACGCTGAGCGAGGCGTCCATGTTCGCGGCGAGAGCCTTGGCCATGCCCTTGAGCGGGGTGACCGAGTCCTCCGCCGGGTCCTCGGCATCGGCCGTCGCGGCGGGGGCGGAGGTCGCCGCGGGCGCCTGCGCCGGGATCGGCTGGCGCTGCGGCGGAGCGGAGGTCGTGCGGGCGACGGGCTGACTGCCCGTGATCGGCACGGAGGCAGGGGGGACGGAGGACGCCACGGGGGCGGAGGGCGGCGCGGCCTCGGGCGCATCCATCGCCACCGGGGCGGGGGAGGGCGCCGGCGCCGGCTCCGATCCCGACGCGGGCGGCGGGGCGTCGGCGAGAGCGGACTGGTGGTACTTCTCGAGGATCGGCCACCAGGACGGGTCGACCGAGTTCTTGTCCGTCTTGAACTGCTCGTACATCTCGTCAACGAGCCACTCGTTGGCACCGAACTCGCCCGCGGCGCCGCCGTCGGGGCTCACTCCGGTCACTTGGCTTGACACAGCCGACCGCCCACTTCCGTTTCGCTAGATGCTCGGATCGATTGGGAACCCTCGCTGGTCCCCAGCCCGTCAAGCCTACCCATTGAACTCCGCCTCCCCGTGCGCCGAGGGGCCGCCGTAGGCTGAAAGATGTGCGATTCTTCGACGAGCGGCCCGCCCACGATCTGACCTACTCCGACGTCTTCCTCGTGCCCGGTCGGTCGGATGTCGGGAGCCGCCTGAGCGCGGACCTGACGGTCGATGATCCGACGGCCCTGGGCATCCCCATCGTCGCCGCGAACATGACCTCGGTGACGGGGCCGCGCCTCGCCGCCGCCCTCGCGCGGCGCGGCGGGCTCGGGGTCCTTCCGCAGGACACCCCGCTCGGCGAGCTCGACGCCGCGATCCGCGCCGTCAAGAGCGCGCCCGTCATGCTCGACCCGCTCGTCACCGTGGGCGTCGAGACGACGATCGCGGAGGCGCTGCGCCGCGCGCCCGACACTCAGGGGGCCCTGCTGACGGTCGTCGACGCCGACGGGGTGCCCGCGCGGTGCATCCCCGTCAGCCGCCTGCGCGGCGCGCTGCCGGACTCGCGCATCGGCGACCTCGTGGGCGACCCCGTGCCCGCCCTCGACGACGAGGACGTCACCGACCCGCGCCAGGCGTTCGACCTCATCGATGCGGCCGGCGTCGAGGCCGTCGCCGTCATGCACCACGGTCTCATCATCGGCTCGCTGAGCGCGCGCAGCGCCGTGCGCGCGACGCTCTACGCCCCGGCGACGGATGCCCGTGGCCGGCTCCGCGTCGCGGCCGCGATCGGCGCCAACGGCGACCCGGCGGCGCGAGCCGAGGCGCTCGTGCAGGCCGGCGTCGACGTCATCGTGCTCGACACCGCGCACGGCCACCAGGAGTCGATGCTCGCCGCCGTTCGGGCCGTGGCCGGCAGGAGGCTGGGCGTCCCGCTCGTCGCGGGCAACGTCGTCACGCCCGAGGCCGTCCACGACCTCGTCGAGGCCGGGGCGGACATCCTCAAGGTGGGCGTCGGGCCGGGCGCGATGTGCACGACGCGCATGATGACGGCCGTCGGTCGCCCGCAGTTCTCGGCCGTGCTCGACACCGCGCAGGCCGCGCGCGAGAAGGGCGCCCGCGTCTGGGCCGATGGCGGCGTGCGGTACCCGCGCGACGTCGCGCTCGCGCTCGCCGCGGGCGCCTCCGCCGTCATGATCGGCTCGTGGTTCGCCGGCACGCTCGAGGCGCCGGGCGAGATCGAGGTCGACGAGGAGGGGCGCTGGTTCAAGAGCTCGTGGGGAATGGCGTCGACGCGGGCCGTCGAGCAGCGGTTCCGTCGGCTGGACGCCTTCGAGCGGGCGCGGAAGACGCTCTTCGCGGAGGGCATCTCGAGCTCGCGCATCCTGCTCGATCCGCAGCGGCCCTCGATCGACGACCTGCTCGACATGATCACCTCCGGGCTGCGCTCGTCGATGACGTACGCGGGCGCGGCGACGCTGCCGGAGTTCCACGAGCGGGCGGTCGTCGGCGTGCAGTCGGCCGCGGGCTACGAGGAGGGGAAGGCGCTGCCGGTCTCGTGGTGAGCGAGCGCCCGCGATCGTGAGCGTCGTCGCCGTCGCGCCCCCGGGCATCCGACGCTCAGCCGCGCCGGGCGCGCCTGGCTATACTTCCTCGCACCATGGATGACCCGCCGTCTTCGCCGTCCGACCCCAGTCATAGTCCCTCGCCGATGATCGGGGGCACCCGTGGGCGCTGAGTGGATCCTCCTTGGCGCGGGCGTGCTCCTCACCATCGGCACCGGCTTCTTCGTCGCGAGCGAGTTCGCGCTCGTCAATCTCGATCGCTCCGATCTCGAGGCGCGCCAGGCGCGCGGCGAGAAGCGGCTCGGGCCCACGATCGCGGCCCTCAAGATCACCTCCACGCACCTCTCGAGCGCGCAGCTGGGCATCACGCTGACGACGCTGCTCACGGGCTACACGATGGAGCCCGCGATCTCGATGATGCTCGCCGGGCCCCTCACGGCGCTCGGGCTGCCTGAGGGCGCCGTGAGCGTCGTCGGCACGATCGTCGCCGTCGTCATCGCGACGCTGCTGTCGATGATCGTCGGCGAGCTCGTGCCGAAGAACTTCGCGCTCTCGCTGCCGCGCCAGACGGCGAAGTTCGTCATCCCCTTCCAGGCGCTCTTCACGACCGTCTTCAAGCCCGCGATCTCGCTGCTCAACAACACGGCCAACGCCGTCCTCCGCGCCGTCGGCATCGAGCCGAAGGAGGAGCTCAGCGGCGCCCGGACGGCCGAGGAGCTCGCCTCGCTCGTCCGCCGCTCGGCGAAGGAGGGCTCGCTCGAGGCCGACACCGCGACGCTGCTCTCGCGCACGCTCGCCTTCTCGCAGCACTCGGCCTCCGACGTCATGACGCCGCGCCCGCGCGTCGCGAGCATCGATCGCTCCGACTCGGCGCTCGCCGTCATCGAGCTCGCGCGTCGCACCGGCTTCTCGCGCTTCCCCGTCACCGACGACTCGATCGACGACATCGTCGGAATCGTCCACGTCAAGCAGGCCGTCGCCGTGCCGCACGATCGCCGCCCCGACGTCCCCGTCTCGGCCCTGCAGAGCGACGCGCTGCGGGTGCCCGAGACGATGATGCTCGACACGCTGCTCGCCGAGCTGCGCGGCCGCGGCTACCAGATGGCGATCGTCGTCGACGAGTACGGCGGCACGGCGGGCGTCGCGACGCTCGAGGATCTCGTCGAGGAGCTCGTCGGCGAGGTCTCCGACGAGCACGACCGCGTCCTCGTCGGGGTCGTCCGCTCGCGCGACTGGCTCACCTTCCCCGGCATGCTCCGCCCGGACGAGCTCCGCGATCGCGCGGGGGTCTCGGTTCCCGATGACGGACCGTGGGAGACCGTGGGCGGCTGGATGATGTCCGAGCTCGGGCGTCTGCCCGCCGTGGGCGACACGGTCGAGATCGACGCGGGGGTCTTCCGCGTCGAGCGCCTCGACGGGCGCCGGATCGACCGGGTCAGGTACACCCCGAGACCGCGCACCGACGACGAGGAGGCCGGCCGATGATCAGCGACTCCGACTGGTGGGGCCTCGCCTGGCTCGTCGTCCTCCTCGCGGGCAACGCGTTCTTCGTCGGCGCCGAGTTCGCCGTGATCTCGGCCAAGCGCTCGCAGATCGAGCCGCGCGCCGAGGCCGGATCCCGCGCGGCGAAGACCGCGCTGTGGGCCATGGAGCACGCGACGCTCATGCTCGCCACGAGCCAGCTCGGCA
>VFQM010001994.1_pt1 | contig 16272 bp, 14 predicted proteins | sample 3512391 | NCBI WGS metagenome assembly VFQM01 (sample SAMN10412369, study PRJNA504923) | tailings metagenome | isolation source: Replicate 1 from Balatoc abandoned mine | place: Philippines
TTGGCTCATCAGAAAGAAATAAATTTTAAAAAATTCGGTAAATCATTGCCGAATTTTTTTATTTCAAAAAGTAAGAAATCTTTTCATTTTTAATTCTTTCATGCCCCCTAAATTTAGTAAATTTGCAAAACTTATTTTATAAATCATGAGTAAATCTATTGAAGAGTTAAAAGCTCAGTCAACACAAATCAGAAGAGACATTTTAAGAATGGTTCACGCCGTAAATTCAGGACACCCAGGTGGAAGTCTTGGCTGTGTAGAATATTTCACAGCACTTTATGGTAAAATGATGAACTACAAACTCCCTTTCTCTATGGAAGGAAAAGGCGAAGATCATTTCTACCTTTCTAACGGTCACATTTCTCCCGTTTTCTATTCTACATTAGCAAGAAACGGATTTTTCCCAATTTCTGAACTTTCTACTTTTAGAAAATTAAATTCTAGATTGCAAGGTCACCCAACTACACACGAACATTTAGAAGGCATCAGAATGAGTTCTGGTTCTCTTGGTCAAGGTTTATCTGTAGGAATAGGAGTAGCTTTAGCTAAAAAATTAGATGGAGATTCATCTTTAGTGTATACGCTTCACGGAGACGGAGAATTACAAGAAGGACAAATCTGGGAAGCATTAATGTTTGCTGCTGCTAAAAAAGTAGACAACTTAATTTCTACAATAGATTATAACGGAAGACAAATCGATGGTGATACAGATGATGTATTATCTCTAGGAGATTTAAATGCTAAATTAAGAGCTTTCGGTTGGGAAGTTTTAGAAGAGAAAAACGGCAACGATTTAGAAGCAGTGATTGCAGTTTTAGAACATGCAAAATCTAAAACAGGAAACGGAAAACCAGTGGCCATCATTCTTCATACAGAAATGGGACAAGGTGTAGATTTTATGATGGGTTCTCACTCTTGGCACGGAAAAGCTCCGAATGATGCACAGTTAGAAAGCGCACTTTCTCAACTTTATGTAGAAACCGAAGCAGATTATTAATTCTTCTAAATTTAATACACATGAAATTTACATACACAGAAAAAAAAGATACAAGAAGCGGTTTTGGAGCAGGTTTAGCTGAATTAGCAGACAAAAATCCAAATGTAGTAGCACTTTGTGCAGACTTAATCGGTTCTCTAAAAATGGAGAAATTCATAGAAAAAGCTCCAGAAAGATTTGTACAAACTGGTATTGCAGAAGCAAATATGATGGGTATTGCTGCTGGTTTAGCTACTGCTGGTAAAATTCCTTTCGCAGGAACATTTGCTAATTTTGCTACTTCTAGAGTTTTAGACCAAGTTCGTCAATCTATCGCTTACTCTAATAAAAATGTGAAAATCGCAGCTTCTCACGCTGGTTTAACTTTAGGAGAAGACGGTGCAACTCACCAAGTTTTAGAAGACATCGGTCAAATGAAAATGTTACCAGGAATGGTTGTAATTAATCCTTGTGATTATAACCAAACCAAACAAGCAACTCTTGCTGCCGCTGAATACGAAGGCCCTGTTTATTTAAGATTTGGTAGACCTGTAGTTCCTGTTTTCATTCCAGAAGATATGCCTTTCGAAATTGGTAAAGGAATTTTACTACAAGAAGGAAAAGATGTTACGATTGTAGCAACTGGACATTTAGTTTGGGAATCTCTTCTAGCTGCTGAAGAATTAGAAAAAGATGGAATTTCTTGTGAAGTGATTAACATTCACACCATCAAACCTTTAGATGAAGAAATCATTCTAAAATCTGTAGAAAAAACGGGTAAAATTGTGACTGCTGAAGAGCACAATTACTTAGGTGGTTTAGGTGAATCTGTAGCAGGAATGTTATCTAGAAAAAGACCAACTCCTCAAGAATTTGTTGCCGTAAATGATACTTTCGGAGAAAGTGGAACTCCAGCTGAATTAATGCATAAATACGAAATAGATGCAGAAGCTGTAGTAAAAGCGGTAAAAAGAGTTTTAGCAAGATAATTACTTATCATAGCATATAAAATAACCCTAGAAGTTTTTCTAGGGTTATTTTTTGAAAAAAACAATTAAAGTGAATTTAATTTTGCAATTCTTTTTGCAACTCAATTGCTTTTGGAAACAGAATATTATTCTCTAAATGGATATGAGTATGTAAATTTTCTTCGAATTCCTGAAGCATTTTATAAGTAACCTGATGCGTGTTACATGCATCTGAAGGTGGTGTATATTGATTTAAAAGTTGGGCAATTTTTTCGAAACGATCTCCTTCATTTTCATGTTCGTGTTTCATCATCTCAATTGGATTTTCTACTGCGCCAAAATGTGGTTTTGGTAATTCTACGCCTCTTCTTTTAGCTTCTACCATGTTTCTAATGAATGGGAATAAAACTAATTCTTCTTTTTTCATGTGAGCTCCTAAATCTTCGGCAGATTGTTTAAACAATTCGTGAACTTCAATTAACTCTGGATATCTATCGCCTTTTACTCTTCTTAATTTATCTAAAAACTGAAGCAAGTAAATGGTTTTTTCTTCTACATAACGATGATGCGTTTTCTCGATATAATCTGACAATAAATCTAAATCCCAAGCTTTAAAATCGATGTTCTGAGTTGCGTTTTGCGTTACTCTTTCTAAATCTGCATAAATATCTTCTGGATTTTTCTTTTTCACTGCACAAACTTCTTCTATACTTCTATTTCCTTTGCAACAAAAATCGATTCCGTATTTTTTAAATACAGCTGCTGTTCTAAAATCTTCGGCTACAATTCCGCCTATTGTTTTGTCTTTTATTTCCATATTTTTTTCTTTTTTGACAAGACAAAAATACAAAAATATTTTAATAGGACAAATTTATCCGAATTAAATTTAAAAAATAAAAAAAAGAACTATCTCTAGTTCTTTAAGAAGGCAATGCCTTGTTCTGTTTTAAGCGCCATATCATAGACTGATATTTCACTGAGAGAATCTCTTAATTCTTCCCTTATTCCTTTGAATTTATCATGAAAAGGACAAGGTTTCTCTGAAGTACATTTTTCTAAACCAAATGCACATCTCGTTAAAATATCTGGTCCATCTGTAGCGAGTACAATTTCTATGAGTTTAATCTTATCAATCTTGTCTAATTCTACTGAAAACCCACCTTGTTTTCCTTTATTAGAAGTCAAAATTCCCTTCTTAGAAAGAGGTTGTAAAATTTTTGCAACAAAAGCTTCTGGAGCATTTGTAGCTTCAGCGATTTGTTTTACATTGGTTTTTTTACCAGCAAGAGCTTCTTGTGCTATATAAATTACTGATTTAATAGCGTATTCACAAGCTTTAGAAAACATTTTTAAAAATTTTAATCATCATTACGACATCAAAGTTAAGCAATTTATTCGGATTTTTTTATCTTATTTGAAAAAATTCCATTTTGGTATGATTGCCAATAAACCTAATGCCACATAAGAAAACAGCGTAAACAAATCTGAATATAGCATGGTAGAAAGATAAAACTCATGCAAGTAAAAATGAAACAGAATTGCTATTGGAAATAAGATTACGCCTATTTTTCTATAAAAATAAATCCCCACAATTGATAAAAGTCCGATAATATCTACTGCGAAAATCAAATAAAAGTACCAAACTGGAATATTAATGTCTGTTTTCTGAAAATACTCGGTAAGATCTACTCCTATTCCTAAAAAAGATAATGCTACCATAAAGAAAATGGCAACATAAAAAAAAGTGGTTTTTTGAGGATTTTTATCAAAATAATTATCTTCCATTCTTTCTAAATTTATAAAAAAAGCTTTTGAAAATTCAAAAGCTTTATACTTTGCGAAAATAATAAATTATTAAACAGAAATAGCATTAATTAATCTATTTTTATCACTTAGGAACTCTTCCATAGAAATCATAGATTCAGTTCTCATAACATCTTGAATGTCATCTATTTGATAAATAATTCTTTTAGCGTCTTCAGTATTTTTAGCTCTTACCTTGCAGAAGATATTATACTTACCAGAAATTACGCTTGCTTCTACCACATTTGGAATAGACGCTAATTCTTTAAGAACTTCTTGAGTTCTATTAGATTTGGTTAATAAAATTCCAATAAATGCAGTAAAATGATAATCTAATTTACCATAATCTATATTTAAAGAAGAACCTAGGATAATTCCTGCATCTTCCATTTTCTTTACTCTTACGTGAATAGTCCCTGCAGACACATCCATCTGTTTAGCGATTTCTGTGAAAGGCATTCTTGTATTTTCTACTAAAAAATCTAAGATTTTTTTGTCTATTTCATCTAATTGATAATTCATACCAGTATTTTTAGATTATTAAATTTATAAAAATTGCTATCTTTTTTTGCAAATTTATGAAATTTAATTGAAATGATAAAATATTATTTTGACAAAAAAACATTGATTTTTATCAGAAAATTTCTAAAAATCTCTTACTTAGCAGAATCAATTTTAATAGTTTCGGGTTTATTTTTATTAGAATTCTTTAAAGAATCTTTCACTTTATTTTTCTTTTTGAAAAGATTATTAAAGCTTTTACTATACACTACACCAGCTCCATAGGTTTGGTTTGCAGTTGAAGTAAATGTGTTTCCTAAACCTAAGTTAGAAGGCTTAGAATAAGCTCTAAGGATTAATGAACCATCATTTTTCTTAGACACATCATATTCTATAATTCCTTCTCCAGAAAGATAATTTCCAGACATATTATCTGTTTTAGCAACAGGAATTCCAAAACCAGTTTTCAGTGTAACTCTTGGTGAAAGAATAAAATTACCACCAATATTGGCTCTATCTGCTGTATTAGAAGCTTGGTCTCCTTTAATGTAATTCAAGTCAATTTGGAACTGCTCACTAATCGTATTGATTACGTTGCCCAATTGTTTTAAAACCAAATTATACCCCAAATCAGAACCCACATTCCCGATATTGATATTTCCAAATCCACCTGTACTGGAAGTGTTGAAATTATTGAGAAGCAATACTGAACCAAACTGTAACGTTTTTTCGTCGTTATTGCTCATTCTTACTGTCAAAGCTTCTTTTACCTGCGAAGAAACATCTGGCGCTTGAACATCAAACTCAATTTTAGGATTTCTAAGATTTTGGGTGATTTTCGTTTGAAGCATTACATTAATCGGCGGCAAATTCGCTACTCCTAAATATTCTGTAGCATTAGAAACTGTTCTGTAATAATTTGCAGTAATATTCAATGCTGGATTAAATGGATCTCCATCCCAAGAAATGCTGCTAAATTTATCAATTTGGAAGGTTTTTTCTAGAATTGCTTTAGAAATATACGTTCCGTTTTCTACAGAATATGTTCCATCGAGAGAAATTCTTCCATTTGGTTTCATGACAAATTTTAATTTATCTGAATCTCCTCTCACCACAATATCTCCGATATCATCTCCCACCAAAACACTTACGGTAGAACCTTTATCAACACTCAAAAGAAGGTTAAGATCCATATTCAACCCTTTTTTCGTTCCTTCATCAATACTTACCACACCTGTTTTGTCTTCTTTTAAGAATCTGAGCATTTTAAACTCATCGACAGAAGAGGTGGTATTACTATTTAAGGTAAAAATACTGTTATTCAAAATTTGGAAAGGCTCTGAATCTGTTGGCGTATCTTTACCCGCAGTAATACTGAGTTTCCCATTATCAAAACCTACATACAAGTCACCTTTTCCATAAATTTTACCCCAGAATAAATCAAAATCGCTTTGTTTGGTATCTAAAAGCATTAAATTATCCGAAGTAATTAAGACGTTGGCTCCAATATTAGAAAGATTACTCAAATTAATTTGCGCCAATGAAAGCGTTCCCGAAGAATTATTTCTTCCGTCCCTAATTTTAACAGGTTCAGTAACTAAAATGTTTCCGTTTTGTAACAAGACTGTAGCATCTGCAAAAGTATAATCTACTCCGTTAAAATTAACTTTCAGTCCAAAATCCTTTAAAGCAATGTCTCCGCCGTAATTAATATCATTCATAGGACCGTTAATCGAAACAACTCCAGTTGCTTTCCCACGGAAATTAGAGAAAATATTAGTCACAAATGCCTGCACAAACCCAAGATTAAATTCTTGCAAATCTGCGGTTAAATTTAATGTAGGAGAAGTGGTATTATTATCTATAGTTCCCGTAATTTCTAATTGATTTTTTCCTAAAAATTCAGAAGAAAGGATTTTTGCATTAATGTCAAAAATATTAGGTTGAGCACTATTTTTCGCAGAAATCATCATATCTCCCAATTGTTTTCCGCTTAAGAATATATCTTTAACTTCTAAATCAACCAAAGGTTCGAAGCTGGTTTTGCTCATTTTCAACTGTATGTTTCCATTGGCAATTCCTTTTAGGTCAAGATTTCCTTTTTGGCTTGGTAATAAGTCTATAATTTTAGAAATTTCTACATTTTTTACATCTATATCAGCGGTGAAATCTTTAGCATCTTTATAAGTCGCTTCCTTTACAAACAATTCGCTTTCCTCAGAATACAATCGTAGATTTTTAATGAGAAAATCTCCCGTTTTTTTACGATAAGTAATGCTATGATTGAGTTCTGGCGATGTATCTACATTCCAAGTAAAATTGTTCAGTTTCAGTTCTGTTGGATTAAATTTCACCACATAATCTCCATTTGCATCTACACTTTGATTGAGATTAATGGCATAAGATTTCATGGCATCATTTTGCTCATCTTCTAGCGTTCCAAGTTTAAAATTAGCAATCAAATGCAATCTTTCATCATTTTCATTTTCCCCAAAAAGTGTTACATCTTTTAATACATTTTTGCTGTATTCTACCCTACCAATATTGGCGAAAATTTGTTCAGAAGGATTTGCCGTATTGATTCTGATGACCACATTATTAATCATCGCAGAATCTTTGGTTACCTTGTTTTCGTCTAGTTTATATTCTGGATTTGCTTGTGCCAAAAGTCTGTCTGCTTGAGAAATTTCTTGTTTTTTAGTCAAAATATATTTCAGAGAATTCGAATTAAGATTCAGAACCAAATCATTGGTGTTTCCATTATACGAACCGTCAATTTTTGCACCTTCAGGAATTTTTAAATTCGGTTCAAAATAATTCACCAGTTTTTGACTCACATCAAAATTATAGGTAAACTGTTGACCTTTGTACAATCTTCTTTGTGGATTTCCTACCAAAATTTTATCAAAACCATTTTGGAACATTTTTCCTAAATCTCCCAAATTATATTTTCCAGAAATGTTTCCTTTTACCACATTCGGAATATCTGCATCTACAATTCTATTTCCGTTTTCGAAGTAGGCTTTTACGCTACCATTCGGAACGTCTATTTTTTGGTCTCCTGCATAGAAAATCACATTGTTGAGTTGCGCATCAAGATTCATATCATTCAAATCCTTGAAAGCTAATTTCCCATCAATATTCCCATTGAAAACAGATTTTCCATTGCCTTGAACTCCAAAATAACTTAAATTAAAATAATCGATATTGCCTTTGATATCCGCAAAAAGTCTTGGCGTAGAAAAGTCAATTTTTCCAGTTATTTTTCCTTTTGCTTCTTCATCATTAATGGTGATAATTCCGTTATATTGTTTTTTATTAAGCGTTCCGTCTAGATAAAGATTATTAATGGTTTTTCCTGTGATATCAATTTTAGAAATATTAGATTTGGTTCTTAAAGTCAACGTATTGACATCAAAACCTCTTCCATCTACATTAAATCTCCCCGAAATTAAACCTACCGCATTGTTTTTAGTAATCGCAGAAGTATTGAAATCTTTCACATCTAAAACACCAACATATCGAGGATTTTGTTGGTCAATATCAGACAAAACAATATCTGCATTGGCTCTACCAATAGTTGTAATGGCATTTCCTTTGGCAATTACTCTTTTTGGCGAAACATCTACCGCTCCTTTATACTGAATTCTTCCAAAAGGATCTGCGAAATTCTTCATTTTATTGGCTACAAAACTCGGAACCATCGCTCGAAGTGCAGGATAAGTAAAATTGGTGGAGATATCGTTTGTTACAATATTGAAATTCCCTTTCAATAAATCTTTAAACTTAGTATTGGGTGTGTAAATATTTACATTTTCGCCCGTTAAAAGGAAATCATTCAGTCTGAAATTATTCAGCGGTCCATTCATCTCTCCCGAAAGATTGATGGCGGTATAATTATCCCATTTAGTAACAAAATAGGAAATATCATAGCCTGAAACAGCACTTCCGCGCTTCATTTTCATTTCCCAATTCACTTTATTATTGAAATCTTGCCACTTGGTTTCTTTGTCTAAATGAAAAGTAAGGTCACCTTGTAAAAGCGAATGATCGGTATAAAGTGTTAAATCCTTTAAACTCAAAAATTCTTTAGACATCGAGAAATCTGTAGAAAAAGTATCTAAAGTGTGTACTTTTCCCCATCTTTTGGTCTTAAAACTAAGATTATTAATTCTAGCAGAAATATCTGGTCCAGAAATATTAAGATGTGGTGCAATAAGATTTACATTTTCAGCTTGCAACCATTTTCCTTCGTCTCCATCATGATTTTGATTAATGATAGAAATTTTAGAATTTAAAATAACAACTCTAGAATTGAGTTTGAAAGGTGGCTTTTTAGGATCACTTGGTTTTCCACTATCAAATTTGGTAATAAATCTGTTGAAATTATCAATAGAATCACCTTTATAAGTCACCACTTTTACATCTGCTTCAGAAAGCGTCAATGTAGAGAAATCAAGTTGTCTAGATTTACCAATTTTCAAGATTGATAACCAGTCAGAATCTGCTCTAAATTGCTTAGCATAGATAAAATCATTCTTTCTGTCGTCTTTTATTCTTAGACCATGAATGATAACATCTCCCAGAATATTCACTTCTACTTTTTCTTTGGAAATTTTCACTCCAAAATCATCTTCCAAAAATCCTAAAGCTCTACTCGCTGCATAATCCTTAGTTGCAGGAAGATTGATAATAATTAAAAAAGTAAGAAATAAAAAAGACGCAATTGCGGCAAACCAAAGGAACAATTTGGCCCACCAAGAAAACTTTTGTACATCTTCAACAGCCTGAGCTACAGTTTCTTTGGCGGCTTCTACAGGATGTTCTATAGTGTGTTTTACGCCTTCTGCAACATCAGTGATTTTTTCACCAACTTTTTCTGAAATTGGTTTGTTGTTTTCGGAGTTATTATTTTCTAAATTTGCCATTAATTATGAATGAACCAATTATTTTAGGAATAGAATCTTCTTGTGATGATACTTCTGCTGCCATTATTAACGGAAATAAAATCCTTTCTAATATAGCAGCGAATCAAACGGTACACCAAGAATATGGTGGCGTAGTTCCAGAATTGGCTTCTAGAGCCCACCAACAAAACATTATTCCCGTAGTGGAAAAATCCTTCACTAAAGCAAATATACAACAAAAAGATATTTCTGCCATAGGATTTACTCGCGGACCTGGACTTTTAGGCTCTCTGCTTGTAGGAACGTCTTTTGCCAAATCTTTGGCGATGAGTTTAGATGTTCCATTGATTGAAGTTAACCATCTTCAGGCGCATATTCTTTGTCACTTTATCGAAGATGCAAATCCGATGCCACCAAAATTTCCATTTCTATGTCTTACCGTTTCTGGAGGACACACCATGATTGTTTTGGTGAAAGATTATTTTGATATGGAAATCATTGGGAAAACCATAGACGATGCAGCTGGTGAAGCTTTTGACAAAATCGGAAAAATAATGGGATTAGATTATCCTGCAGGTCCAATTATCGATAAACTCGCTAAATTAGGAAATTCAGATGCTTTCACTTTTGGAAAACCAAAATTAGAAAATTACGATTATTCTTTTAGTGGAATTAAAACTTCTGTTTTATATTTTCTTCAAAAACAACTGAAAGAAAACCCAAATTTCATTCAAGAAAATGTAGAAAATCTTTGTGCTTCTGTTCAGAAAACCATTATTGATGTTCTGATGAAAAAATTAGAAAAAGCTGCTAAAGATTACGATGTAAAAGAAGTAGCAATTGCTGGTGGTGTTTCCGCCAATTCTGGTTTGAGAGAAGCCATGCAGAATAATGTAGAAAAATTAGGCTGGAATGTTTATATCCCGAAATTTGAATACACTACAGACAATGCAGCAATGATTGCCATGGTGGCAAAACTGAAATTCGAGCGTGGAGAATTCACCGATTTAAGAACCAGCGCAACTGCAAGATACGATATGTAATGATGTTGGGTGATGAAAAATAATAATATATCGTAATTTTAAATTTTTAAACAAACTCATAACTTTTAACTCATAACTCAACAATTATGGCTTCAGGCTTTTTTGCAATATTAGATGATATCGCTGCATTGATGGACGATGTAGCAGTTGCTAGTAAACTGGCAACCAAAAAAACCGCAGGAATTTTAGGAGACGACTTGGCTGTAAACGCCGAAAAAGCAACAGGCTTCCTTTCTTCTAGAGAATTACCTGTACTTTGGGCAATTACCAAAGGTTCATTTCTTAACAAATTGATTATTTTACCCATTATTTTTGGGTTAAATTGGTTATTTCCTGCAGCCATCAAAATCATTTTGGTGATTGGTGGTTTATATTTGGCTTATGAAGGTGCCGAAAAAATTATAGAATTTTTCTTTCATAAAAATGACCACAAAACAGAACACGAAGAAGCTTTAGATGTGATGGATGATCCTATCGCTGCAGAAAAAGCAAAAGTAAAATCTGCTATCACTACTGATTTTATTTTGTCCTTAGAAATTGTAATTATTGCATTAGGTTCTGTATTAGACCAACCGCTTTTTAACCAAATTCTAACCGTTACTGTCGTTTCAATCATCGCTACAGTTGGGGTTTATGGAATTGTAGCTTTAATTGTAAGAATGGACGATGCTGGATATAAACTGCAAAAAAAATCTAAAAAAGAAGGCGGAATTTTATTTAATATTGGTCAATTGCTTATCAATATGCTGCCTTGGGTAATTAAAATTTTAGGAGTAGTAGGTACAATTGCTTTAATTTTAGTTGCTGGAGGAATTTTCCTACACAATGTAGAATATTTACATCATTTGGTTGAAGATTTACCTACACCTGCTATTCTCAATGAATTTGGCGCTGGAATTATTGGCGGTTTATTGATGGTAATTTTGATTACAATTGGCAAAAAAATCATTTCAATGTTCAAAAAATAATAAAATGAAACTTTTCTTTGGCGAAATTATTCCAGATGTAAAAATTAATAACGAAGAGCAACAGCACATTGTGAAAGTTCTTCGTATGAAAGAAGGCGAAGAAATCTTTGTGACAGACGGAAAAGGAAATCTCGCCAAAGGAAACCTCGTTTTTGAAGGGAAAAAAGTCAGTCTGAACGTTACGGAAGTTCAAGAATATTTCCCAAAACTCACCAGACAATTGCATATTGCGATTGCACCTACCAAAAACATCGACAGAATTGAATTTTTCGTGGAAAAAGCAACAGAAATGGGCATTTCCGAAATTACCATTCTGAATACTGAAAAAACAGAACGTAAAAACCTGAACATCGAAAAGCTTAGAAAACAAGCGATTGCAGCTTCTAAACAAAGTTTAAGATTCTTCTTTCCAAAAATTAATAATGTTACAAAACTTTCAGATTTTATTAAAAATGTAAATACGGAAATGACTTTTGTAGCACATTGCGATGTTGTTTTTGAACGCATCAACCTTAGCGAAATTCCAGAATTGGCAAATCCTACTTTCCTTATTGGTCCAGAAGGTGATTTTTCTGAAAAGGAAATTAAAATGTTAGCCGAAAAAGGCATTAAAGCTGTTTCACTGGGGCACCAAAGATTAAGAACAGAAACCGCAGGGATTTTCGTAGCTGCGTGGAATTATGAAAAAATGATTTAATTATTCATATTTAATCTTAATTTTCTCAAAATTAACTTTTCCTTTTTTTAAGTAAAACTCTAAGGAATCATTTGTTCTTATATTCTCAAAAGACCAACCTTTTTTTATTTTGGAAATTGTATCCTTATTTACTACAAATTCATAAAACTTGTTTGATTTCCCAACACCACCTTGGATATAAACGAGTTTCTAAATATTTTCCTTATTTGCTAAAAAACATAATTGTTGATGTGGCTTATTTGGATATACTTTAACATCTGTTATATTGAAATTTTCATTTGGATTTGCTAATTTAAAATCTCTTCCGTACAAAGCTTCTAAAAATTCAATAATTGAAATTGGAAAGTATTTAACATCAGTATAAATTTGCCAATTATTGGAATTTTCCACAAAAGAATTCTCTTTTTTACACGAAAAAGTAAATAATAAAAACAATATAAAGATTAGTTTTTTCATAGCTTTTCATTTATCTATTCAAAAACCTTTCCAAAAGTTCTTCGCCACTTCTGATAGAATTTACTGTCCATCTGATTTTCATTTCCAGTAATTTTTCATCAGAAAGTTTGTAATCAATTCCAGATTTCATAAGCTTTTGCTTCAATTCGTACATACAAATTGCAGCCGCCACAGACACATTAAAACTCTTTGTAAAACCATACATGGGAATTGCCAAAGTTTCATCTGCAAAATCTAAAATTTCATCAGAAACGCCTTCTAATTCTGTCCCAAAAACTAATGCAATCGGTTCTTTTACTTCGTAATCAGGCAACATGGTTGCATTATTCTCTGGAGAAACCGCCAAAATTTTATAACCTCTGTTTTTAATTTCCTTCAAAGAATCTAAATTATTAGGCATTTTTTCTACTTTTACCCAAGTTTCTGCACCTTTCGTCACCTTTAGATTTGGGTTGAAAACATTTTCTTCTTCCAAAGCAACCACGTGATGAAAACCGCAAGCTTCCACACTTCTTACAATCGCTGCTGCATTACGGAATTGATACACATCTTCCATCACGGGAAGTACAAAATCTGAACTTTCCTGAGAAAAATGCTCTATTTTGCTCAATCTTTCATCAGTAAGAAATTGTTTTAGATAATCAAAAGTTTCTTGAAGTCTGTTTTTAGGAATCATTTGGCAAAATTGCAAAATATTTTAGAAATTAACTTTAAATTTTTAACTTTAAAGTCTGAAAAATTCTACAAAAAAGAAAATTTTACATGAAAAGAAAAGTCCTCATCATATACACAGGCGGAACCATCGGAATGGAGAAAGATTATGAAACCAATAGTCTTCGCGCTTTTGATTTCAATCATATTTTCAATAAAATCCCAGAGATGAATCTGCTGGAATGCGAAATAAGCGTTCATCAGTTTTCAGAACCTTTGGATTCATCAGATGTAGGACCAGAAGAATGGAAGGAAATCGCTCAACTGATTGAAAAAAATTATCACCTTTTTGATGGATTTTTGATTCTTCACGGAACAGATACGATGGCATATACTGCTTCTGCACTGAGTTTCATGTTCAAAAATTTAAGAAAACCTGTGATTTTGACGGGTTCGCAATTGCCAATCGGAGATTTAAGAACTGATGCCAAAGAAAATTTACTCACGAGTCTTTATTACGCGAGTTTATATCAAAATGATGAAGCAGTGGTACAAGAAGTGGCGCTATATTTCGAATATAAATTATTGAGAGGAAACCGTTGTTTAAAATATTCTGCCGAGAATTTCGATGCGTTTATCAGTCCAAACTACCCTATTTTAGGAGAATCTGGTGTTCACTTGAAGGTGGAAGAAGCCATGCTGTATAGAAAGCCTTATCAAGAAGATTTTTCGGTGGATTTACATTTGAATGACAGCATCCTTTTGTGGAGAATTTTCCCTGGAATCAATTTAGAAAGTTTGCCTCAAATTCCTAAAATCAAGGTTTTAATTCTTCAAGTTTTCGGTTCTGGAACAATTTTCAGCAATAAAAAAACGGAAGAAGTCCTTCAAAAAATAAGAAATAACGGAACTGAAATTGTAGTGATTTCTCAATGTGTTTCTGGTGGAATAAGCATCGGAAAATATAATAACAGTAATATTTTCAAAAAAATAGGCGCAATAAGCGGTCATGACATCACTGCCGAAAGTGCCTTGGCAAAAGCTATGCATTTAATTGATAATCCAAATTATTCAGGTGATTTTGCAGAAAATTTTAAGAAAAATCTACGTGGAGAAATTTCGGAAATTGAAGAATAAACTTTACCTTTGCCATCTGAAAAAGAAAGGTGTCCGAGTGGTTGAAGGAGCTACCCTGGAAAGGTAGTATACGGGTAACTGTATCGAGGGTTCGAATCCCTTCCTTTCTGCAAAAAATCCGCAACTATTGCGGATTTTTTTTATTGAAATCTTTTCAAATCTACTTCTGGTTGAATTTCTTCGTCGTTTTCTAAATGATGGTAAAGGTTAATGGAGAAATAATTTCCATTGAGAATTCCTCTTGCTCCCAATCCGTTAAACACATATAAATTACCAAATTCTGGATGATTTCCTAAAATCGGCCTTCTATCTTTAACAGTAGGTCTAAAACCAAATTTCACCTCTTTTATTTCGAAATCATGCGGATAAAACTCTGCTAAAGCATTGGTGAGTTTTTCTACCGCAGCATCGTCTATTTTATGATGGATTTGTTCACGGTCATACGTTCCGCCATAGTAATAATTTCCGTTGTTCAATGGAAAAATAAAATGCTTCTTTTTAATGGTAAATCCTTCTTCTAAAGGCACAGAAAGCTGAACTTCTAAATGATGGCCTTTATTCTGATGTACAGGGATTTCTGCAAAAAAAGGGTTTTCTTTGACCGCCATCCCTTCGGCAAAGATTATTTTTTTAAACGAAATATCTTTGTAGGTAGAATCTGTTGGTATCAATAATTTATATTCAAATTTTTCTTTGATAAGATAATTTTGACTTTCTAAAAAGTTCATCATATCTATGAAAAAACCACTTACATCTAAGCGAGCCGATTGATTCACCACTCCACAATCAAATGGATTTTTGACAGAATTAAGTTTTACAAAATCTTTAGAAAGGAAAGGTTTTAAACTTTCGTCATCTGATTTTTTCAGCCATAATTCTTTTTCTTTTTCGTCATGAAAAACTCTTAGAATGGGTTTTTCTATCAAGTAATTTTGACCTGTATATTGTTTTATTTCGGTCATGGTATTTTTAAGAGAATCGATTTGTTCTTGCGCCAACCAAAACGTGGTAAAACGTTTAAGAACCGCAGGATTTATCATCCCAGCAGAAACCATTGATGCACTTTTTTTGCCTTCGGTAAAAAGTAAAAATGATTTATTATTTTTAATGAATTGATGCGCTAAAAACATTGCTGCATAACCATCTCCTACGATAATATATTCTACGGATTTCGTCATAAATTGTCAATAAAAAAACCTAAGCAAAGATACTTAGGTTTTTGTTTATATAAGGATATTTGGATTAATAATTCCACATATCATTTTCCATTTCTAGAATTTGATTTTTAATTCTGTCTGATTCTTCTAATTGTTCTTCAGCATCATTAGGAATATAGTCTTTGATAATTCCTGTACCTAAACCATTGTCTGATTTATAGATAATTGAAGAAAATCTTCTAGCATTAAGAATATCATCATAAGTTAAATCTGAAGATAAGTTTTTGCTATTGAAAACTACAGAATTTGCAAGAACTTCTCTAGCATCTGGATAATACACCCAGAAAAGATCAATCAATTCATCTTTGTTACCTAAAGAAACACCATCTGCAGTTTTTTCTGCCATCATGGTAGGATCTGGTCCCATCGCAGCAATACCAAGAAGTCTGTATTTCATTTGACCATCTCTTCTGTCTACGTACCACATTCCTTTAACTTTAAGAAGTTTTACGCTTTCAGTTTTAGTTTCAATAACGTCTGTTCCAGCTTTGATATCTTCTGGAGTAAGTTTTTCTCCAGCATTTCTTTTATCAATTAACCAATCAGATTCTTTAGTAACAGATAATCTCTGCTTAATCGCTTCAGGAGCAAGCTTGGTCATGAACATTTCATCATCATACACTTCTTTAATATCACCACTCATGATGTTATCAATCAACAATTGATATAAAGATTTATTTTGAGAAACAATTCCGTCAGCATTATGATAAAATGGTTGATTGATTTTTTCATTCATATCAATAATTTCCCAAACCACCATACTTCTTAGCACATCCTTTTCATCTATGTAACCATAGCTAATAGGCTTGTTTCTAGCTGAAATAACTGAATCACCTTTCTTAACAGTCCCAATCTCTCTGTATACTCTGAAAGCTGCAGGAGATTTAGCATTTAATATAGATAATGAGTTGATAGGCTCTAAATCAGCTTCTGGTTGAGCTGTAGTTG
>VFQM010001995.1_pt1 | contig 16271 bp, 11 predicted proteins | sample 3512391 | NCBI WGS metagenome assembly VFQM01 (sample SAMN10412369, study PRJNA504923) | tailings metagenome | isolation source: Replicate 1 from Balatoc abandoned mine | place: Philippines
ATCGAAACTCCCTTGCATAGCGCCCCGATTCACATCGGGGCAAAAAGTAAATGCAAGGAGTTAAAAAGTATTTGCTGTACGATGCGAAATTAGATAAAGCTTTTCCCCGAGTACGACATCTTGCGTTAAGCTTGTTTTATCAAAGTGTTAAGTGGAGGCGATTTGAAAATTCTAAAATTGGAAGATTGAAAAATTCCGAGAAGACAAACGCTTATTTTCAGAAGAATCGGTTGAAGATCAAGTAATTTTCCAATTTTGTAATATTCCAATTTTTCAATCACTAATTCGTTTCGCGGTTTTTTTGCCTACCTTTGCACACCCAAATCGAAGCGAATTCTGTGAAAGCGAGAACATTAAAGAAAGACAAAGTCAATATCATCACCATGGGTTGCTCCAAAAACCTGGTGGATTCCGAAGTCCTTTTAACTCAATTGAAAGGCAACGGAATCGACGCCAGCCACGAGTCCAACTCACAGGATAACAACATCATCATCATCAATACCTGCGGATTCATCGACAATGCCAAGCAGGAGTCGATTGATACCATCCTTCAATATGTGGATGCTAAAGAGCAGGGTTTGGTGGACAAGGTTTACGTGACGGGTTGTCTTTCTCAGCGCTATAAAGACGATTTGGAAAAGGAAATCCCTCAGGTGGATGCATTTTTTGGAACGCGCGATTTGCCTGCGATTTTGAAGAAATTCAAGGCAGACTACAAGCATGAATTGGTCGGAGAGCGTCTGTTGACGCACTCGGCCCACTACGCCTACATGAAGATTTCCGAGGGTTGCGACCGTCCTTGTTCCTTCTGCGCCATTCCGCTGATGCGTGGAGGACATATTTCCCGACCTATTGAGGAATTGGTCAAAGAAGCCCAGCACAAAGCCGCCAATGGGACCAAGGAATTATTGCTGATTGCCCAGGATTCCACCTATTACGGTTTGGATATTTACAAAAAAAGAAATCTTACCGAGCTCCTTCGCAACCTCTCCGATGTGGAGGGGATCGACTGGATTCGACTTCACTATGCCTACCCGACGGGTTTCCCGATGGATGTGATCGAGGTGATGAAAGAGCGTCCGAATATCTGCAAGTACTTGGATATTCCTTTGCAGCACGGTTCGACTGATGTACTGAAGGCCATGCGCCGAGGCACCACCCGTGAGAAGCAGGAAGAACTCATCCATAGCATCCGCGAGATGATTCCGGAGATTGCGATCCGAACTACCCTGATCGCCGGACATCCGGGTGAGGGAGAAAAGGAATTTCAGGAGATGGTGGACTTTGTGGAGCGGATGAAATTTGAGCGATTGGGTGTGTTTACTTATTCTCATGAGGAAAATACCCATGCCTACTCGATGGAAGACAAACTTTCGCAGGAAGAGAAACAAGACCGGGCAAATCACCTCATGGAAGTTCAAGAGCAGATTAGCTACGACTTAAATCAGGAAAAAATCGGAAAAACTTTTAAAGTCCTGATCGATAAAAAGGAAGGTGGACACTTTGTCGGTAGAACCGAATTTGACTCCGTAGAGGTGGACAATGAAGTCTTGATTGATGCTTCCAAGTTTTACTGCCGAGTGGGAGACTTTGTTCAAGCCAAGGTTTTTGACGCGACGGAGTTTGATTTGTATGCGACGGTGGAAGAGTAATCAGAAATTTTAAACTGGGATTTGATGTTTTTTTTGAAGTCATCCCAGCCCCTAAAGGAAAAGAGGTATAAGTTTCATGGGAGAATTTCTTATTTATTTGAGGTAAAATTTTGCTGATTGCGTTTTTTTTTTTTTTTTGAGGGAAATTAATTCTATAAACCAAAAAACAATCATGAAAAAGTTGATTTTATCTTTAATTATCGTGTCTCCAATGTTTGTCAGCAACATGGCTGGAGCTCAGGGTGTGGAAGGTCCAGGGTTTGGAGAGCCTACCCTGCGGAAACAGTATTGTGATTCTCGGAAAATCACCTACGCATGCAAATATTTATCAGAAGGTGAAGACTGTCCTCTGACTCACACAACCAATTGTTCTTAAAAATTCTTGAAAGGGCGGAAGTATCGGCCCTTTCTCCTTTTCAAAATTTGATTATACGTTATTCTGGCAGTAGGCAAATTTTCCTCTAATTATGGTCTGGGAGACCGTAGACGGGAGATCAAAGAAGTTTAAGAGTTGGCATTTACTAGTTCAATTAAATTCTTTAAATATGCTACTGTCAAAGTTCAATATACCCAGATTCAAAATTTTATTTATGCTGAAATCAAGCATCTATTTGTTTTTCTTGATCCTATTTTCTTGTCGACCTAATGAGGGAGAATTTTCTAAATATTCTATCGAAATAGTTGATTATAATTTGTTAGGATCGGGTGATCTAATTTTCGATAAACCACATCATGTCTTAAACGATACTTTGTTTAGTTTTGATGTTTACCAGAGAAAAATCACGAAAGTGCCACTAAATTTTGGTCCTAATGAATCAATTGACCTTTCTTTTAATTTTGATTCCAGTCCAAACGAATTTTATTATATAAATTATGATTCTATATTATTTTCTACTGGGAGTGAACTATTTTTAACAGATCAGAAAGGTAATCGATACCATTCTATCAAACTATTTGAAAAATTGAATGACATCAAAAATGAAGTTTATACCGAGTTTCCATTTAGTGGATTTGCCAAGCACCTATTCTTCAATAAAACTTCGAATTCTGTTCTTTTTTATTTTGCAAAAAAAAGTCAGACCGATAATAAAAAAGTCTTTGGAGAAATAAACCTTAATAACGGTAAGTGGAGAACTTTCGATTCATTTCATCCTCAAGAATACATGGGAGTACCTTTGAATTACACTACATTTCCGAGTGTTACTTGGACTCCGCAAGGGTTTGCCTTTATTTATTCAATATCACCAACAATAGTTTCGGTCGATACTGTTATAAATGATCAAAATGAATTTCAAATTTCTAGTTTTGAAGGCAAGCAGTCAGCCGAGCCTCAAACTAATAGGGATCTTTGGTCATCCGAATATTTTGAAAATTGGGTATTAACATCTCCTAATTATCTAAAGATTTTATATGACCCTGTGAGAAATCTTTATTATAGGTTTTCGCAGGTCCCGTTAAACCAGTCTCCAGAAGGTGGCGAATATTTTTATGATTTTCTCATCAAAAATGCTGATGTTTACTTAACCATATTGACTAGTGATTTCAAGGTTGTTTACAACGAAAAGCTACCAAAAGGTAAATATGATCCTACTAGAAGTCTTGTTTTCTCAAAAGGGCTTTGGGTGCCTCATGAAATCTCGATTGTTGAAAATGAGGATTTTTTATATGGTGCTTTGTTTCAAATTATTCAATTGGAAAATTGAAAATTAAAACCCTTATTGGTAAACTCAGTATAATTTCTGTTTTAGTACTTTTTCGAAACAGGTTTCCCCAATCCAAATTAATAATCCATATTCACAGGTTAAAGAATTGATCGAATAATTCTTACTTTTTGCCCTTTCCCCCGCATCCCCTAATTTAGCCGATCTAAAATTTCCCGAATGAAGCTGATCGAAGTCACCACTCCCGCCCGTCAGAAAGACTTTATCGAAATGGCAGTGAGGCTTTACCAAAATGGGGCCTCGTCCAAAAAATGGCTTCTGAAAAATCCGTTTAGGCAGAGATTAAACTTCAATATTTCCTGGGGATTAAAATTAAAGATGCCCATCGAATTCGATGGGCATCTTTAATTTTCTTATCAGTATAGCCGGTAGGAAACTCCAAAAGAATACCTTCCCATAGGGCCATAGCCTGCTTCTCCGTAGACCCCCAAATTTTTCCATGGGAAATATCGAACTACCGCTGTAGCACCTCCTATATACTGCATGTCATCATCAGGTTCGAAGTCCGACCATTCCACCGCCTCGCCCATTTGAATCGGAGTAAGAATCGTAAAGGATCTGGAAGTAAGACCTGCATAGCCCAACACCTGAATTTCCCATTTTGCTTGATCTTTGATCCAATGAAGTTCATTTGCAAAAAAGGAACTAAAGTCAAACCCAAAGCGAATTCCCATTGGAGTATATACTCTTTCGTAATCAACTTCTTTAACTGTATAGGGTTCGATGGGATATCTGGAAATAAAGCTTGATTTTCTATATTGGTGACCTACATAAGCGCCAATAATTATATGTTTTCCAATGTGACGATCAGCTGTAAGTTGATAATAAAGTCGGGTAAAATCAGCCTCCGTATATCGGAAATCATCAGGAGAAATGGACGCACTTAGTATCCATTTTGAATGGTTTGATTCAATTTGTTGTGCGAAACTAAGTTTTGCAATCCCAAGAATTAGAATGAGGAAAAAATATTTTTTCATCTTATTCAATTTTATTGGCTTTTCATTTTCCAGGAGATCAAACCTGTACTGTAAATCTGACTTTCCGAATCACTAAACTGAACAATTTGGTGTCCTAAATTGTCATCCTTACTTCTAATGGTAAATTCCACTTTTGTATCGATAGGTACATTTTCACTTTTTGGCATAGTCAAAGTGATTTTTATTAAATCCCCATTCCCACCGTCTCTTTCTGTCCAATGAACCTTCATGTAATCACCAATGGAAGTGGTTGTCCAATTTGCAATGAAGGTGTTCATAGTTTTCCATTTTTTATCCTTTAAATCTCCCCTGCTTATGTCCCCGTAGGTATAAACTAAAGCGTCTCCTGATTTCTGGGTAGCCACTCGGGCAGTTAATTCTATTGCTCCCGCTGTCCAATGCTCAATCGCAGATAAGTCAGGAACTTGTATCTGGTAGATATATTCTCCAGCACCAATTGTTCTTGAGTTTCGGTCAATACTTAAAAAATTGTCAAGACCAATTCGTTCATTGTAACCCAATACCCAAATTTCATGGTTGACGGCATTATCTTCAGTGATTTTATAGTCTAGTTTTATCAATTCTTCACCCACTAATTTGAACCCGTCAACTTCTTTAATTGATTCATCCAACTCTTGGAATACTAAAACTATTTCGGCATCGGATCCATTTATTCGTTTACTAAGGGTTTTTTCAAAATTTGGAATATAAATCTGAAGACCGTTTTCCTGGTTTTGATTTGCAGAAATCAAAGACAAGATATTTGAATCAAAAAAAATTCTGGATTTTTTTTGATGGAATTCTAGGTCCTGTAATAAAAAGTTGAAATCACCGTCAGACTTTTCGCCAGCCAATTGGTAAACTAAGTCCCTAAATTCTGAATTTTCACTCTGTAGAAGAATTTCTTTGGCTAACTCAAGCTTGCCTTCAAATTGATTTGGTAAATTGTTCACATGGTGGTCAGGATTAAATTCTTGGGGATCTAAAGTGCACCCCCCCCCTACAAGAAGTAGACCAAAAACACCGATAAAAATGGCGTTAAACGACAAATTAAATTTTTTTACTAAGTTTTTCATTTTTTTTGGTTTGGAATGTTTAAAAAATTTAACTAATATAAATAGAGAGATTTAAATTATCTATCCAACCTAAGAAAAAAGTTTAATGGTTCCGTTGTGCTGCTTTTCCGAAAGCAGCATCATCAATTATCGAATCGTCCAGCTCCGATCATAATCGGAGGAGAATCAGAACTATGCCCTCCCACATTCTTTTTGCCCTTTCCCCCGCATCCCCTAATTTAGCCGATCTAAAAATCCCCGAATGAAGCTGATCGAAGTCACCACTCCCGCCCATCAAAAAGAGTTTATCGAGATGGCGGTGAAGCTTTACCAAAACGAGAAAAACTGGATTCGCCCGCTAGACAATGACATTGAGGGGCTATTTCACCCCGAGACCAACAAGCTTTTCCGAAATGGGGCCAAAGCCAAGCGATGGCTACTTCAGGATGAAAAAGGCCAAACTATCGGTAGAATCGCAGCCTTTGTCAATCCCAAGATGAAGGAAAAGCAACCTACGGGAGGTGTGGGTTTCTTCGAATGCATCAATAATCAGGAAGCGGCTTTTCTCCTTTTCGATACCGCAAAAGCTTGGCTTCAGAGTGAAGGCATGGAAGCCATGGACGGTCCGATCAACTTTGGAGAGCGCGATAAGTGGTGGGGGCTGTTGGTCGATGGATTTTCGGAGCCGAACTACAACATGCCTTGGAACTTCACCTATTACCAGAAGTTTTTCGAGGATTACGGCTTCCAACTCTATTTCAAGCAGTACACTTACATGCGCCCGGTACAGGATCTCGGTTTTGACGAAAAGATGATCCAGCGTGCCAATATGATCATGGCAAATCCGGATTACTCCTTTCGGTACATCCAAGGAAAAGAGCTTCAGGAAAAGGCTCCGGAGTACTTCATGACGGTGTACAACAAAGCCTGGGCCCGTCATATGGGTAAGTCGATCGCCTTGAAGGAAGCCCAGCTAATGTTTGGCAAAATGAAGCCGATCATCGATCCGAGATTGATCTACTTTGCCTTTCACAAAGGCGAACCGGTCGGCTTTTTCATCCAAATTCCGGAGATCAATCAGATTTTCAAGCATGTGAATGGGAAAATGGACCTGATCGGAAAGCTGAAGTTTCTATTTTATAAGACCTTCTTTCCACCCAATAAAATGCTAGGCTTAGTCTTCGGTGTAGTTCCGGAGCATCAGGGCAAGGGTGTGGAAAGCGCCATGATCATCAGCTATGACAAGATGAGTGGGAAGCCTTCTTTTCCATACAAAACCATCGAGATGAACTGGATCGGAGACTTCAATCCGAAAATGATGCGGGTGTGTGAACAGCTACTTGCGACGATTTACAAAACCCACCATACCTATCGGTATTTATTCGATCGGGAAAAGCCTTTTGAAAGACACCCTATCTTTGATTGACGATATACGAATTTAGATTTACGATATACTAAGGAGCTTCAATCCTTATTTTACAAATCGGGTAATCAAGTTTTAATGTAGAATATCGAAATCTTCTACACCACAATCTTACAATCTTCCAATATTTCAATTTTACAATCCTATACATGAAAAAATACGACGTGACCGGCATCGGAAATGCCTTGGTAGATATCGAGTTTAAAGTGAAAGACCAATTTTTCCTTGAAAACGGGGTAGAAAAGGGTCTTATGACCTTAGTCGATGAAGATCGCCAAAATTCCCTCATGCAGGTCATTAATACCGAAGAGGCGAAAAAGCAGGCTGGTGGATCTGCGGCAAACTCCATTGTAGCGGTAAGTCAGTTTGGTGGTAAGTCCTTCTACTGCTTCCGAGTGGCTAACGATGAATTGGGACACTTTTATCTTCAGGACTTGATTGATTCTGGAGTAGATATTGCCTTGGTTCCGGACCGGTTGGAAAATGGGGTAACCGGCAAATGCCTGGTGATGGTGACGGAAGATTCCGAACGAACCATGAATACCTTTTTGGGAATCACCCAGAATTTCTCAGTCAAAGACATCCATGACTCGGCTATCAAGGATTCCAAATACCTGTTTATTGAAGGCTATCTGGTGACCTCTTCCAATGGTAAAGAAGCTATGCTACATGCTAAAAAAGTGGCTGAAGAAGCCGGAACTAAAGTTGCTTTGACGTTCTCCGATCCGGCTATGGTAAAGTATTTCAAACCAAACTTTGAGGATGTGATCGGCCCAAGCGTGGATTTGCTTTTTGCTAATGAGGAAGAAGCGATGCTTTATACCGGTAAGGACAACCTGGCTGAAGCAAGGGAAGAAATGAAAAAATATGCCAAGCATTTTGTGATTACCATGGGTAAAAACGGGGCAATGATTTTCGATGGAGACACCTTCATCGATATCGAACCTTATCCAACCACCGCAATAGATAGCAATGGGGCAGGTGACATGTTTGCAGGAGCTTTTCTCTACGGAATCACCAATGGACACAGCTACGCCTCCAGTGGGAAATTAGCTTCCATGGCGAGTTCCAAGATCGTCAGCCAGTTTGGTCCGAGGCTGAAATGGCATGAAGCCAAGGAGATTTTGGCTAGGCTGAATCCGTAATTTTCGCAGGGGCTGTCTCAAAAGGGCAGCCTCTTCGTTTGTCCTGATTATTCTGCAATGGTGGATTTTGGAGCTGATTTTTTCCGTAAATGGAAGAAATTTCCCGTCTATCTAGGTTAATTGCGCTTTGTCTAAAAACAATAAATCGATTAATTCAGTAATATTCCAACTAGAAACCTTATCCAATCTTTTTATCATGAGAAAAACTACCCTTCTAGGCTTAATCCTTGGAGTGCTTGCACTTCCGGCATGGGCCCAAAACAAAATCGAGTTCAAGGAATTCACCTTGGACAATGGCCTGCATGTCATCATGCATCAAGATAATACCACTCCCATCGTGGTCACTTCCGTACTGTATCATGTCGGTTCAAAAAATGAAAATCCCGAAAGAACGGGCTTTGCTCACTTTTTTGAGCACTTGATGTTTGAAGGATCTGAAAATATTGGACGCGGTGAATTCATGACCACTATCCAAGGTCGTGGCGGTACGCTCAATGCATACACTTCCAATGACATCACCTATTACTACGAATTGCTTCCTTCCAATGAGCTGGAACTGGCACTCTATATGGAAAGCGAGCGAATGCTTCATTCCAAAGTGGATATCACCGGTGTGGAGACACAGCGAGAGGTAGTGAAAGAGGAAAAGCGTCAGCGAATCGATAATCAGCCTTATGGTTCGATTTTGACCGAGACATTGGCCCGAGCCTACACGGTACACCCTTACCGTTGGGCGCCAATCGGGTCATTGGAACATTTGAATGCGGCCACGATTGAAGAATTCCAGCAGTTTTACAAGGATTTCTACGTGCCAAATAATGCGACATTGACTATCGCAGGCGACATTGACTATGCTAAAACGGAGGATTTGGTGAGGAAATATTTCTCCGAAATCCCAAAGGGAGCCAAGGAAATCTACCGACCAAATGTGACCGAGCCAAAGAAAACGGCGGAAGTCAGAGATATCGTCTATGACAACATTCAAATCCCGGCTGTAATCCAGGCCTACAATGTGCCTCCGAGAAATCATCCCGACAGCTACGCAATGTCTATGCTTTCGACTTACCTGACTGGTGGTAACTCATCGTTGATGACTAAAGAACTGGTGGATAAGCAGCAAAAAGCACTTGCAGTAGCAGCTATTCCTTTGGAATTGGAAGATGGAGGCCTATTCCTGATGTACGGGATCGCCAACATGGGAGTGGAGGCCAAAGATCTCGAAACGGAAATCGACAAATTGCTCAAGCAAGTACAGGAAAACGGAATTACCGATGAGGATTTTGCGAAGCTGAAAAACCAAATCGAAAATGATCTAGTGAGCAGCAACTCGACCATTGCTGGTGTGGCAGAAAATCTTGCTGAAGCCAAAGTAATCTTCGGGGATACCAATTACATCAATCAGGTGATGGATCAGTTTGCCAAAGTAACCAAAGCAGACATCCAGCGTGTGGCCAAGGAATATATGAACTTGGACGGCCGAGTGGTTCTCTACTACCTGCCTAAATCTGCTCAACCAGCCACTGAATAATTGTTTGGACTTAACGAAAAATCAGAATGAAAAAATTAGCTATATCTTTTGTAATGCTGCTTTTTGTCTCTTTTGGCCTGATGGCGCAAGTGGACAGAAGCAAGTTTCCTGCGGCAGGACCTGCTCCTGAAATCAAAATCAAAGACGCCGAAACCTTTACCTTGGCAAATGGCCTGAAGGTTTTTGTAGTCAACAACACCAAACTTCCCCGTGTATCATTTACCCTAGTGTTGGAAAGGGACCCCATTTTGGAAAAAGACAAGGCTGGAATGTCCAGTTTTGTCGGAGAAATGATGATGGGAGGTACAACCAACCGAACTAAAGATCAACTTGATCAGGAAATTGACTTTATCGGTGCGAGTTTAGGTGCTTCCTCGACGTCAATGTTTGCCTCTTCCTTGAAAAAGCACCAGGGTAAAATTCTGGAGTTGATGGCTGATGTGCTTTACAACCCTTCTTTTCCAGAAGAGGAATTGGATAAGTTGAAAAAGCAGGCCTTGACTGGCTTGGCTCAAAGCAAGGACAATCCAAATGCGATTTCAGGCCGGCTTTCCAGGGCGGTACTTTATGGTCCAAACCATCCTTATGGTGAGTCTCAGACTGAGGAGACGATCAACAATATCACCGTTGATGATGTCAAAAAATATTATCAGACTTACTTCAAACCAAATATTGCATACTTGGCAATAGTTGGTGACATGAGTAAAGAAGAAGCTGAGAAGGTAGTTAATCAATACTTTGGCAAATGGGAAAAGGGCAATGTACCTACCGTCACTTATCCAATGCCTGAGCGTGCCGCCAAGCAGGCTGTTGCGTTGGTGGATCGTAGTTCATCTGTTCAGTCCGTGATTAATTTGACTCAGCCGGTGGAAATGAAAATTGGTGATCCTGATTATATTTCCAGTCGAGTCTTGAATCAGATTTTGGGCGGAGGATCAGCATCCAGACTTTTCATGAATCTTCGTGAGGACAAAGGATATACCTATGGAGCCTATTCTTCCATCGGGGCAGATAAGTTGGTGGCGACTATTTCAGCCAGTGCGTCGGTGCGAACAGAGGTGACAGATTCAGCCGTTTACGAATTTATCCATGAAATCAGAACTCTTGTTGATGAGGGAGTGACTGAAGATGAACTTCAAAAAGCAAAAGCGGAATTGGCGGGTAGTTTCGGTCGTTCGCTAGAGTCACCATCTACGGTTGCAAATTTTGCCCTGAATATCGAGCGCTATAACCTTCCAAAGGATTACTATGCGACCTATTTACAGAAACTAAATGCGCTAACAGTAGAAGACATAAATGCAACTGCCAAGCGACTGATCGATCCGGACAAATTCATCATCACCACGGTGGGAAATGGCTCTGAGATCAAGGAAAAACTGGCCCAGTTTGGTGAGGTGGTCGAATATGATAATATGGGACAGCCTGCCAAGAAACTGGTAGCTGATGCCAATATGACCGCGGAGAAAGTGCTGGAAAATTACCTAAATGCGATTGGTGGAAAAGAGAAAGTGGCTCAGATCAAAACTGCCAAAATCTCCATGGATGCCAATGTGATGGGTACCGCGTTGAATATTTCCTTTGTTTACGATTCCGAAAACAATCGCTATGCGCAAAAGCAAAGTGTCGGTGGAAACGTTTTGATCAAGACCAAAATCGAAAACGGCAAAGGTTCGATGACCATGCAGGGCCAAAATCAGGAGATGCAACCCGCCCAATATGAGGAAGCGGTCTTGAATTCCTTCCTTTTCCCAGAAGCCGTGTATGCCAAAATGGGTTATTCGCTGACTTTTGACGGATTAAAAGATGTGGATGGTACACCTGCATACAAGGTGATCATCTCCACACCGGCAGGAGCCAAGTTGACCAACTATTACGCGCAGGACTCAGGCTTGAAGATCAAATATGAAAATCCAGCATCAGGAGATACATTCTATTCAGACTATCAGGAAAAAGAAGGGGTGCTTCTTCCGATGGCTTGGACCATCAAATCACCGATGATTCCGGTTCCTTTGGAGGCTAAAGTGACTTCCATGGAACTCAATGGCCCAGTCACTGAGGCAGATTTAGATTAAATTTTCAATCAAAAGAGAGGTTTGGGCCTCTCTTTTTAACTTCAATCAACCAAATTAAACTTTATGAACAAGATCAAATCACTTTTCCTCTCTGCCTTGCTTTTAGGAGCAGTACACGATCAGCTGGTCGCCATTACGCCTTTGGCAAAAGGAAAATCCGAAATTAAGGTAGAGGAAAATGACCCTCAGACCATTATCTCCAACTATGTTAAAGCAGTCGGTGGGAAAGACAAAATCACCGCCATCAAAAATGCAACCATGACCGGGGAAGCATCCTTCATGGGGCAGTCCATTACGATCAAAACCGTGGCAGACAGTGAAAACGAAAGACTGCTTCAATCGACTTCAGTGGGGGGCAATGTCATGCAGCAGACTGTCCTGATGAATGGTAAGGCACAAGTGATGGCGATGGGGCAAGTGCAGGAGCTTCCTGATGAAATGACTCAGCTTCTAAAAACTCAGACCTACGCGTTTCCTGAAATGAACTATGAAAGCTTGGGCTTCGAGCTGGAATATGCAGGAGAAGAAGATCTTGATGGAGAAAAAGTCCACAAGATTCAGATCAAGGCACCAAACGGAATGATTACTAACGAATATTATTCTGTGGCTTCAAGCTTGAAAGTCAGAACCAGCTCTGAAGCGACCGGAGATATCTCTTACAGCGATTATCAGGAAGTCGATGGGGTTCTTTTTCCGATGACCCTGACTATCAAAAACGCCATGCTTCCCGAAGCTTTGGTCACCAAAATGACTTCGGTGAAATTCAATCAGACGCTTACGGATGCAGATTTCAATTAATCTGCCTTCAAAATGAATCTAAAGCCTCCTTCGGGAGGTTTTTTTATGCCCTCCAGGCTTTTTGAAGGGTGGTTTCGGATTCGTTTTTCAGTTTGAAAACCGGAAAAAAAGACCTTGACTCGGCTAGAATTGTTTGCTCAAGCTCCCTTCCTTTTCGAAGTAGTTTCAAGTGAAGATTTCCACCATTCGGTAAGTCAAAATCCAAGATTTGATCACCCAGCATTAGGAATTGGTAAGCCTGACTTTCAGGGTGGATTTGAATGATCTGTTTAGAATCGTCAGTTCGAATACCAAATTGATGTAGAAGTAGATCCTCAGAAAAAGATGGAATCAATGTCAACCCCACGAGTCGAAGTTTTTCCTCCAGAATTGGAAAAACATCTTCATTTCCTTCCACAAAACGCTCAAAGAAATTCTGAATTAAATCAGGAGATTGACTTGCCTGCTCGATAAAGGATTTGAAGTCTTCCAGCGTGTAGCCTTTGAAAGGCTTACCGAATTTTTTCCACATTTCTCTCATGACTTGCGCTAAGCTGCTATCATTTTCCAAGAGCATAACATCCAGGCAAAAATTCAATAGTGCTCCGTGCGTGTAGATGCTCACTTTTCGGTCAGGGATCCCAACTTGATAGCCATCCAGCCATAGGTCAAATGAGGAGTCTAGGATACTGTGATTTTTCCAGCCAAAAGAGTTAGCCTCCCGATTGATTACTTTTTCAAAATGGCGGAGGTAAGTCGGTAAATCATACACACCGGATTTCAGAAGATAGAGGTCCCCCATATAGGTGGTGACGCCCTCCAGAATTAATCCAGCTTTAGTATAGGTTTCTTTCGAAAAATCATAAGGTAAAAGTTCCTTGGGCCTAATTCGGCAAACGTTCCAGGCATGATAGAGCTCGTGGCAGCTGATACCCAAAAGTTCTTCCATTTGGGCTGGATCGGTTAGACTTTCTGCCGGCCCAAAGGTGATGACGGTTCCCTTTCTGTGCTCCACGCCGTGATAGTGAGCGTAGGGAAGGAGTTGAAATATAAAATGATACTCTGATTCTGGGAATTCCCCAAAGTCCGCAATTAGCTTTTCCGAAAAAGACTGAAATCGCTCTAAGAAAAGAGCCTTTTCAAAATGTACTTCGCTCTGGATCCAGCTATGAAATACCGTTTTTCCGACTTTATAATTCCAATGGGTTAAATTCTTGGAAGCGAGAATGGTCGAGTCAGCCAGCATCTGAAAGTCTTCTGCTATCCATGCGCCTTTAGAATTGGGTTTTAAAGTGGATAGTTGCTTGGGAAAATCTGGTAGATCCAATTTAACATCAATTGCTAAATGAGCTTTCCCAATTACCTCAAAACAGCAATTGACCAGATTAAAGTAAACCTGTTGATCATCTACCCAAGCGCTGCCTGCATCCATTTTTCCTGCCCAATATTCATAGGTAACGGTGATTTGCCCTTGTCCAGCGATTTTCCAACGGTCTTTGGTGATTTTTTGCAGAGGGAGTGGATTTTGTGTTTTATCCCAAGCTTTCAGAAAACGGATATTTTGAGCGTAGTTTGCTAGCTGATACCGTCCTGACCGCCAAGCAGGTAGTTGAAGCTCCAGTTCAGGTTGGTCGAAATTTTCTACGACAAATTGGATGGATAAAAACTGTGAAGCGGGATTAGGACAGGAAATGGTGTATTTGATCATGGTTTTCTGCTTGAGACTCAAAACAAATGTAGAATCCTGATTTGTATTTCAGAAAATGGTGCATATCTTTGCAGTCCTTTTTGGGGTCAATACCCATCAGGAAGAATCAGGGAGCAAATAGATAAAGATATTCGATCATGAAAAGAACATTCCAGCCTTCTCGCAGAAAAAGAAAAAACAAGCATGGTTTCAGAGAAAGAATGGCTACTGCTAATGGTAGAAGAGTTTTGAGAGCCAGAAGAGCCAAAGGCCGTCACAAGCTGAGCGTTTCTGACGAAAAGACATTGAAGAAGTAATTCTAAGCACTGAATTTCGTATGTTCACATGCGAGTACAGTCCTTACGATGAATTTTCGACTACCAAAATCTGAGCGTCTTCACGCTGACAAATTAATCAAGGAACTTTTTCACGAAGGTTCCTCTTTTTTTTTGTACCCATTCAAGGTCATTTTTTTAAGAAAAATTGACCTTTCGGGGCAAACTAATCAGATTCTGATTTCCGTTTCCAAGAAGAAAATCAAGAAGGCTAATGGAAGGAATTACATCAAAAGGAGAGTGAGAGAGGCTTACCGGCTTCAAAAACACCTGCTTCCTTCTGATGGATTATTGATCGGGTTTATTTTCGTCGGGAATCCAGAAATGACTTTCGCGGAAATTTCGCCCAAAATGTCTCAAGTCCTTAGCAAATTAGCCTTGGAATTGACTCCAAAACCAACTCAACATGATTCGAAAGATTAATCGCCCGTTTTTTTTCTCCGCCTTAGCCATCCTTTTGGTTTCGGGAGTTTTTGCATTCCAGGTCAAAAATGACAAGCTATTTGCGCTTGCAAAAAACATAGACATTTTTGCCACCTTGATCCGTGAGTTGGACTCCTACTATGTGGATGAAATCAATCCGGACGAGCTCGTCACTGTGGGGATTAATGCGATGCTGGAGGAATTGGATCCCTATACCGAATACATTCCAGAAGAGGAATCGGATGACTTCAGAATGATGACTACTGGCGAGTATGCCGGAATCGGGGCTTTGATTGGAAATAGAGGAGGAGGAAATATGATTTTGATGCCTTATACAGGATTCCCAGCTCAAAGCTCAGGTTTGAAGATCGCGGATTTCATTCTCAAAATTGACTCAGTCGATGTGGCTAGCAAGTCTACTTCTGATGTATCTGAGCTTTTGAAAGGTCCCGCAAATACCCCAGTGAAAGTGACCGTAAAGCGTGATCAGGATACCCTTTCGTTTGAATTGATCCGAAAGAAAATTAGCCTCAAAAATGTGCCCTATTTTGGAAAATTGGATGAAACTACCGGATATATCAAACTCAGTGACTTCACTACCAATGCTGGAGTAGAAGTTAGAAATGCACTCGTTTCACTTAAATCACAGGGCGTCCAAAAATTAGTACTGGATCTGCGAGATAATCCGGGTGGACTGCTCAACGAGGCGGTTGAAATTGTCAACCTCTTTGTCCCCAAAGGAAAAGAAGTGGTTAAGACTATTGGGAAACTACCCAATGTTAACTTCACCTATAAGACTACCAAGTCGCCTTTAGACAAAGACATGCCGCTGGTGGTTCTGATCAATGAGCGTAGTGCATCGGCAGCTGAGATTGTGGCGGGAGCGCTACAGGATTATGATCGGGCAGTGTTGGTCGGGAGAAAATCCTTCGGAAAAGGATTGGTGCAAACGACCATTCCACTGACCTATAATGCTCAGGCAAAAATCACCACAGCTAAATACTATATCCCGAGCGGGCGCTGTATTCAGGCGATCGATTATGCACAAACACGGGAAAACGGCGCACTGACTTCTGTTCCGGATTCGCTTCGCAAAGCCTTTAAAACAGCAAATGGGCGGACTGTCTATGATGGTGCAGGAATCGAACCAGATACCGTAGTGGAAGAAAAATCCTACGCGCCCATCTCTTTTACGCTAGTGGCAGGGAATCATGTGTTTGATTTTGCAACGCAGTATTTTTACGCTCATCCGAAAATTTCCTCACCCTCAGACTTCCAGATTTCAGACCAAGATTTCGAAGACTTCAAGAAGTTTTTGGTAGGGAAAGATTACGATTACACCACCTATACGGAGAAGTCGTTGGATGATTTTAAAAAGTATGTCGAGAAAGAGTCCTATTTCGAAGAAATCAAAGATCAGCTCGAGTTGATTACGAGTAAAGTCAATCATAGTAAGGAAAATGATTTGGAAACTCA
>VFQM010001996.1_pt1 | contig 16271 bp, 11 predicted proteins | sample 3512391 | NCBI WGS metagenome assembly VFQM01 (sample SAMN10412369, study PRJNA504923) | tailings metagenome | isolation source: Replicate 1 from Balatoc abandoned mine | place: Philippines
GGCCGCCCCACAACTGCTTCTTATTGAAGCGTCCACAGCAGAAGCACACGTTAGCCAGACTAGAGAGTTTGATGGGAATACCAGTTGGCCGGACGTTTCAGACAACAGTATCTGGCGCACGTTGGCACGCTGTTACGTGCCAGCGCTGCAGCTGCCAGTTCGCGTATCTGGCTACGTTCTCGGCAGTCGGCACTGAGGACGCTCTGTTCTGGTTGGACATGAAGCGAGCGGAGCAGCGCGCGACCGCCAAAGCAGAAGCGAAGCGCGTGAAGCTCTCAGGGACCGCCATCGGATACTTCCCATGCCCGAAGTGCGGACACTTCCAATCTGCAATGAGACGTGCGCAGGTCGTTGTGGCGTTGAAGGAACTCGGACTTATCGCCCTCGCCGCACTGTTTATCGCGGCATTCACCACAGTAGTCGCCGAGGTCTTCTTTGGCGCGTTTGGAAAGGTGTTCGGTTGGGCCGCGGCTGTTGCGATCGGCTGGTATCATCTCCCGCGCCTGTGGCGGCTACTCGCACTTCCCGATGATTGGCATCCCGGACAAGCGTTTTCCGAACAGTATCCGGTTCTCTTGCGAGCAGAGTGGGAGCAACTTTCGCGCAATGATGCCTCGTTGCCCAGTCTGAGTTGGCCGTCGGTCAGACATGTCGCGTAGTCGCGCGTGCTGGCTAACGACGCTTGCTGACTGATGGCCGCATGCAAGGATGCAGTTGTGGGGCGGCCGATATTCCAAGCAGGAGCACGGCCTAGCGGCCGCCCCACAACTGCTTCTTATTGAAGCGTCCACAGCAGAAGCACACGTTAGCTTGACCAAGTGACCGTGCGACGTTCCGCCGGGTACTCTTGCCAGACTCCTGCCCAGGCCGACAATAATGAGACTCTTCGGACTTGCTGCCCTCGCATTCGTCGCGACCGCCTGCGCCGAGCCGACTGCGCCGCTGCGCCCACTCGAGGCGACCATCGAGGCCCGCTACCTCGGCCTGGAGGGTGCCGGGAACGACATCCTCGATCCGATTTCCGTGAGTGTGCTGGATGGCCAGTTGACCGTCACCGGCCCGTTCAGCACGCCCAATACCTGCGCGACGTTCTCCGTCTCGGTGAATGCGAACGCTCGCATCGCGCGCGTGCGCGTGATTGCAGGCCCGGATGCGGGCCCCTGTTTCCCCGCATTTGCGCTCTACGAATACGACGTCGTGGCGCAACTCACCAGCGCGCCCGAGCGCGTAATCGTCGAACACGCGGCACTGGGTGGATCGTCCACGCGCATCTACGAAGTCAGCATTCCGCACTGAGCGCGCGGCAAGCTAACGACGCTTGCTGACTGATGGCCGCAGGTAAGGAGAGCAGTTGCGGGGCGGCCGATATTCCGAACAAGCGCACGGCCTAGCGGCCGCCCCGCAACTGCTTCTTATTGAAGCGTCCACAGCAGAAGCACACGTTATGCCGACCGAGCACCGCTCGCAGTTCGCGTTTCGAACGAATCATACGCGACTACGCAAAGTCCGTGGCGGGCGACTCACGGACCATCACACGATTGCCACTCTTGCTCGACCGTCGCGCGTTCTGCCATCGACGGCTCACTGGGCAGGGCTAGCGCCACGGCCTCGGGTAACGTAGCTTACGGTTCGATGCATCATTTTCGTCTCCGTAGTTTGCGCGGCCTTTCTGCGCTCGTGATCACCCTTTCCTTCGGTCTCCTCACGACCGAATCTATGCTTGCGGACGTCCACGACGGCGACGCGACGCACGAGGAGCTGACGCGAATCGAGGGTGCTGCGCGACACAACGCGACGCACGTTGCGCACGGAGATCGCGAGGGCGGCTCGATGAACCACGCGGACGATCATCCGGGCGAGCGTGCGCCTGATGACGCGGGACACGACCGGCACACGTGCCATCACGCGCACGTGCACAGCGGTTGGTTCCATAAGGACGAAGCGTTGAACGGCTGTGCCTCCGCAGAGCACGAATCGCCGATTGCGTTGCGAAAGCGTATTCCCGCGAGTTGGGACGCCCAACCGCAGCTCCGACCGCCCATCGGCTGAGTCTCCCGCGGCGCTGACCCCCAGCCACGACGGCTGAGGCGTTCGAACTCGCGCTGCGTGCCCGCCATCGGCGGGCCCCAACAGATCTCGTCGGCCGACCCGTTCGACACCGCGCTCAGGCGCGATGGTGCCGCTCCGCATCGCGGAACGCGCGCCGTTGCGTCCGACGCACTCGAGCGTGGCGTGCGATGAGATCCTTCGGAGACTCACGCACGTGTCCCGTGGAATCCCCTCGATCCCGTTCTTCTCAGCGTCTCTGACGCTGCTCTCCCTGCTTGGCGGAACGATCGTCACGCGGTCGGCGAACGCACAGTCCCCCGCGGCGTCGGCGCGCGCCGACACACTCGTCCTCGCCCTCGACGATATCCAACGGCTCGCTATCGGACGAAGTCCCACACTCCTCGGCGTTCGCCAGGAGACGGCGATCGCGCGCGGCGCGCTGCGCCAGACGCGCGTGCTGCGATCGAATCCCGAGCTGGCGGTACAGTCCGCCGGAGGAGCGCTCGGGAGCGCCGCCGACCAACTGCAGTTGACGGTGCTGCAGGAGATCGAGTTCGCAGGGCAGCGCGGCTTGCGTATCGATGCCGCGCGGATCGGGCTCGGGCGCACCGCGTTCGACGTGCAGGATGCGGCCCGCCTCACGATCGCCGAGGCGAGCGCCGGTTTCTATCGCGCGGTCGCCGCCGATCGTCGGCTCGAGGTAGCAGCGGAGGCACTCGCGCTCGTGGAGCGATTGCTCGCCGCGGTGCGGATCCAGGTACGTGAAGGCGAGATCAGCCGACTCGAGGCGAATCTCGCCGAGATCGAGGCCGGACGCGCACGCGGCCGCGTGCTGAGCGCGCGCCGCGCCGCGGTGAGCGCCGAACTCGAGCTCCGTCTGCTCGTCGGGCTCGATGCCGACACACCGCTCCGCTTGGTGGCGGACTCGACCGCCGCGTTGCTCACGGACATCGACGCGCTGTCCGGCGACTCCCTCCTCGCGCTCGCGCTCGTCGGTCGTCCCGATCTCGCCGCGACCGGAGAGGCGGTGCGGGAGGCGGAGACGCTGCGCGCACTCGGCCGGCGGGAGGCGTTCCCGAACTTGCGCATCGGCGTGGGAGGGAACCGGTCGCCGAACGACGGCTCGGTGCAGTTCGGTCCTGCCTTCGGACTGACCCTTCCGTTCTTCAATCGGAACCAAGGACTCGGCGACCAGCGCCGCGCACTCGTGGACCAAGCGCAGTTCGCGCGTCGCTCAGCGCTGCTGCGTGTCGAGACCGATGTGACCGTCGCCGAGCGGGCGTATCGCGCCGCGGCGGAAGAGGCGCGGGTCTATGAGTTCGAGGTCCTCGCGCGGGCGCATGAGAACGCCGCGCTCCTCGAGACCGCGTATGGCGCGGGCAAGATCGACCTCTCGACCCTCCTCCTCCTCCGCAACCAGCTGCTCGATGCCGAGTTCGGCTTCTGGGACGCTTGGCTCGCCCAGCGCGAGGCGCTCGTGCAACTCGATGCCGCGACCGGCCGGCTCACCCCGTCCGCCGCCTCACTCCAGCCCATCGATCCCGCGGCGATCCGCCGGCAGGACTCGACCACACCCATCGTCAGGAACACCCCGTGACCCAGCGTCTCAACCTCCAGCGACCGCGGCCGGTCGTGCTGCTCTTCGCCCTCGTCGTCGGCGTTGTCTCCCTTGCGTGCGGCGGTGGCGAGGCCACCGCGGACAGCGCGGCACCACTCGCGGCGGACTCGACGGCCGAGTCCGACGTGGTCGTACTCGACACGACGTCCATCCGACTAGGCGGCATTCGCGTCGCCGTCGTGGATTCGATCACCACGAGCGGCCTCCAGGTCACTGGCGCCATCACGTATGATGCCAACCGCGTGAGCCACGTCGGCTCGCGTACCGAAGCGCGCGTGCTGGCGGTGCGCGCCGACCTCGGCGCGCGCGTCGGTGGCGACGCGGTGCTCGCGATGCTCGAGAGCGCGGACGTCGGACAGTTGCGCGCCGAGGAGCGCCAGGGCGAGGAGTTGGTCGCGATCGCAAAGGAGAACTTCGCGCGCGAACAGCGTCTCGAGTCCCAAGGCATCTCGAGCCGGAAGGAGTTGCTGCTCGCTGAAGCCGAGCTGCGTCGCAGCGAGGCGGCGCTTCGCAGCACGGAGGAACGGCTGGCCGTGCTCGGCGCTGCGCACGATCACGGGGCGGGAGCCGCCTACAGTCTGGTCGCGCCCTTCGCGGGCACCGTCGTCGCGCGCAACGTCAGTCTCGGTGAGGTCGTCGGGCCGACCGACGTGTTGTTCACGGTGGCCGATCTGTCCGTGGTCTGGATCGAACTCGACATTTTCGAGCGGGACTTCGCGCGTGTGCGCGCGGGGCAGTCGGTCGTCGTGACCGTGAGCGCATACCCCGGGCGGCGCTTCATCGGGCGCCTCGCGTATGTGGGCGAGGTGTTGGACGAGACCAAGCGCACGGTGCGTGCGCGTGTGGAGATCCCGAACGGGAACGCCGCGCTCAAGCCGGGGATGTTCGCGACCGCGAGCATCCAGGTGGGCGGGGGTGGTCCCGCGATGCCCGTGGTGCCGCAAGCCGCGGTCCAGGAAGTGGAGGGACGCCAAGTGGTGTTCGTGCCCGGCGACGCGCCGGGTGAGTTCCGGCCCGTACCGGTCGTCGTGGGCGAGACGGTGGACGGGGATCGCGTGATCATCCTCAGTGGTCTGCGACCGGGAAGTCGCGTGGTCATCGCTGGCGCGTTCGCGCTTCGGTCCGAACTCGCCAAGGGCGAGATCGGCGAGCACGGCCACTGACCGCCAGAGGATCCCTCATGCGCTCCCTCATCGGCTTCGTCCTGAATCAACGCCTCCTCGTGCTCGCGATGACCTTGCTGCTGGTCGGCGTGGGTATCTGGAGCGCGTTGGCGCTCCCGATCGACGCGGTACCGGACGTGACCAACGTCCAAGTCCAGATCAATACCAACGCGGCCGCACTGCCGCCGTCGGAGGTGGAGCGTCAGGTGACGCTCCCGGTCGAGCTCGCGATGTTCGGTCTCCCCGACCTCGAGGAGATTCGATCGATCTCCAAGTTCGGGCTCTCGCAGGTCACGGTCGTGTTCGCCGAGGGCACCGACATCTACTTCGCGCGACAGCAGGTGCAGGAGCGACTGCAACTGGCGCGCGAGGAGATCCCACCGGGATACGGCACGCCCGAGATGGGGCCCATCTCGACCGGGCTCGGCGAGATCTTCCAGTACACCGTCTCGGCGGACTCGGGCACCGGCATCGACGCCACTGAGCTGCGCACGCTGCAGGACTGGGTCGTCGCGCCGCAGTTGCGCGCCGTGTCCGGCGTGGCGGAGGTGAACGCGTTCGGTGGGTTCGAGAAGCAATATCAGGTGTTGGTGCGGCCGGAGGCGCTCGTGCAGTACGACCTCACGCTGCCGCAAGTGCTTGAAGCGATCGCCGCGAACAACCAGAACGCGGGCGGCGGCTACATCACGCGCGGTGCCGAGCAGCTCGTCATCCGCGGCGTGGGCCAGGTGCAGGACCTCGACCAGATCCGCAACATCGTGGTCGCGAGCCGAGGCGGCACACCGGTGCGGGTGGGCGACCTCGCGGAGGTGGTGATCGGGTCGACCATCCGCCAGGGCGCGGTCACCAAGGACGGGACCGGGGAGGTCGTCACCGGCATCGTGATGATGCGGATGGGCGAGAACTCGCGCACGGTCGTCAACGCGGTCAAGGAGAAGTTCGCGGTCGCGGCACGCGCGTTGCCGCCCGGCGTTCGCCTCGAGCCCTTCTACGATCGCACGGACCTGATCGGCCGCACGATCGGGACGGTCGAGAAGAACCTCGTCGAAGGGGCGATCCTCGTCATCGTGGTGCTCTTCGTCCTGCTCGGGAACTTCCGCGCGGCGCTCATCGTCGCGGCGGCCATCCCGCTCTCGATGTTCTTCGCCCTCAGCGCGATGGTGCAGGCGGGGATCGCCGGCAGTCTGATGAGCCTCGGTGCGATCGACTTCGGACTCGTCGTCGACGGATCGGTCGTGATGGTCGAGAACGCGATGCGTCGACTCGGCCATCGCAAGCCGGACGAGAACTTCCTCCACACGGTACTCGAATCGTGCGCCGAGGTAGGCCGGCCGATCCTCTTCGGCATCGGGATCATCATCGTGGTCTATCTGCCGATCCTCACGCTGCAGGGCATCGAAGGCAAGATGTTCCGGCCGATGGCGCTGACCGTGGTGTTCGCGCTGGTCGGATCGCTATTGCTCACGTTCCTGCTCACGCCGGTGCTGATCTCGATCTTCCTCAAGGGCAAGGTGACCGAGGAGGACGTCTGGCTGGTCAAGCGCGCGAAGGCCATCTATCGACCGGCGCTCGAATGGACACTCGCCAACACGCGGCGGGTGCTCATCGGGTCGGGCGCGGCGGTCGTGCTCGCGCTCGCCGCGGTGCCGTTCCTCGGTTCCGAGTTCATCCCGCGACTGGACGAAGGGTCGTTCGCCCTGCAAGTGCTGCGCCTGCCAAGCATATCGCTCGAGGAGTCGGTCCGGCAGACGACGCAGTTGGAGGCGATCCTGCTCGAGGAGTTCCCCGACGAGGTGATCGACGTGGTCGCCAAGACGGGCCGCGCGGAGATCGCGACCGACCCGATGGGCGTGAACATCAGCGACATCCTCGTGCGGCTCGCGCCGCCGGAACAGTGGACGAAGGCGACCGACAAGGGCGAACTCGAAGCCGTGATGACCGAGGCGCTCGCGCGGATCCCTGGCTTGGTGGTGAGCTTCAGCCAGCCGATCGAGCTGCGCGTGAACGAACTCATCGCCGGGGTGCGGAGCGACCTCGCGATCAAGATCTACGGCGATGATCTCGGCCAGCTCAGCACGACCGCGGAGCAGATCGTCGCGGCGGTGGCCGGGCTGCCCGGCGCCACCGGGTTCAAGGCGCAGCAACTCGAGGGGCTGCCGCAACTGCAGATCGCGGTCCTTCCGGAGCAGCTCGCGCGCTACGGCATCAACTCCGCCGATGTGATGCAGGTGGTCGAGGCGCTCGGGGGTGTGCAGGTGTCGCAGGTGCTCGAGGGGCAGCGACGGTTCGCGCTGACCGTGCGCTTCCCTGCGTCGGTGCGCGCGAACGCTGCGTCGATCAGTCGCATCCTGGTGAGTGCCCCGAACGGGGAACGCGTGCCCCTCGGGACGCTGGCCAAGGTGGAGGAGGTCGGCGGGCCCGCCGAGGTGAGTCACGAGAACGGGTCGCGATTGGTGATCGTGGAGGGGAACGTCCGTGGGCGCGACATCGGCAGTTTCGTGGCCGATGTGCGTGCGCTGTTCGACAATGGCACGATCACCCTCCCTCCCGGCTACCGGCCCGAGTTCGGCGGTCAGTTCGAGAATCTGGAGCGCGCGAGCAAGCGCCTCTTGCTCGTGGTGCCGATCTCGCTTCTGCTGATCTTCCTGCTGCTCTTCGCGACCTTCAACTCCTTGCGACAGGCGGCACTCGTGTTCACCGGCATCCCGTTGGCGACCGTCGGCGGCGTGCTCGCGCTCTTCGCGCGCGGGATGCCATTCAGCATCTCGGCGGGCGTCGGGTTCATCGCGCTGTTCGGCATCGCAGTGCTGAACGGGGTGGTGATGGTCTCCTACATCAATGAACTGCGCCAGCACGGCCGTCCGCTCGACGAGGCCGTGCGCGAGGGCGGGATGACCAGGCTGCGTCCCGTGCTCATGACCGCGCTGGTCGCGAGTCTCGGCTTCCTGCCCATGGCGCTCTCGAGCAGCGCTGGCGCGGAGGTGCAGCGGCCGCTCGCGACGGTGGTCATCGGCGGACTCATCACCGCCACGCTGCTCACGCTGCTCGTGCTGCCCCTCTTGTATCTCCTTTTCGAACGTCGACCGGAGACTGCCCCATGAAGATGGTGATCGCATACATCCAACCGTTTATGTCCGATGCGGTGGAGGCAGCGCTGCATCGCATCGGCGAGCTCTCGGGCGCCACGTTCACGGACGTCCGCGGCTTCGGACGCGGCGGTCACGCCGACGCGCCGGCGTCCGAGGGCGTGCTCGGTACGGTGCCCAAGGTGCGCGTGGAGGTGGTCGTGCCCGCTGCGCTCGAGGACGAGGTGGTGCGCGCGATCGAGCACGCCGCGCGCACGGGCAATCGCGGCGATGGGAAGGTCGTCGTGGTCGCGGTGTCGCGCGCGCTGCGGATCGCGACGGGCGATGAGGGCGAGACCGCGGTCTGAAGGAGCTGAACCACCCGGCGACACGCTCGAGCACCCTCGCGCCGGGTCAACCTGTTGGATACTCCGGAGTCACGATGCGACGTGCTGCGCGGCTCGACCTGCCCCTGCTGCTCCCCGAAGTGAAGGACCTCCGCGACGCGTGCGTGGCGCGACTCATGCGATTGCTTGAACGCCAAGAGGGCGTCGAGAGCGTGCACGTGGTCGAGGCGAGTGCGGAGCCGGACGGTGAGCCGCCGCACGCGGACGGCGCGACCCGGACGGCGCCGTCAGGGCCGCAGCTCTGCCTGCACTACGATCCCGACCGACTCACGCTGACCCAAGTTGAAGCGTTTGCCCACGCGGCCGGTGCGGGGGTGACCGATCGATTCGCGCATATGGTCATCCCGTTCCGTGCGGTCGGCGCGGAGGATGAGGGGCGACGCATCGAGGACGCGCTCCGTGAACTTCGCGGCGTGAGCGCGGCCGTCGTCAACTTCGCTGGCCAGGTCGTGCGCGTGGAGTTCGACCGCCGACGCGTCGATCGGGCGCTGATCGAGGCGCGACTGCGCGAGGTCGGCGCAGTGCCGGTCGCGGAGACCGTGGGACAGGAAGGCGCTCCGGCGTCCGCGGCGGCCGTAGAGGCGGGGGCGAGCGCGGGGGTGACGAGTCCTGCTGCTCCGATGTCGAAGAGTTGGTCTGCCCGCAACCGCACGCTCGCGTGGAGCATCAGCTCGGGCGCGCTGCTCGTCGTCGGCTGGGCCTTGGGACGATTCACCGAGGCGCCTTCGGCGCTCGCGCTCGCGTCCTTCGCCGCGGCGTACTTCTTCGGCGCGCGCGACCTCGTGGGCCACTTCATCGCCGACCTGCGTCGGGGGAAGTTCCGCTTCAACATCGACCTGCTCATGGTGGTCGCGGCGGCCGGAGCGGCTGTGCTCGACGCCTGGCTCGAAGGGGCGTTGCTGCTCTTCCTCTTTAGTCTCGGTCACTCGCTCGAGAAGTACGCGCTCGGCCGAGCACGCCGCGCCATCGCCGCGTTGGCCGAGCTCGCCCCACAGTCGGCGACGGTGATCCGCGATGGGAAGGAATTGTCGGTGCCCATCAGCGAGGTGGTCCGCGGCGACCGCGTGGTCATCAAGCCCGCCGAGCGCATCCCGGTGGACGGGGCGGTGCGTGAGGGAAACTCGGCGGTGAATCAGGCGCCGATCACCGGCGAGAGCGTGCCGGTCGACAAGGCACCGGGCAAGCCGGTGTTCGCCGGAACGGTGAACGGCGAAGGGGCGCTCGTCGTCGAGGTCACCGCCGCGATCGGTGACCGGACACTCGACCGCGTCATCAAGCTGGTCTCGGAGGCGCAGACACAGAAGGCGCCGACGCAGCGGTTCACGGACCGCTTCGCGCGGATCTTCGTGCCGATCGTACTCGTCGCCGATGTGTTGCTGATCGCCATCCCGCCACTGCTCGGCGTCTGGACGCTCGAGGAGTCGTTCTACCGCGCCATGGCGCTGCTCGTCGCGGCCTCGCCCTGCGCGCTCGCGCTCGGCACACCGGCCGCCGTGCTCTCGGGCATCGCGCAGGCGGCGCGAAAGGGTGTGCTGATCAAGGGTGGAGCGCACCTGGAGTCGCTCGGCGCGATCACGGTGCTGGCACTGGACAAGACCGGGACGATCACGGTCGGGGAGCCGTCGGTCACGGACCTGCGGCCGACGACCGGTGTGAGCACCGACGCCTTGCTCGCGACGGCGGCTGCAGTCGAGCAGCGCTCGCAGCATCCACTCGCGCACGCGATCATCGGTGCGGCCACGAGCGCCGGCGTCGCGGTGCCGGCAGCTCGTGATCTCGAGTCGGTGACGGGGCGCGGGATCCGTTCGACGATCGCCGGCGTGCGCGTGGAAGTGGGGCGACTGCTGATGTTCGAGGAGCGTGGCGCGGCGGTGCCGGCGGCGGTGCGCACCGAGGTCGAGGAGTTGGAGAGGGCGGGGCGCAGCACCGTGGCGGTGCTTCGCGGTGACGAGTGGCTCGGCGTGATCGGCATCGCCGACGAGCCGCGTGCCGATGTACGGCAGACGCTCGACCGGTTGCGTGCGACGGGGATCCGTCGGATCGTGATGCTCACGGGCGACAACGCCGGCGTGGGCAACGCGGTGGGGATGGAGGTGGGCGTGGACGATGTGCGCGCGGGGCTCCTCCCCGAGGACAAGGTCGCGGCGATCAAGGAACTCGAACGCGAGGGGCGCGTGGCGATGGTCGGCGACGGCGTCAATGATGCCCCGGCGCTCGCGCATGCGACAGTCGGAATCGCAATGGGCGGCGCGGGGACCGCGGCGGCGCTCGAGACGGCGGACGTGGCGCTCATGGGCGACGATCTCGGCCGTTTGCCGTTCGCGATCGGACTCAGTCGACAGGCGCGTGCGATCATCCGGCAGAACCTGATCGTGTCGCTCGCCGTGATCGCGTTGTTGATCGTGGCCACGACGACCGGAGTGATCGGGATCGGTCCGGCGGTCGTGGTGCATGAGGGGAGCACTCTAGTGGTGGTTGGAAACGCGCTGCGGCTTCTGGTGTATCGGCACGCCAGTACGGGCTGAGTTCCGTTGTTATGGCGCGCGAGCCTGCTACACTCTCGGGCGAGTCTCTGGCGCAGAGGTGCCGACCCGTGCGCGGTGCAGCGCGCATAGCGCAGGGCGATGATGATGCGTTGGCTCAAAGCGCGCGCGATCTCGCCCCGAACGCCCCTCGTCCGCCGGTCCGGTGAGTGCTTCCGCACGGTCCGGACACAATCCGCTTTGTCGCTCGCAACAGACACGAATATCTCAATGCTTCCGCTGGCACTGGGGGCGCCTGCCATGACATCGTGCGCTCCGTCGCGTCGCTTCGAGTGCACCGACCAGATCTTGATGCGGGTGAATGGAGTTCTGTCGCCGTGCGACCGACGAAGCAGGTTGGCGAAAGGTTGATGGCTACTCGGTCGCGCCGCGGCATAACGAAGCTTGCTGCTGACGGCCACGCTATTGTAGCGCCCGCTTCGCGGGCGCATCTTATGGAGTGTCCGCAGCAGAAGCACACGTTAGCGCGACACGACTAGCTCCGAGCCAGTGAGAACTCACCTCCTAGTTTGCGCGACGCTTCTCTGCATCGGATGTGTGGACCAAGGTCCACCGCGCACGCTTGGTTGGAGTATCTCTGGAGAGATCGGAACTCGTCCGCTCATCGTCGGCGACACCGTTTACGCGGCATTCTACGCCGGTCGGATTGTAGCCGCGAACGCGGAGACCGGCGCATTGGCGTGGCAGCGGTTCCTTCCGACCGAAGTGAACGGGAGGTCCCTGCTCGTTGTCGATTCGACGCTCGTAGTTCCCGCAGTGGCGCTACACGGACTCAACCGAAGCACGGGCGCCGTGCGCTGGGCCTACGCAGGCGCGACTGGAACCACCGGCTATTCAGCGCCCGCCGCGTCAGGCGACACCCTGTTCGTCGCGGATCGGGGCGGCTTCGCGTCGGCGATCAACGCGCACACCGGTATAGAGTACTGGCGCGTTGAACTGGGCGAGGATCTGTTTGCGCCGACGCTGGCCGGCGATCTCGTGCTCTTCGGCGGCCGGGGCCAGTCCGAGTTAGGAGTACTAGGCGAGGGTCACCTCTTCGCACTGAATCGCGCTACCGGCGCCGAGCAGTGGCGCCGCTTCATACCCGATGACCCGGCCGTCCCGTACTCGGGCGGAGTCGTCCACGGCGGCGTGGTCTCAGGGTCGCGCGTGTTCGTCGGGTCCTACAACGCGAATGCGTATGCGCTTGACGTTACGACAGGAGCCATTCTTTGGCAGTACGATGGGGGCACCCCTAACGTCGATGCTTTTAACTGGCGGCCCATAGCGATCGGCAGCCGAGTCGTGTTCCTTCGTGACAACGGCCTCCTTGTCGCACTCGATCAAGTCAGTGGCGACGTTTCTTGGGAAACTGACCTTACCAACGGGAGTGTGACGCTCAGTGGCCCTGTTCGCTGTGGAGCGTTCATCTGCATTGGGTCGGGGCGTCTGTGGATTGTGAGCGAACTCGGCAGTGTACTCTCAACCTTTGGGGGCGGCGCTGACAACGTTGTGTTCCGCAACTCGCCGACAGTCAGCTCATCTGGCACTGTCGTCGCCGCCTTCACCCGAGACCAGCAGGCGCTGCTGGCTCGCTTGTTCCTGCCATTCGCTGTGCCTGCGGATCCTTGAGCGCTCAGATGGTCCGAATCAATGGGATCCTGCAAGCGCGCTAACGACGCTTGCTGCCGACGAGCGCAGGGGCGGTAGCGGTTGTGGGGCCACCGCTCCACTTTATGGAAGGACTGCAGTGGCCCCACAACCGCATTTTATGGGAGCGCTCGCAGCAGAAGCACACGTTAGCCGGACATGTCGCGAAATCCACGGCCCCACCTCCAGCTGAGCTACGCGCTCGGCAGCGTAGAGTACGAGATGATGCTGCTTGCGGTCGCACTTCGCGAGTACGTCAATCTTGGCGTGCATCCGACTCCGGGCAGGCGTGAGCTCCTATCCGAGACCGTGCTCACAAAAGCCCGCACTCTGCTCGAGTTCATCGCTCCCGTGCGCAAGTCGCACGACCAGATTAGGGCTCGCGACTTTGGCATCGCGATGTCTTCCGAGAGCTGGGGCCGCTGGTACGGTCGCTTGAGCAACCTCACGGTTCACCTCTCGTGGGACCGAGCGACACCGAAACTTCCAAGCGGCGCGGGCGCGGAAGGATTTGCGGTTCGTGTACTCAGGGAAAGCGCAGACGTCTGCTCTCAGATTCGGGAGAGCGGGATTCGCCTCGTTGACGGTCGGCACACCCGGCGGCATGCGCTAGTCCGCCAGTGTCTGCGCGATCTGAAGATTGACTATCCGCGACCGAAGGTTGCCGGCTAACGACGCTTGCTGCTGATGAACGCGGGTGCGGATGCAGTTGTGGGGCGGCCGGTTGTTGAAGCATGGGACGGCCTAGCGGCCGCCCCACAACTGCTTCTTATTGAAGCGTTCACAGCAGAAGCACACGTTATGTGGACCGCCGAAGGGTCGTAAGCACCGCGAGCATTCACTGCACCAAGACTCAGACTATGCGAAATCGCTCACACCTCTTTCCGGCTAGGCTGGCCAGTGTGGCGCTCCTCGGCCTGTCGATCGGTGGCTGTTCCTACTCGAGCTCGCAGGGTGCAGTAACGTCTGTGGCCCCGATGACAGGTTACGCAGTAGCGACGGTCGCCCCTACTGCGGTTGCGCCAAATCAGGTTCGCGCCATTCTGGTATCCAAGGGATTCCGAGTCCTCTCGCCGGAAGCTGCCGCGCGCCTGCATGAGGAGCAGGTGCCGGACGGTGCCGTGATTGTCGTGAACTGCTATTACCTCGGCCATTCTCCGTCCGACGCGCTCGGTTCGACCGCAGCTGAGGTTTCGTGCGAGGGCGTCGACTGGAGCAATCGCGCTGCAGTTTACTCGGGCAAAGGCAGGTATACCGGCATGACGTTTGACGGGGACATGGCGGGGGCAGTTCGCAACGCGCTTGCGAGTTTGCCCGCGCGCGGCACCGAGGGAAGCGTCACCATGGTTTCGGGCTTCTCACCGCGCAGTTCGCCTGCACCTCGCTCGACCGGCGTTCAGAGCGGCTCCGGCTTTGTTGTGGCGGACAGTTTGATTGTCACGAATGCTCACGTTATCGCCGGGTGCTCCGAGATCTCGTCATCGGCAGGACCGTTGTCCATCATGCGCGTTGATGCGCGGAGTGATTTGGCTTTGCTGCGGGGAGGATTTCAGCTGCCGCCGCTCGCACTCCGCAATTCACTATCCGCGTCAAGCGGCGAATCTGTGATTGCGATCGGCTTCCCGCTCAGCGGCCTGTTAGCGTCAGAGCCCATTGTGAGCACAGGAATCGTCAGCGCTACCGCCGGCCTGCGCGACGACTCCAGGTATCTTCAGGTCTCAGCACCTGTTCAGCCTGGCAACAGCGGTGGACCACTTCTTGACGAGTCCGGTCTAATCATCGGAGTGGTGGTCTCCAAGTTGAATGCCGCTGCGGTATTTGAGATTACGGGAGACATCCCGCAGAATGTCAACTTTGCCATCGCACCCACCCCGCTCCGCGGTTTTCTCGAATCTGCTGGGGCGCGCTACGTCGCCCTAGACAGACGTCCCGGTCGCCGTGTCGAAGACGTTGTTTCTGCTTCGCGCGCGAGCACTGTTCACCTTCAGTGTTCGCGATAGCCACATAACGAAGCTTGCTGCCGACAAGCGCGGGTGCGGTAGCGGTTGTGGGGCCGCCGCTCCACTTTATGGAAGGAATGCAGCGGCCCCACAACCGCATTTTATGGGAGCGCTTGCAGCAGAAGCACACGTTATGCCGGCACACCAGCCCTCGGGTGTGCCGCTGTGGTTGCGGTCCCTGCTGAATGGACGTAGCATATCCGCTGGGCACTTAGGCTTCCCTCAGCAACCTGGAGCCGATTTCATGCGCACCTCAAAGACTCGATTCCTGTACCTCGTCTTGGCACTATCGCTGGGTGCTGGCGTTTCAGGTTTTCGATTCATCCCGCGCGAAGTGTCCGCCGAAGTAGCCTGCGCTGATGGCAGCTGTGCCGCTTCGTGCCGGTGCACGGCTGAACCCCTCTTGTCCTGCAGAGGGGTCACCGGGAAGAAGTGCGTGTGCCCCAGCGCGGAATGACGCGCGCCTAACGGTCGCGCTGGACTTGCGCACTTCAGTCGCCTCGTACCACACGAAGCACGCGGCGGCTGGCTGGCGCCGCGTGGCGCTACGCGCCGCAGTATGCTTAGCGGTTCCGGCTACGCTCGCCGCAGCGCAGGATATTCCCGCGAGCGTACAGTGGCCCAGCTCGCGAATGCCGGGACCGGGACGTACGATTTCGCTTCTCGGCCCCCCTCGGCTCGTTGTCGGATCGCCCCACGGCCCCGAAGCGCAACTCCTTTCGGGGGTCGTTGGGGCAACCCTCCTGCCAGACGGCGGAGTTGCTGTCGCTGATGGATCACTGCAGCGAGTGCTCTTCTTCGGCGCCGACGGTGACCTTCGGAGAATTGCTGGACGAGACGGCGACGGGCCCGGTGAGTTTCGCTTCCTTCGGTGGCTCGGGCGCTGCGTTCACGGTAGGGCACTCTTGGCATTCGATGGCGGGTCCCCGTCGGTCACATCGCTGTCGCAACGCGCTGAGCCGCCGATAGTCCGGTCACTTTCGTCGCGGCTCAGTTTTCAGCAACCACTGGCATGTATCCATCCGGACACGATGCTATTCGTGCTTGAAGGACCAGCCACTGCACTCCCTCCCGGCCGCTTCGCGAACGAGCCAACTGCGGTGGTGCGCGCAGTCCATGGCCGCGACCTAGACACGCTCGCCTCTGGCCAAGGCCGCATTTTCTATTTCTCTCGGCGAATGCCGGGTGCGTACGCAGATGTTCCTCTCCGGCCAACGACCCTAGCTGCCGTGGGATCTTCACGCATATTCGTCGTCGAGAGTGGATCAGATTCGATTCGAGTTCTCGATCTCGATGGAGTCCCCACCTCTACACTCGTGCTGGGTCTCCGTCGTGTTGAAGCGTCGCGCGCGCACTGGAATAGAAGTGTGAGCGAGCGAAAAGCACGCGAGCCGTTGCAGCGCACAAGGTTGATTCTCGACTCAGTTTTGGCTGAACTTGGGCCGGCGCGCGATTTGCCAATGATTGCTGAAATAGCCGCGGACTCAGAGAATCGCATATGGGTACGGACATTCGACAACTATCTCTCTCCATACGCGACATGGCTAGTCATCTCGTCCTCAGGCCGCCAAGTAGCGCGGGTAGTAGCGCCGCGTTCACTGAGACCACTGGAGATCGGCCGTGGCTACTTGATTGGCGTCGCCCGCGATGCCGATGATGTAGAGACTGTGGTTCTCTTTCGATTCCAAGCGCTCCCCGAGAGTTGATGCATTTTGGGCGACTAGCGGTCGCGACTTGCGGCATAACGACGCTTGCTGCCGACGAGCGCGGGTGCGGTGGCGGTTGTGGGGCCTCGGC
>VFQM010001997.1_pt1 | contig 16258 bp, 14 predicted proteins | sample 3512391 | NCBI WGS metagenome assembly VFQM01 (sample SAMN10412369, study PRJNA504923) | tailings metagenome | isolation source: Replicate 1 from Balatoc abandoned mine | place: Philippines
GACGAGGCAGCCCATCCGCCTGTGCAATTCGCCCGGAACGGCGCTCCCTACGACTGTCTTGTCGGAGAGAAGCTCTGGAGCGACAGCTCCTGGATGTGGGACAGTCGTTAGGCGAGGGTCGCCAAAAAGGAAAACCGCTCTAAAAATTGAGCAAAGCGGATTTCAGAAACCGGACAGTATATCGGAAAGGCACCAGCGCGCTCGCTTGGCCGGATCGAAGCGCAGCAGACTGCTTCCTAGGACGGAAATCGGCACTCGATCGTCACCGAAGTGGAGCGCTTTGCCGAGATGTTCGGAATTTAGAACACCGTACTTTGTCAGCGGCGTCGTCGCGGCCGCGAGCTCGTTCATCGTGCTGCGCCTCGCGCCAGCCACGTCGGCTTCGACTAGCCCGCGCGCGTCCATGCAAGTACCCACAGCAAAACCTGTCCCTTACCAGCAACGACGCCCTTCAGCATGCGCTCGACATTATGATAGCCGTCTGGCGCCTTCTGGCCTGCCTTTTGCTGCCAAGACTGCGTCTGCCATCAGAAACGCGGTGTCGACCGAAGTCTGTTCGCTGTTTGCGAGGGCGAGGGCAAAGCGCAGACGTTGGCAGCGTTCGGAGCCGTACGGCGAGTCGTTCAGAATAAGCAGAACCTGCATCGTATCCAACTTTCGATCTCTGAGTGCACTTCCGTCAGAAGGGCGGCTTCAGTCGCGATCAATCAACCGGCTTACTCGCCGAGCACGCGGCGTCGCTCCTCGAACTCGTCCTTGTCGATCTCGCCGCGCGCGAAACGCTCCTTGAGAATGTCGAGCGGTGTACGACCGTTTGGCTGGTGCGGTGAAACTGGTCCCTGCAATGGTGCGCCCAGCCAGCGAACGAGAAGGACGACGGCCGCAATCAGCAGCGCGAGCAAGAGAATCATGAACAATGGGCCGAAAATCATGGCGTACCACCCTCCACCCCACCACATCATGTGGGGACCGTAGACGAACCTGTCATCTGACGGCGCCTGCGCCAGCGCCATATCAGGCGCGAGGGCCAGGGCGGCACTCGCCGTGGTATAAAGAACCTTTTGCATGGCGATCTCCATTGTGGGCCAGGACTGGTAAGGTGCTTCGGCTCTATGAACGGTCATCGGCTTTTTCGCGGCTACTCGCGCATGAAAGCCTCAATTTCATCAGGTGTGATCTTGCCGTCTTTGTTGACGTCCACTTTATCGAAGATGCGCTTGTGAATGGTCGTCAATTCATCGAAAGAAATCCCGCCATCGACGTTCGCGTCCGCGATCGCGAACACGATCCTCATCATGCTCCCGCGCATGGGCATCATTGGCATACCGTTCACCCCTTGCCCCATCATGCCCTGGCCCTCCTTTCTGGGAGACATCATGTCGGGTTGGCCAGCCGCGTCAGGCGCCGTTTGAATGAGATGCGTATCAGGGCGATGCGGGTCGGAAGTGGTTCCTTGGGCGAGGGCAGTCGTGACTCCGCTGGCAATGACAATGGCGGCGAGCGTCACTGCGCGTCGTGTCATGCTCAGTTTCATGGCGTTCCTCCTTGTGCAGTGCTAAGCCACAATCGCAATACCAAGATACGCCAGGGGCGACTCGACGCCTTTGCGCTGGATCAACCATGAAAGCTGATAGCTCGGAGATCTTCGGTCGTTCTCTTGCCGGCCTCCTCGACCGGGCCTGCAGGCGTGCGTGCCGGGGACGATCAGGCTCATGTGGTCGAAGTGGTCGTTCAAGTGGCCAGTGGTAGCGACGTCTTCACGCCACCATCGCCCGAATTTGCAACGATGTTGTGCAATATGTTCCGGGGTGTTCGCCAGCGCATCGCCAGGTAGGTTATCAGCGATAAAGCTGGGCTTCGTCACGCAGGAAATTGTCGAGCGTGCCCTGGCCGCCGCGGCCGGTGATGTCGACCAGTTCGACCATCACCGAAGCGTCGTCCGCCGCCGACTGGACCGGCTCGGTGACAAAGAAGCTGGCGAAGGCTTCGACGGGCAGATCCTCGCTGTGGCCTGAGAGATCATTGTCGGGATCGCTCTCAAGCGCCTGGCAGTTCAGGATCGCGCCATAGATCAGCCTGCGATCGACCGACGTCACTGGAGGCTGGCAAGCGGCTGGGGGCGTGCCGACCTCGCCGCCGGTCGACGCGGTGCCGACCAGATTCTGGGCGATTTCGTAACGGTAGACCTCGTAGCGGGTCGGCTTCGACGTCGACCAGGAGGAGGGCATCGCCGCCGCGCCGAAATTTGTCGACCAGTAGCCGTTGAGGTCCCAGTTTCCGTCGCCCATCCGGCCGCCCATGTAGGGCGTGGTCGCGTCGCGCGGGAGCCCCATCGTTCCCGGTTCGGTGAAGGACAGTTGGTTCATGGACGGGCACTGGTTGGCGCTGCCATTGACGCGGATTGCACCCTTCCGGACGTTCGCCGCAGGGCCATATTCAGCGCTGTTGAAGTGATTGCCGCTGGCGCCGATACCGAATCTGACGTTGAAGGCGTCCTGCACCGGCCCGGCGTTCTGGCCGGTCTTGGTGTCGACCCCGTCGGCCGAGTAGCAGCCGATCGGCCTGGAGGTGGCGATGGTCTGGGCGAGCGCCTGGGCGCCATTGCCGACGCCGTCGGGCGGCTCCAGGAAGCCGAAATTGCCAGGACCGGCGGCCGCACCGTTGCCGACCTTGCGCAGTTCGATGAGCCGGCGCCGGAGAGCCTGACTGGCGGCGGCCTGCTCAAGCGTGATGCCGTTAGGGTCGTTCTCGTAGGGATTGCAGATAAAGACGGGCGTGAAGTCGCAGACACCAGAGGTGAACCCGGCCACCGCTACCGCGCCGACGTTGAAGCCGTCGTCGGCGGTGTCGCCGGACAGAAACGATGCCGGGAAGATAGTCGTGAAGGCGGTTGGGGTGACCGTAACCTGAATAAAGCGGGTCTGCCCTTCGTTGGCGGCGTATTGGGTCGACGTCACCTGATCGCTGTCGTTTGCCGGCAATTCCTTGAGGAAGCACCACGAAATGCTGCCGGCGCTGTTGCAGTTGAGCGTGCCGCCCGGCTGGCCGGCCGTCAGCGTGGTCACACCCGCGGTCGAGAAATAGCTCTGGTTCTGGACGAGCGTCGCCATGGCGCGCTCGGCGCGCGCCCAGGCGCCGGCGGATCCGTCAAGTTCCGCCGCGGCGGCGAGCGCAAAGGAATCGGCGGCCTTCTGCAGATCGTTGTGCAACGTGTTGACCCGGCTCATGTCGATAACGAGCAGCGAAAAGCCGATGATGACCGGCAGCATGATGCTGACGAGGATAAGCGCTATCCCGCGCTCGTCGTCACGGAATCTGCGAATTAGCTGCATCGTCTCGCCCTGTAGAAGAGCGGTAGAATATGTCCTATCTGGAAGATTGAAAACCACGCCAATGAGCTACGGTTAACCTTGGTCGACCGAAAACCGCGCGCTGCAGCCTCTGATGGTCCAGCGGTGGCCTTTCGTGTCGAGTGTCCCTTGCGGCCTCGCAATCCTGGCCACGTCGATCCGCTATTTCGCCGCCAAAAACGAAACCCGCTCCTGTCTTTTCAGAGCGGGTTCGACGGGAGAGTGTGAGCCAGTGGGCCGGCGTTTTGCTAGGACAGAGTTGATAAGCGTCGCGCCGGCCCGATGCGTGGTCTGCGGCGGACCACTGACGACACGATGCCACGTGGCGACCAGCGTGTCTTGTTGATCAATCGAGCTAGGCTTCCCGGCGCCAATGCGAGGCTTTCGGGTGTAAAGCGTAAGGCTCCGCTTCCGCAGCGTCAGCTATTTTGTTATTCGCTAACATGGAGCGCGTATCGGACAAGCCCCCCCTCCCCCGTGAGCGCTCCCAATGACCTGCCGGAGATTTTGTCCGGGGACCTGAAACCCGCTCTGCAACCAAACCCAGAGCGGGTTTCTTTTGACCGGCGGGTGGCATGCTCGCGGATGGACGTGGTACGTCCGATCAGCGGGCGGGCGCCGCGTGATAGGCCGACGCCAGCATGGCGGTGTCGTTGTGGCCGCGCCACGCCGAGATTTTGCCATCGCGCACGGTGACGACGTGCAGCCACTCGGTATCGTCCGACACGCCACTGTTCCGCATGGTCCAGGTGTAGCGGCCCCAGACGAAGACCTGCTCCTCAGCCGCGAGAAAGCGTTGCGGCTCGAATTTGCTGATCGCGTGAGCTTCGTCGAGCAGTCTGAAGAATTCCGCGGCGCCGGTCCTGCCACTGTGGATGCCGAAGAAAGGCGCGTCCTGCGTGCGACCGACGATGCCGATTGTAACGTCCTGGGTCATCATGTCGAGGATTGCGGGAATGTCGCCCTTCCCGAATTCAGCGTACGCGTCCTGCACCACCTTGATGTTCGCGTTGCTCATGAAGACCTCCATCCAGCGCGGCGTCACATTGTCCTGCGACAGGCAGCAAACCTCGCCAACACTAGCGCATTTGGCAGCTAAGTGGAATCGAGGCTGCGGAGCATACAGGAGCACCTTGCAGTTTCGGCGTCAGGCGCGCCACACAAAGTGCCTTGTAGATCGCGCCCGCCTCGGCAGGGGGCGGGTGAGGCGGGCGCTGGGCTCTGTGGCTCGCAGGCCGGGCATTGTCAGAGCTTGGGCTGCAAATTAGCGAGACATAACGCGACGTCAACCGGCGACATGTGGAAGTGGGAAGTTTACCGGAAAAGCCCGTCGCAGTCCGCCGGGGCGAGCTTCTTGGCCAGCGCCACTCAGGCGGCCATCCCCCAAGGGCAGCCTGCCATGCTGGGGGTAACGGCGCCACTCGCGCGTCAGGCATTGCCATAGGTGAAGGAAACGCAGTTCCGGCCCTGCTGTTTTGCCTCATAGAGGCACCGAGCCGCCTGGCGCAGACACTCGGCGGTATCAGCTTCGCCCTTCATCTCGACGCCACCTATGCTCACAGTGGCCCGCAAGCTCCTGCGGCCATTCTTCATCCACGGCATGGTCTCGACCTGTCGTCTGATCGTTTCGGCCCGCAGCGCCGCCGCTTCCTTGTCAGTGCCGCTCAGAATGACGCCAAACTCCGTGCCGCCGGTTCGGCCCACGACATCGCTGGGGCGGGTCGCGTATAGTAGGGCCTTGGCTATGCGGATCAGGACTTCGTCGCCTATGGCGTGGCCATGTTCGTCATTGAGCCGGGCGAAATTGTCAGCGTCGACGAGCAGGAGCGTGTCGCATTCATCCGTGTATCGCGTCCGGGCCATGTGCCCTGTGAACGCCTCGCGGTTCAACAGGCCGGTGGCCGGGTCGTGAGTTGTCGAATAGCTGAGCTTTTCGTGGCTTTCCCTCAATGCGGCATGCGACTTTTCCAAGGCCTCGCAGGCGTCTTTGTACCTCTCAGCCTGCAGGAAAATGTAGGACGAAATCGGCATGGCGATCGCGATCGGGATGACGGTGCATTCGATCCAGCTCAGCCAGTCTATCGGCATGCCTAAGGCAATTCGTGTGGAGAAGGAAAGTGCAAAGGTCGAGACGACCGCAATCGCTGTCACCGCGATCGCCTTTGCGAGTATTCGGTTGCGCTGTGTTGTCATCGGACGACCATAGCGGAACCCAAGGGCAAAGGTACAGGCGAAGGTTTCGATCACTGTCGACAAAACCCGGCCACCCTCATCGGAACTTTTCCGTGACTTTGAAGTCTGGGATTGAGTGCACGGTTTGCGGCCCTCCACCATGCACTAGCGGAGGGTTGGCCCGCCTCTCTTCAGGCTTTCCCTCCGCCGTATGGTACCCCGCCCAAGCCCGCCTCCCACCATGTCCCTAGGGTTTGGACTCGACCGTTCGATTACACTCGCACACCGGCATGGTTGGTGTCTTGTCGATCAAAAGGGGTAGGGGCGCCGGCTTCTCTCTCGCCATCGTTGGGAGACCGTAATGCCAGTTCGAGGGCGGGTTCCACTCGACCGGCGTGATTGGACAGGCTGTCCTGAGGGGCCTGCGTCGTGTCGCAGTCATGCATCATGTTCCTGGATTGAACGATCTATTCAGCTGATAGCGGAACCGATGCTCCCTAAACACGTTGCCGAACCTCGGCAGGCTCTCGTTTCAACGGCCCAGTGGAGCGGTGCACGCGTGGGCAGATCATCTCGATGGCCACCGCCCACGCCAAAAAAAGAACCCGCCCTAGGCCAGCTGGGGCGGGTTGGACCGGTGTGCTTGGGACCGGCCGGGGCGGCGTGCGTCAAACCGCTAGGCAACGGTGACATAGATCGATCGGTGTGTCTCTTAGATCAAAGGGATAGGGTTGCTCCGGACGACGTATACCTCAACGACCACGATATGGCCGGCTGGGGCAGACTCGCGCATCGCTCGTCCCTGTTGAAGCCGCACGCAGATCTGCCTTTGAGGGCGTGTCTCCATTTCGGGCTCCAGTCGGCCGGTGCACGCATCCCGGCTGAGTCGTTCCGAGGCGGCACCGGCCTGCGGCTGGATGTGCCCACCGCGGCGGCAAACCTAACAGACCGCCGATACTTTATCGACACCCTGCTGACCGGCAGGTAGTCCAGTGCTGCGTGAAGAACGGCTTTAACTGATCCAGAGTTTGTCTCGCAGGACGATTGCTTTGAACTGCCACTTCCCTGACTCCAGCGCGGTAGGCGCTGATCAGGATTCGCGCTATCTCGGCTGCCCATACCGTTGACACACGCCCTCAGCACGAATCGTGTCGAACACTCCTTTGATGAAGGCGAGGTCCTCGCGTGTGAGGGGCTGTCTATTGAGTAGGTTGCGAGGGTGTCCCATAGCAGCCTCGAGGATACTAGTGACCTGGACCATGAGAATGTGAGAGACGATGGGATCGGTCATCAGGCGATGATCTGACGGTGTCCAAGCCACTGCGAACAATGTGCGATGAACGCGTCTAGCCGCAATCGAACTTGGCAACCGCCTCAAGAGGTCGGTCGGCCCGCCGCAGCGATGTGGCGAGCTTCCTTTTGCCCGGCGAATGATCAGCCCGGCATCTCGAATGTACGATATGCATCCCACGCATAATCGCAACTTCGATCTCAACCGCGGAATTTCAGCAACGGCCTAACCTCTCCTCGCGACCGTTTACGCTTCTTTGTTAGCTGTCCCTTATATTTGGATTGCCAATGTTTGACGCGCCATTGTCCAACTTGGCGCGAACGGTAGGATAACCCTCGGAATCTGTTTGGTCCGTTGTCATCCGCGATGGTTGGCTTTCGAAGCAGCGCTGCTGGCTTTGGTATGGCATGACACTTTGCAGTGGCAGTCCTTACATTCCTGTTGCGCCGATTTTCATGGTGGGACTCTGTTGGAGCTTGAAACATGAGGGTCACCCGGCGGGCGGGTGCCCTTCGCACATCACACCGGTAGCAGAATAACAAAGGGTCATCGTGGAACGTTTTGCCCTATCCCGTCAATTCAATGGTCTTTGGGCTGTACACGATGTGCTCACCGGCCTCGTCGTGGAAAGGAATGGCAAGCCTCTATCAAACCTGGCTCATGCCGAGGCCGAGCGGGCCGTGGCTGACGCCTCCAATTCCGCCCGCACCAACGACGAAATCGGAGTAATCGGACCGAAGTGAGATGAGCGTCATGGCGCTGACTTGCCCTCTTGTGGGCAAGTTGCTTGCATCATGCAGGGACCGGTCGCGTTTACATCTTGTCTGGTGTCGAAGGTACGGTTAATCGAACGACATGCAATGATTTGGGCGGTCATTGGCGTCAGCCCTTGGCGTCTGATCGGCTCATGCGACACAGGTGGAGGGGGACCTTATGCCGTCATTGTTCCGAAACAGTCTGGCTGTCGCGATGGTGGTTTCCGCCACGGCATTGTCGCCGCTGTCGGCTTCGGCCGAGACGATCCTCGGCGCCTTGTCCAAGGCCTATCAGAACAATTCGCAGCTCAATTCGGCGCGCGCCGGCGTGCGCGTCACCGACGAGAACGTCGCCATCGCCAAGTCTGGCTGGCGGCCGACGGTGACCGGTTCGGCCGGCATCGATTATTCGACCACCAGGCGCAACGCCACGACGAACCTGACGACGGGTTCGTTCGGCGTCGAGATCCGCCAGTCGCTGTTCGACGGTTTCCAGACCAAGAACAACGTGGCCGCGGCCGAGGCGCGCGTGCGCGCCTCGAACGAAAGCCTGCGCAACACCGAGCAGAACATCCTGTTCAACGCGGCGAGCGCCTACATGGACGTCATCCGCGACCGCCAGGTGGCCGCCCTGACCGAGCGCAACCTGCAGTTCCTGACCGAGCAGGCGCGCGCCGCGCGCTCACGCTTCGACGTGGGCGAGGGCACCCGCACGGACGTCGCCCAGGCCGACGCCTCGCGTTCGGCCGCGCTGGCGCAGCTGAGCGCGGCGCGGGCGCAGGCGCAGTCGAGCGCCGCCATCTACCGCCAGATCGTCGGCGACGAGCCGAAGAGCCTGAAGGCGGCCTCTCCGCTCGGCAAGCTCCTGCCCAAGAACCTCGAATCCGCAGGTGCGCTGGCAGCCGAAGCGCACCCGGCGATCCTCGCCACCGAATACCTGGTCGACGCGGCGGGCTTCTCCGTGAAGTCGGCCGAGGGCGCGCTGCTGCCGCAGGTGTCGGCCTCGGCGGGCGTGTCGCAGATCTATCGCGACAGCGCCCCGAACAGCGCTTCTTCTCCGGACGGCTGGTCGACCTCGGCCAGCATCGGCGCGACGCTGACGGTGCCGATCTACCAGGGCGGCCGCGCTTCGGCGCAGGTGCGCCAGTCCAAGGAATCGCTCGGCCAGGCCCGCATCGAGGTCGATGTCAGCCGCGATCAGGTGCGCGCGGCCGTCACCTCGGCCTGGACGCAATACACTGCGGCGCGCGAGAGCGTGTCGGCAAACCGCGAGCTGGTTTCGGCGGCGCAGCTGGCGCTCAACGGCGTCATCGAGGAGCGCAATGTCGGCCAGCGCACGACGCTCGACGTGCTCAACGCCCAGGCCGACGTCATCAGCGCGCAGATCAACCTGGCGACGTCGGAGCGCGACGTGGTGGTGGCGAGCTACGCCATCCTTTCGGCCACGGGGCGCCTGTCGGTCGAAAGGCTCGGCCTGCAGGTGACCAAGTACGATCCGAAGGAGCACTACAACGCCGTCAAGGACAAGTGGATCGGCCTGCGGACGCCCGACGGCCGCTGATAGAGGGCGCAGGCGGTTCCTAAAGGGGGCGACGTGATCGACCCGCCCGGAACGGTCCGCGTCATGGTCGCGACGAAGCCTGTGGACCCGCTCCCCCTGGGCCTATGCACCCCAGCCGCCCGAGCCGTGGGCTGAAGGCCGTGGTGCGCTCGTCCCGCACCGCGGCCGCTCGATCTGGATCGACAAGCGATCCGTCCGCCTATTCGGTGTCGCCGGCCTTCGGCAGGGCTGCCCACTCGGCAAGGAAAGCTTCGCGCGCCTTGGCAGCCGCGGCTTCGTCGAACGGAGCGACCTTGACATCGGTCAGTTCCGGCAGGCCGACAAAGTCAGCCACCTTTATGTCGCTGCGGCTGGGGCGGCGGAAGGCGACTTTCAGCAACTCGATTTGCGCGTCCTTCGACAGCAATGCATCGATGGTCTTCTTGGCGGCGTCGCCCGCCGGCGCATTCTTGACCAGGCCAGAATAGTCGGCGGTCATGAAGGTGCCCTCCGACGGATAGACCAGCTTCAGCTCCTTCTGGCCGCCGTCGATGTAGGCGTAGCTGTTGGTCTCGAAGGTCAAGCCAACGGCGTATTCACCCATCGCCACGCCCTTTGGAACCGACGAGGACGAACCGGCGACAACCATGTTGGCCACGACTGCTTCATAGGTCTTTTTGTCCAGCAGGTGAGCCAGCCCCCAGGCGATGGTGTAGCCGGTCGAGCTGTTGGCCGGATCGGCGACGATCACCTTGCCCTTCCACACCGGATCGGCCAGATCCGCCCAGCTATCGGGCGCCTCCGCTCCGTCCAGCAGATCGGTGTTCACCAGCATTGTGACGAGATGCACGTTCGAAGGCTGGAACAGGTCGCCTGGATAGCGCAGTGACTGCGGGACGGCCGACAGTTCCGGCGAGTTGTAGGGCTCGAAGAATTTCTCATAAGCGCCGACGGTGTTGGCCGAGGACGACCAGAACACGTCGCCCTGCGGGGCGGCGGCTTCGGCCTCTATGCGGCGCAGCAGCACGCCGCTGCCGCCGGTGATGACACCGAGGCTTGCGCCGACCTTGGCCTTGGTTACCGCCTGGACCGCCTCGACCGCCGGCACCGGGTTCGACGTGTACAGCACCGGGTCTTTGGCGAGCGCCGGGGCTGCGCTCAGGCCGAGCGCAAGCGCGGCCGTGCCGATCGAATGGAATTTCATGTTGCATTTCCTCCTTTGGTTGAATCTTCGCCCAGACGCCTGCTTGCGTCCGGGAACGGCGAGGCCGTCATTTCGACGAGAACACGTCGATGCCGAACAGGCGGTTGGCGAGTACGACGGGGATGAGGATGACGCCGACCAGCACCAACCCGTAAGCCGAGGCGTAGGCCATGAGGCCTGAATCGATCAGGCGGAAGATCTGGATGGGCAGGGTCTCGCGCCCGCCGGAATAGACGAGGATCGAGGCGGACAGCTCGGAGACCGTGGTGGTCCAGGTCAGGATCGCGGCGGAGGCGACTGCCGGCAGCATCACCGGCATCACCACCCGCAGGAAGGTGCGGACCGGCGGCGAGCCGAGGCTGATCGAAGCCTCCTCGATCGAGTTCGGGATGTTGTGCAGGACCGCCTGGCCGTTGCGCATGCCGAAGGGCATGCGGCGGATGACATAGGCCAGAACGATGATGATAGGGGTGCCGGTAAGCGGCAGCCAGCCGCCGTTGAACGCAGCGAGAAGCCCGACGCCCAGCACCGTTCCCGACAACGCCAGCGGAATGGCCGAGATATAGTCGACCGCCGGCGTCATCAGGTTCGGCTTCTTCACCACCAGATAGCTGACGACGGCGCTGAAAGCGATCGAGACGAAGGTGGCTATGCCGGCATAGACCAGCGAATTGACCAGCGGCTCCGGCGCGGTGACGAAGACGCGCGCGAGATTGTCCAGCGTCCAGTCGCCCCACTGCATCACCGGACCGCGCGCGGTGGTAAAGGCTCCCAGCGCGATGGTGAGCAGCGGCAGCAGCGAAATTGCGACCACCAACCCGGCTGGCCCGGCCACCAGTGCGCCGCGCAGGCCCCTCAGCGGAAGCGGCTTTGCGCCGCGGCCTTGCACGATTTCGTAGCGGCCGCGCGCCACGATCCAACGGTTCAGGAACAGCACCGCCATGACGATCAGCACCGACACGCTGGCCAGCGTGCTCTGCATGGTGATGCTCGACGTTCCCTCGGCGACGGCGGCCTGATAGGTCGCGACGGACAAAAGCGGCAGACGGTGGCTGAGGATCATCGAGATGGCGAAATTGCCGATGGTCATTGTGAAGACCAGTAGTGCCGAGGCGAGGATGGCAGGCTGGATGACCGGCAGCATCACCTTTATCCGAGCTAGCGCCGGCGGGGTGCCGAGGCTTTGCGCTGCTTCCTCCAACTGCACGTCGAATTTGCCGATCGCGGCGACCGTGCCGATGTAGACATAGGTGTAGTAGATGAAGCTCATCGAGGTGATGAGCCCGAACCAGCCGTAGAACGAAGGCAGGCGTATGCCGATCTCGCGCATGAACTTGGTGATCAGCCCGTTGTTGCCGAGCATCATCAGCCAGGTCTGGGCAGCGATCACCTCGGGGATGACCAGCGTGATCAGCGGCAGGAGCGCAATCAATGCCTTGCCGCGGAAGCTGTAGCGCGCCGTCACATAGGCGAGCGGCACGCCGATGATCGTGCAGATCGCCGTCACCGAGGCGGCGAGGATCAGCGTGTTCAGGATCGCCTCGCGGTATTTCGGGGTCGAGACCAGCCGCGACCAGCCCGAAGAACCGTCGCCCAACAGGCTGGCGCCCAGAATGTTGACCAGCGGATAGAGAACGAACAGCGCCAGCAGACAAAACGCCAGAACGGTCATCCAGAACCAGGGGGTGCGGAGCGATGCGGCTTTCATGCTGCGATCACCCTGGCCAGAGCCGGATCGATGCCGAGATTGACGCGGTCGCCGGGAACGAAGCTGTCATGGCCGGGGCCATGCAGTTCGGCCACGACCTGGAGCGCATCGCCCAGGTCGAGCCGATAGCTGGTCTTCGATCCGAGATATTGCCGTCCTTTCACGGTCGCCGGCAGGGACTGCACCGCATGCTGCGGCGCGGCCGTGATCTTCAGATCCTCGGGGCGCAGGATCAGCAGGCCCTCGCTGGCCGGGCCGGGCAGGGCCGCGGTGGCCTTGATCCTGGCCGAACCGAGTGCGGCCTCGATCAGCTTGCCCTCGGCGGCATGCAGCTTGACCGGCAGCCGGTTGGCGGCCCCGACGAAATCTGCGACATAGCCCGTCCTCGGTGTGGCGTAGATGTCCTGCGGCGTGCCGAGCTGCTCGACAGCGCCGCGGTTCATTACGCCGATCAAGTCCGACATCGACAGCGCCTCTTCCTGATCGTGGGTCACAAAGACGGTGGTGATGTTGGCTTCGCGCTGCAACTCGGTAATCGTCTCGCGGATCTGGATGCGCAGCTTGGCGTCGAGATTGGACAGCGGCTCGTCCATCAAGAGCACCTGCGGCTTGATGACCAGCGCCCTCGCCAGGGCGACGCGCTGACGCTGGCCGCCCGACAGCGCCGCAGGGTGGCGCTCGCCCAAATGAGCAAGGCCCACCCGCTCCAGCGCCTCGGCGACCTTGCAGGTCACGCCTTTACCCTTTTCGCCGCGGGCGTGCAGGCCATAGGCGACGTTCTGTGCGACGGTCTTGTCGGGGAAGAGAGCGTAGTCCTGGAACACCATGCCGATGTTGCGGCGATGCGGCGGCAGGCGGGTCACGTCGCGGCCCGAGAAGCTGATCGTGCCGGCGCTGGCCGACACAAAGCCGGCAATGGTCCGCAACAATGTGGTCTTGCCGCAGCCGGACGGGCCGAGCAGCGTGAAGAAGCATCCTTCCGGGATGGCCAGCGACAGGCTGGAAATAACCTTCTCCTGCCCATAGGTGACGTCGAGATTGGCTACGTCGATGCTCATGCGTCTTCCCTGTCCGATGATTGTTCGGGTGGATCCGTTCAGGCGGGCGTCGCGATGGCGCCGGCCGCGTCCAGGCCAAGCCCGGCGATCAGGTCGAGCGCTTGGCGATGAACCCTCACGTCGCCAGCGGCGAGGAGGTGGCCGCTGCTGTGGATGGTGAGTGGCGCGCCACGCCAGTCGGTGACGACGCCGCCTGCACCTTCGATGACGGGCCTGAACGGCGCGAAGTCGAACACCTTCTGCCCGGCATCTAGGGCGAGATCGGTGCGGCCTTCGGCCAGGCGGCCATAGTTGAGCGCGGCCCCGCCATAGACCCGCGTCGCGGTTGCGGTGCGCAGCACATCCAGCGCGGGACGATCGAGGAGCGGAATATAGTCCTGGTTGCTGTTGGTCATCATCGCCGATGACAGGTCGGCGCAGGGCCGCACTCGCACCGGGCGACCGTTGCAGGTCGTTTGCCGATCGGGCACACCCAGCCAGCGGGCATCGACGACGGGAATGTCGATGATGCCAAGCTTTGGAATCCCGTCGATGGCCAGTGCGATCAGCGTGCCATAGACCGGAAGGCCGGCGATGAAGGGACCGGTCCCGTCGATCGGGTCGAGAACCCACACTGCCTCGGCACCGGCCGCTTCGGCTCCTTCCTCCTCCCCAATGATCCCGTGCGTGGGGAAGCGAGCCGCGATCATCGCCCGCAATTCGGTCTCGATCATCAGGTCGATCTGGGTGACGAGGCTGCGATCCGGCTTAACCGAGACGCCGAGTGCATCGTCGGCGTGCCGGGCGAGCACTCGCCGCGCCGTATCGGCGAGCTCCATGGCGAAAGCGATGTGCTGATCTTCGATTGCCGACACACGGCCCATGAACTGCCTCCATTCTTGCGGCAGCAGGCTGCTGCCCCAGTGCAAAACACCGGGTCGCGCCTCCCGCTGTGGGATGCCTCAGAATTCGAAACTGGATCGACCGCTTCTCCTGAGGGTCTGGTTGTCATTAACCGACTTTTGGATGTGTGGCAATATGTGTCATATGTGTTTTTATGAGGCAATATTGGGCAAGAGATTGCTGAATGAGGAAAAGTGAGGCAAACTGCTCGAAATCAAGAGCATGGTGGTTCGCAGGAATGTGGCAGGAAGAACGGCATCAGAAGATTCGGTCCCAACTGACCATTTTCGGCCAAGTGTCCATCGACCGGATCGTCGAAGATTTCGGCGTCTCGCGTGAAACGGTGCGCCGCGACCTGATGGATATGGAACTCGCAGGGGAATTGCGCCGGGTGCGCGGCGGCGCGGTGCCGGTGGCGCGAGAGGACACCAATTTCCGCATCCGGGTGACGCAACGCCAGCAGGAAAAGCGGGCGATTGCCGCTACCGCCCTGGGGCTGCTCCATAATGGGCTGACCATCTTCATGGATGCCGGTGCGACCAGTCTGACGATGGCCGAGGCGCTGGCGGGTCCGAACGGACTGACCGACCTGACGATCATCACCAATTCGGTGGATGTGGCGCAGCAACTGGCCGAGCGGCCGGGAGAGCCGACGCGGCGCTTTCGGGTCGTGATGCTGGCCGGCGATTTCAAGCAGGATCCGATGGAGACGTACGGAGCGGCCACCATCAACGACATCCATCGCTATCGTGCCGATCTAGCGTTGCTGGCGCCTTGGGGGGTGGATGCCAGGATGGGAGCGATGAACTACTTTCTCCACGGCGCAGAGATCGCGCGGGCAATGGTTCAGAACGCGGAACGGACGATCATTCTGGCCGATCACTCGAAGGTCGGCGCACCAGCGAGATCGGTGTTCTGTCCGACGGACGAAATGGACCACCTGGTCGTTGATGCGAAGGCGCGGATGCGTCCAGGATTCGACGAGTTGGCCAAGGCGGTTCCCGGTCTGATCGTTGCGGGGTGAAGGCTGGCGCCGAAGCCAAGGAACCGGGTGGCCAAGTGGACTGGGCACGGGGCAGCCAACCGCTCGATATCGCTTCCTCGCCGCGAAAATTGCAATACTAGCTGGCAAGCTTGGCGATGCGGGCAGATAGGAGATCGTCGCTGCCGGCGACAAGCCGGAATACGGTTTCGCGGCCCAGCACGGTCGTCGCATTAGCCGCGCAGACCAGTTTCCTCGATCGCCGATATCCACAATCATTGGGGAGCTGACAGTCGGCAACCCAATATGCCCGCACTGACGACGGCCGCATTAACACGCCGATCGCCGTCCACCGGCGATTATTGGATGATGCACTGCACCACCGTCTGCAGTTGTAATGAAGAACACGCTGGTAGATCAAAAATGCCGCCATGAGGCAGCCTGAAACAGGTAAGCTCGGCATAGAGACGGTTGCAGGCGCAGGCGGCACGCCGATCGCCTATTAGCAGGACCTGTCGCGGGCCAAACCTCGTCCTGGTTCATGGGAGCGTTTCAGACCAAACGCGCTGGGTGTCGATCCGCCCCAGTTCGAGCAGTACCTTACGGTCACCTCCATGGACCGCCGCGGCCGTGGCGTCAGCGGGACCGCCGGGACTACGCCATCGAACGCGAATTTGAAGACATTGTGGCGGTCGTCGACAAACTCAACCGGCCAATACTCTTGTTTGGGCATTCCTACGGGGCGCTTTGCGCACTGGAAGCGGCCACGCGAACAGATAGGCTCGCCGGCCTCGCTCTTTACGAGCCATGGATATCAGAGGGCGAGAGCTTTTATCCGGCCCTCTTATTCGGTCGTAGTTGAAGATGCTTTGTAGCCATTGTCAGTTCTCCGTTTTGACGCGATGCCGTCGGGCACATGGCTAAGGCCCCGGCCGATGCGGCCGGGGCCTTGATTGGGGCTCAGTCGCTGCGCCGACCGTTCGGGCGGGACCAGATGAGCGAGAACGTGTCGCCTTCCTCGTCGTCGAAGAGGTTGGCGTAGATCGGAGCGTTGAAGCTCGGATCGTCGAGCTTGAGGCCCAGGTAGTTGCGGCCCTCGTTGGAGGTCTTGGACCAGGCGGCGCCGATCTCGGCGTTATGCGGTGCACCGCATAACGCCGATTATGCGTAGCGCGGGATTATGCGGAGTCGCGTGCTGGAGGTCCCGGTTTTCTGGGGCTTTTGTCGTTGTTTCGCTCCGCATAATAACGGGCTGATGTGCGCGGCGCCCCGTTGTGAGGGGGACGCCGCGGTGTCGATCAGCGCGACCAGATCAG
>VFQM010002000.1_pt1 | contig 16251 bp, 8 predicted proteins | sample 3512391 | NCBI WGS metagenome assembly VFQM01 (sample SAMN10412369, study PRJNA504923) | tailings metagenome | isolation source: Replicate 1 from Balatoc abandoned mine | place: Philippines
GATGATATCATTCACACAGTGAGCGAATTAAGACGTCGAGGCGTAGAGTTTCTTGAAGTGCCTTCCACCTATTACGATGACCTGTTGGATCGAGTGGGAAAAATTGACGAGGATCTTCAGCCTTTAAAAAACCTGAACATTCTGGTCGATCGGGACGAAGAAGGTTACTTGCTTCAAATCTTCACCAAGCCTGTTCAGGATCGCCCTACTCTATTCTTCGAAATCATTCAGCGCAAGGGAGCAACCTCCTTCGGCAAAGGAAATTTCAAAGCGCTATTCGAGGCAATCGAAAGAGAACAGGAATTGAGAGGGAATTTGTAAGTTTTTAGAATTAAGCATCTAGACACAAGACCCTAGATGGCCTAGATTCACCCTTACCAAAAATGAAAAGCCGGAAAAACTCCGGCTTTTTTGATTTCAAGTAGTTTAGCAGAACTGCTTCGGATGTTTTACAATTCTATTCGAAAAGGCAAAGCAGGCAGATTGATTTCATTGACCAGATTCACGGCCGGATTATCAGCCCAAGCATATCGAACTCCTACCGGCACCATTCCTTCGGGAATAGTAAGTGTCACCTGATTGACACCTGAGATTTTCGCCGGAGCAACTTTAAATTCCCCCTCAGCATCTTCGAGAATAAAGCCCAGTACTTCTGTACCTCCTGACAATTTCAATCCAGTGCCAACCTCGGTAAACGTAAGCAATACCTCATTCCCGGTTACCTCTGCTTTTTCTATCACAGGACCAGAGGCCAATATCTGCTCTCCAAAAGCAACCTTGCGAGCTTGAAGCCATAGTCTTTCTCCTACGTCTTTTTTATTTCGAGGGTGAATGTCGGCCGCTTCTCCGATATCGATAGTCACAGCCATCCCAGTCATCGGAAGCTCCAAAGTTTGAGTTTGAGCTTCACGGAGAAATGCCCAATTACTTTCGGGCTGAAGATCCTTTCGCTCCATGAAATTGGCCAGCTGAACGAATAGAAACGGAAAATCACCAATATCCCAGCGAGTTCGCCAGTTTTGAATCATTGCCTTGAAGAGTTCTCGATACTCTTCGTGGCGGCCGGTATTACTTTCGCCCTGATACCAAATCACACCTTTGATCGGATAGCGAAACAGCGGCGCAATCATCGCATTAAACATAAATCCAGGCTTCCAATTGTAAAAATTCACTTCCGGCAAAAGTGGCTCTACGATTGAATTGGCATAAGACCACGATCCCTCGAGCGAGATTTTTCTTCCATCCTGGGACAAGTACATTTCGTCCTTTCGGCCCACTTCAGGCTTGTTGTTCCAGGTGTTTATCACCCTGATTGTCAATACATTTTGACCTTGTCGCAAAAGTTCTTTTGGAATCTCTAGATCGGACATTTCCACGCCCCAATCTTTGTGAAAAATTTGAACTCCATTGATATAGAGATAGGCCATTTGGTTGAGGTCTGGCAGGTGCAAGGTCACCGGAGCAAGACTTTTCAAGATAAACTTTTTCCTCACCCAAGCGATATGCTCCAATGGATTGCTCGCAGGTAGCTGGATGGTCTTCCAACCTGACTCTGCATAATTGAGTGAAGATACTTCACCCGCCATGAGCGAATCGGGACGACGAACGAGAATATCGCGCATCTCCCTGCGCTTTTCATTTTCCAGGATTACTTCTTTCCATTTGGAGGAATTTTCGACTACATCTAGTGCCTCATCCGTGTAGGATCGCTCACTTATCCGTGCCAAAACTGCGGCTTCAGTCCAGCCCTCGGCGGGTGTTCCTCCCCAATTGGATTCAATGATTCCCACTGGCACATTTTGCTCCAAATGATTTCGCTTCGCAAAAAACCAAGCTACTGCCGAAAAATCAGGGAGATTATCCGCATTGGCTACTTTCCAAGAACCATCAGACACATCGGATTTCTCTACAGGGCTGTAGTCTTTGGCAACTTTGAAAAACCGAATCTGCGGAAAATCTGCGTTGGAAAATTCTTCCTCTGCGCCGATTACTCCGGACTTTAGCGGCCACTCCATGTTGGACTGCCCACCAGCAACCCACACATCACCTATCCAGATATCTGATAGAATCTGCGTATTGACTTGAAGCTCAAACGGCCCACCGGCAGGAAGCGGAGGCAACTCTACCGACCAAGTGCTATCCTCCAGCACTTGGGTACTGCCAATCGCACCTGCAAGGCTGGCTCTGATTTTCTCACCGGGAATCCCTTTTCCCCAAATCGATATAGGCTGGAGACGCTGCATGACCATTCCCTCACTGATGAGTTTGGGAAAAGTCACCGGAGAAGTGGGTTTGGAAAATTCACAGGAAAAGAGCAATACCAGGATTGCCAAAATACTGAGCCTCTTCATAGTCTAGGTTGTTTTGGGTTGGTGTTTGGTGAGCTGAAAATAGGAAAAAGTTGTGCCAATCCGTGAACTACCGAGATTATCTATTGGACTATTTTACTTTTCTAGTGCATTCAATCCATTGACCAAGTATGCGAAAGGGGCGTTCCAATTAATCGCTATTTCATTTGAAGCATAGGAGCAATATCCATCGGTATAGGACTCATCAGCCACTTTAGACCTGTAGGTACAGGAGTCCTGCTGTCCAGGGTTAGGTCCACCTACGATAAACCCTGGAAGTGGTGGCAGCTCGGATCTTGAAGAAGCCAATCGATGATGGGGATACTGAGGTGACTTAGTCCCAAATCCCGTCACATAGCAATATCCCGTTGCATTTTTTCCCAGTAAGTAATCCAAAAGAGACCTTGCTGATTCAAGATAGATCGACTTTGATGTCAATTTGTAGGTATTCAGTAAGATGATCCCCAAATTGGCAGCTACAGAATTGCTTCCCCAGACGAAATCCTTATCTCCTACCCCCATCACCACTTGATAGGCGGACTCTGAACTCCCAAGGACTCGCTGATCGGCAAAGCCTACTAGCTGGGACTTCAGATCAGCGATCCAAGCCTGTGGCATCTGAGGCAAATTAGCCTGATGTCGGATCAGAGATAAATACCCCAACCCTGCCACTTTTGACCAAGAAGGTAAAACAAAGTCACCCTGCCAAGCGGAAATACTATGCCAATACTCATCGTTGTGAGTACTGATCCAAAGTTCAGATCCTGCCCAGAACCATTCATCCGAGAGATCCGAATCCCCATACGCTCCCGTGTGAATCTCTGGTTTATATTGCGCGTTAATTTTATTCTGTTGGTAATAAGCTTCGGGATTGGCCTTAGCCCATACCCAAGCTTTTTGGGCGGCCTTGAGGTATTCGACGGATTCCTGAGGAGCATATTCTTTATAAATTCTGCTTGCCTGAGCCATGACGGCCGCAAAATTCAATGTCGCAGCGGTACTTTTCTGAACTACATAGCGCTGAGAAACAGCCTCATGAGGCTGTTTGTCCATAGCTTCAAATCGGGAGGTGGTGAGCTTGTGATAGACTCCTCCATCGGTGGGATCCTGCATGTAAATCATCCACTGCAGATTCCAGCGAATTTCATCCAAAATATCAGGTGTACGATCTCCTGATTCAGGAATTTGAATTTCCAGCTGATCCAAATACCCTGGGAAATCCTCGTATAGACTCATCAAAGTGGCCGTGGTAATACCGCTATTGACTACATACTTATTATAATCACCTGCGTCATACCAGCCACGACTGGCACTAAGGATACTTCCCTCTGGACGCTGAGTGGTAGCAGCTGAGCTGTGAATCTCAACCTGAGTGTCGGGATGCCCCATTTGCCGTGCCCAAATTCCAGCATATTTTTCCTCGATTTCGACGGATGCCCGTTGGAAAAAAAATGCCTTTAAAGCAGATTTTCCTAAATCTTCAAAAACCTGCCCTTGGACCAAAAAGGGAAAGGATCGCCCCACGCCGGGGATTCGTAGTGTGTATGCTCCCGATTGGAGTTCGGAAAATTCCAAAACCCGAGAAGTCTTTCCTCCTAAAGTGATGTATTGCTTGGGTGATATATCTTTTTCCAAAACCAAATTGCCACTTACTTCATCCCAAACCTGAAACTTCTGAAATTCCAGATTTCCAAGTAAGATTGCCTGTTTTGAACCAGAAGCTTGATAGCCCACTTGGTTGAGTCGAAATGCATCAGTGACTTGTACTTCATCCTGAGCAGCAGGAGCAGTACAGGACCAGATCATAATTAAGAGGACGGAATAAATTTTCATGGAACGTTGGGTTGATAAATTGAACGACGGGAGCCCGCTGACCAAAGTCTTTGGTTAATCCAGACCAATGACCGGATTTCTTCGGGAAGGAACACACCTGATTCGACTGGGGAAATCGGGATCCACATTTGGTTTTCCCATCGGAATAGTTGAAGGATATTAGCATCCAACTTGCCGATTTTCAATCTGGATTGAAACTGATTGCCTCCTATAGCCAAGTAGAGCTTTCCGTCGAGCTCAAAGGACTCAATGGCGTAAACTGGAGCAAATTGGACCTGAGCAGGAAAATCCTTAGGGATAAATTTACCCTGACGAAACTCAAAGTAAGCGGTCTCAAGAGTTTCCACTTTTTGGATAACAGCGCTGCCAAGCTCATTCTGACTGAGGATTTGTTCAATGCTGGCAGATGAAAATACTTCATGGGTATCAAAGTCAGATCTTTTTCGATAAAGTTGGGCAGCGAGTTCATCTCTTGAAAAAACCGGGTATTCCCCATCTGGGAAAAACTGAGTCATCAAAGGATCAATAGAACCGTTTTGGTCAAAGTCATCCACATAGATTTTAATAGGCTTTTCAGGACTAGCTTTTAGTCTGGAATTTGTCCCCCAATTACCCACTAGCAGTTCCATGACCCCATCTCTATTGAAATCGCCTATTCGCACCGATGACCACAGTCCAGTGTGACTTGTCTCAAAAAAATCCAATGTGCGATCGATAACCTCAGTACCGCTCCATCCCAAAATCCGGATAGGATCAAACTCCGAGGCGAGGATCAATTCCTGAGTACCATCACCATCCAAGTCCCAAGAAGCAGCGGCCTGAATACGCCTGGATTCTTGGAGTGCGTCGGATGCGACTTTTTCCCAAATACCCCGTCCACGATTGATCAATATATAAGAAGGTGCTGAGAGAGGCCATCTACCGTAGACATATCCACCTCCCACGAAAAGATCTAGGTCACCATCTCCGTCAAAATCACCCTTAACTAATGTTTGGATAGGAATATCCACCATAGCTGATAAGTCCTCCAATTCAAACCTCCCATTGTTTTGATTCTTGAGCAGATACAAAAAATCGTCCCCGGAATCTGATTTGCCAGAAAACGCCAAAAGAACGTCATTTTTCCCATCCATATCCCAATCTAAGATTGCCATATCTTGAAGGGATCCGCGTTGATCCACCGTGAAAATCTCTTTAGAGGGAGACGTTGATTTGGCTTCAAAGATCTGAATCTGACGCAGCCTGTGATCGTACCACAGGACATCTTCTGACTCATCGCCGATCAGATCACCAACAGTCAATAAATCTAGTTCATGATTGAGTCCGTAGAGCAGTTGCGGTTGAATCTTAAAATCTTCAGCAATTACTCGATGGTCTATCTTTGCTATCTGCCCAATCCGTGAAAATAATTTTGGAGACAGCGATTCAGGTTTTGAGAGGAAACTTGCATGTCGGTAATCTAGCTCGATTAGTTGATTTTCGGACACTTCACTGATTCTTTGGATCTTGCCGTCTGACCAGACCACCTCCAAGCTGTCCAATGATCTACCTCCCAGTCCGGCATGGATTTCAAAGGAGACATTTCCCTGATATCCTCGATAGGGCATGGATTCACGCGTAATTGCCTTCCCCTCTGCAAAAAAAGTAATCCTAGTCCCGATTCCCTTGGGATTGGGATAGGGCCCGTTAAATTTGACCTTGACCCAAGTAGTAGGTTGCCGCTGCTGTTGGGTATTTTCAAAAATCCAGGCAGGCTGATTTAGGTTATTGATTACCAAATCTAAATCTCCATCGCCATCCAAATCGGCATAAGCCGCCCCATTGGAATTTCCCGGAAGGTCTAATCCCCAAAGTTTTGAAACATTCTCAAAACTAAGATCACCTTGGTTTCGATAGGCGTAGTTTGAAAGCGGAGTAGCAGGCATACGGGCTATGAGTTCGCTGATAGCCTGCTGTGACGGCTTCTCACTTTTAAAAAAATTTTCTCTGTAATTGATAAAATCCAGATTGGTAAAGTCCTTCAAGAATCCATTGGTGACTATTAGATCCAAATTCCCATCCAAATCAAAGTCAGCCAATAGCGGAGTCCATGACCAGTCTGTCTTAGCCACACCTGAAAACTCTCCGATTTCTACAAATTTGCCACTCCCCTGATTGAGCTGGAGCATATTTCGCATGTGCTGCGAATGAAGTCCGACGTCGAGGAATAGATTGTGGTGTTCGTAATTTTCCGGACTGAAGAGGAGTTTCTGCCTTTTGGAGTCTTCTGGCAACATATCCAACGTTACCAAGTCCTGAAGACCATCTCCATTTATATCTCCAAAATCGATCCCCATGGTGTACAAACTGGTATGTGAAACCGACTGTGACAGCTCTTCCCTAAATTTACCTTTGCCTAGATTTTTATACACATAATCTGGAGCAGAGTAGTCATTTCCCAGATAGATATCCGGTAATCCATCTCCATCCAAATCTACTACCCCGGCACCTAGAGCGTAGCTAAGTCCCGAGGTGGATAACCCCGACTCGGCAGTAATATCCACGAACAGACCATTTTGGTTTTCATAAAGCTTACTCATACTTTCAGGTTCACTGGAGTTGAGGAGACTTTTGAACGCTGGAGCGCTTAGCTGATTAAACAACACAGGATTATGATTGAGGAGGAGGAGATCCAAGTCCAAATCTCCGTCCATATCAAAAAAATAAGCTGCAGTGGTATAGGCTGAATCGTCCAACCCAAAACTTGCCGCTTGTTCTTTGAAGAAGGGAATACCTTGAGCATCATTCCCTTGATTGACAAAAAGTTGATTACGCCTACTTTCGTGATCACTTGACCCAGAGTAGCAGACATAGATATCCATCAGGCCGTCAGCATTGATGTCCACCATCACTGCACCTGTGGTCCAAGCGTTTTCCTTTCCCACCGTTCCGGTGGCTAGGGATACATCCCGAAATTTGAGGTTACCTTGATTGAGATAAAGTCTGTTTTGGCTTTGATTCGAAGTAAAAAATAAATCCTCCAATCCATCCTGATTGACATCTCCTATAGCTACTCCTCCCCCGTTGTAAAAATATTGATAGGTCAAAATATTGAAAAGAGGTGTTTCCACCAGTGAGTTAGTGAAATACACACCTGTAGAGTCTGGCGAAGCTAGCCTGAACAGATGCATATCCTCCTGATTCAGGTCAATCTCGTGGTTACAAGCACACAGCCCAAAAACCAATATATAGCACCAGAATTTACCGAACCTAAACCGTGAATTAAAGATCATCTGAGTATGAAGAAACTCCAGGACAAAAATTTTGTCCCGGAGAGTTTTCATTAAAAGCCTATATGAGAAACTATTCTACTGCGCGTACTATTCGGATATTATCGACACCTATTACCGCGGAGATATCATTTGCGGTCGTATTGATTATCACTACCCTTAACTGCTTCACTCCCCCGGGATCTCCTGCTAAGAAGTCTCCATAGGTATTGAATCGGCTAGATCCATTGGTCAACCGACTTAAGTTAGTAGAAATGGTGTACCAACTCCCATTTGTGCTACGAATCACGTCAGCCAATGGCACATTAAAACTCAGTTCGTTGCCATTTTTATCCGGATACCATATTTGAAGTTCGAGGCCATTGATCGTACTGGTGGTATTTACTGCCACTTCCATCCGGATATCAAAACTGGCAGCCGGGGCACTCGATCCATATTCGCTCTCAGGTGATGTTGGAAAAATTTGCAGTCCATCCCAATTTGCCAAGTTGATTACTTTGTCATTGTTCCAACCAAAATTAGCCGGGAAAGCTTGATTCATTCCGCCAAAGTTTCCTTCCAGGGATGAAATACCTGGCTGGGAAGGTTTGATCATTTCTCCTGAAATTCCCCAGCCCCAGTTCCAAGGCCACTCCAGCGCACCATTGGTGTCAAAGTCCGCAATCATTCCCTTACCTGCATAGATCTGGGAATTTCTGTTGGGAGACGATCCACCACTGCGGGTAACCACAGAAACAGATTGACCTTCAGAGAAATCCACTGTCTCCGGTACAAGGACTCTTAGCTCTGTACCCGCACTATTGGTGGAGATCCCCGTAGTGACAAATGCATTCTCCCCAGGGAAATATACCGTATCAACAAAGTAAAAATACCGTCCAAAAAGGACCATTTCATCTCCGGGTTTGAGATATTGATTTTTGACCTGGAGAACCTGAGGAGCAGGCGGCAAGGTTTGAAAATCAATCACAGCTTCTCCTGTTTTGGTCACGAGTCTGAGCCTATTAGGGACATCAGGATTCGTAGCCACAGTAGGTACACTATCCCCTACCGTCACGATGACCGAAGTATTGGTCACATAGGCTAGATTGACACCCAAGGGATAGTCATTCAGATAGACTTCCTGGGTTCCTTTGAGGTTAGTGCCAATGATAGCCAAAGTACTTCCCAAACTTGCTGAACTAAAGGAACTATCAGCCGTGGCGGGATCGGTGTACCTTACCCGCTCTATCACAGGAAGACCGACATTGGTCATATCGTCCTCCTGACATGATCCAAGGATGATCCCCAAGAATAGCAACGATGCGAGGGTGATACTTGGAGTACTAATTTGAATTATGTTTTTAAAATTCATGATTTCTTTTGATTATAGGTCCACATCACTAGGTCAATTTCCCGCATTAAAATCATAAGGCACGGGTGGTTTTCGCAGATTTGGCGCACGAGTCAACTCCGACGCAGGGATAGGAATCCTGAAATTGGAAGAGTTGACCTGAAAGAACCTTGGCGAGGTATCATCCTCTGGAATACTGATCTCCCAAAGAGTCGGATCAGGGATCTGATCAGCATAGATTCTGAAGGTGCCTCGATCCTGATTGGAAAGAATCTCATAGGCTTTTTCGGGATCGTAGTAGTGTAAGCGTGTAAATTCATACCAAGCCTGACCTTCCATGGCCAATTCGATGATCCGCTCAGCGAATATATCGTCCCAAGTAATGGAAGATTTGGCATTGACCCCAGCTCGCTGTCTTACCATGTTTAGGTATTGGAGTGCCTCGGCGGGATTTTTATCCAAAATAGCCTCAGCATAGATTAGATACACCTCTGCTAATCTTAGCAAATAGGTCTGTATTTCAGTTCCTTGCTGTACTACCCTGCCATCATTATCTTCCGGTCTTCCCACCACATACTTTTTCACCCAGGCTCTGGTATTGTATTCCCGATTTCCATCCGTACTTCTGGCCGGTACACGCAGCTGCTGAGCTGATCCACCGGGAGGCACTTGAGTGATGTAGGGATAGTGATCACCGGGAAACATAAACGTGGCTTTTCTCCTGGTATCGAATATCACGTCGTCATAGAGATCCAGCATCCATTTGGATGCTCCGATATCGCCTCCCCATCCATCACCAAAACCGGTGATCTCGGAGCCAAATGCCAAGAATGCCTGCACGGAATTTTGCGCTCCCCACTGACCGGCCTGACCGGCATTATAGGTCCATTGCAAAGCGGCGAGGGTTTCACGGTTGTTGTTGTTCTGGGTCTTAAATAGATCCTCGTAATTATCCATCAGCGATGCCCCTGAATTTTCGATCACCCGCTTGGCAAAATACGCCGCCGAATCCAAATCACTTTGATTTCTGGATCCTCCCACCCCTGCACGGGTCAGGTACATCTTAGCTAACATACCCTCTGCACTCCACTTGTTGAGACGACCAATCTGCACGGATGCCTCTGGGAGGTTTTCCACCGCAAATCGAAAATCCTTAATTATAAATTGCCAGATGGTTTCTTCGGTATTTCTGGCGATGGTCGTATCCTGAAGCAGAGCTGTATTATTGGTAATAATCGGCACAGGACCCCAGTTTTGAACCAGATATGAATAGGCCAATCCACGCATAAATCGCCCCTCAGCCAATCCGTGATTTTTGATCCGATCAGAGACATTTGGCCCAGCAAAGGTTTGGATATTATTGATCAGCGAGTTGGATTGCGCCACCACGTTGAAAAACGCCCGCCAAGCCTGTCCATTTTCCGGAGTTTCTCCGGTGGTATTGAATCGCACATTTTCGAGTTGGTAAGACCCTGTGGTCAAAATCCCTCCCCTTGCGTCACCGATACCATGACTGGCTTTGTCATTATAGGCAAACCACACGATGTTATACAGAGGTGCCGAGGCAGACAGAATCTGGTCATCGGTCTGATAGAAATTAGCGTCAACAATAGCATCCAAAGGAGGTCTATCCAGAAATTCTTCCGAACAACCAACCAAACCGCCTAGCGCTAGAGTCGCTGCAAATAGGGTTTGTTTAATAGTATTTGTAGTTCTCATGACAATGCTTGGGTTTAAAAGTCAATTCCAAAACTGAAGGAATACATTCTGGTAAGTGGATAGCGTCCATAATCTACTCCGATGAGCTGGTTTGTAGCGGAGACGTTATTACCCACATAGGCGCCTACCTCAGGATCAAATCCCTTGTACTTGGTGAAAGTGAGTGCATTTTGGATCGCAAAGGAAACTCTTGCTCCACGGATAAATTTCTGGTTGCCCAGCAGACTGGCGGGAATCTGATAGGCCAGTTGGATATTTTTTACCCGGACATAGGAACCGTCTTCTACAAATTTGTCTGTGATCCGCTCCCCATTACCGTTGAGGTCTGTGGCAGTGATTCTGGGAATTTGAGTATCGGGATTGACTAAACGAGGACTGCCGTTTTCATCCATTTCGATCCTAGCGTAGCCGTAGGTTTCAAGAAGCATGTTTCTGCCTAGGTTTACATTGTTTGGGTTGGTATTTACAAATCGATTGAAATTGTAAATCTTATTGCCAAAGGAACCTGTCAACAACACATCAAGGGTTAAGTTTTTGTATTCAAACTGCTGGGTAGTACCAAAGCTGAATTTTGGCCAAGGGTTGCCAAGAAAAGTCTGATCACGCTCATCGATGATGCCATCTCCATTCACATCCTTATATTTAATATCCCCGACATAAATCCCCTCTGGACCTACAGGTAGTCTGTTGCCGTTATTATCGACAGGGATTGCGCTGGATTCTATCTCCTCAATAGAAGTGAAAATCCCATCATATTGATAGCCAAAAAACAACCATGGAGCCTGTCCTACCACAGCACGCTGGGTAAAATCATTCATATACCAAGCCGTACGGTCAATAAAAGCAGACTCAGTAAAGAATTGGGTGACTTTGGCTCTGAACCCGGAGATGTTGAAATTGGAAGTCCAGCGGAAGCCAGAGGCACGATTATCTATATTGATCGTATTCAAGGTGATGGCATAGCCTCTATTCTCGAGTGCCCCGATATTGACCGTAGGCGTACCAATACTACCCTCCGCTGAGGTCCCCATATACCAAGGCAATGGGTTAGGCAAAAGCAGGTTATCGGTCTTTTTAATGTAGAAATCTGCCTCCAGCTGTACTCGATTATTGAACATATTGAGATTGAAGCCCACATTATTGGTCAGGGTCTCTTCCCATTTCAATCCAGGATTACCAAATCTGGAAACCAAGAATCCACCCCCCCAGGGAGTAGGAATACTGGGTGAGCTGAGTGGGGCAAAAATGGCGTTGGCATTCCCTTGATTACCGGTAAGTCCTGTTCGACCCGCACTTTAAATTCATCAATCCAAGTGGCATTTTCCAAAAAGGATTCTTCGGAAATCCGCCAAGCTGCTGAAACCGAAGGAAAGTATCCCCACCGGTTTTCAGGCCCAAAGTTAGCCGACCCATCAGCTCTAAAGGCTCCTTGGACGATATACTTGTCATTATACGAATAGTTGACTCTTCCAAAATAGGACTCCATCGCCCAGTGACCTTGACCGCCGTAATTGGTAGCACCTTGAGCCGACCCCAAGCCTAGAGATGGAAGATCATTGGAAGGAAAATTATTTCGGGTACCTCCCATGAATTCATATCGGGATTCTTGAGCTTCATGGCTCACCATCAGATCAAGATTATGTTTTTCCCAAGTCTTGTTGTAGGTAAGCATTTGGCTCCAATTCCAATAGAAATTGTTCTCTGAGCGCTTTTCGAGGGTATTGATAGCATTTTCCACTACTCCCAGTCTATAGGTGGGTGTGAAATAGTGGCCATTCATATATCCCACATTACCATTGAGCATAGACCTGAATTTCAATCCTTTGATGATATCCACATCTACATTGAGACCACCCAAGGCACCTCGGCGCTTGAGGTTTCGATCTAGTAGATTGGCGAGTGCGATGGGATTTGGGGGAGTAAACTGCAAGCTAGATCCATTGATGGGATCTGCTCCACCCCAGCTACCATCTGGATTGGTGACCGGAATGTTGGGAGCCATTTGCAGGGCATTGTTGATCACGTCAGTACTCCCGGTAGCCAATTGTTCGTCGGTTTCAGACACCTGGAGATTGACACCGATCTTGAGCCATTTACGGGTTTGGTTATCCAAGTTGAGTCTGAGGGAATATCGGTCAAAACCAGATCCCAAAGCAACACCGTCCTGGTTAAAATATTCCCCGGAAATGTAAAAATTGGTGACTTCGTTGCCTCCCGAAAGACTGAGTCCATGCTTATGCAATCCCGCCTGGCGAAACAAGGCCTCCTGCCAGTTGGTCCCTTCGCCTAAAATACTTGGATCCAGAAATGCCGCCGGGGACTGACCGCCAGTGATCGCATTGATCTCGTTGACCATCGTAGCATACTGCTGTAGAGACATGACCTCGAGGGCATCAGGTTTGTCCTGAAGTGAGTACAGGTAATTGTAATTGATCTTGACGTCCCCGGATTTGCCACGCTTGGTAGTGATCATTACGACCCCATTGGTACCTCTAGATCCATAGATCGCTGTGGCTGAGGGTCCTTGGAGGATTTCCATGGACTCGATATCCGCAGGATTGAGATTGGCTAATGGATTCGTTCCTGCAGTGGCACCAAATGAGACAGATTGAGGCTGGACTTGTACGCCATCGATCACGTAGAGTGGCTCATTGGTTCCACCAATAGAATTGACACCACGAATATTCACTGAAATCCCTCCACCAGGGGCTCCGGTGTTTTGGGTCACATAGACACCCGCAGCTCTTCCTTGGAGTGCCTGCTCAACAGTCGTATTGACTGTGCGCTGAATATCTTCTGAACTAACCGATACATGCGCCGAAGTGAGGTCTTTCTTCTTCATCGTGCCATAGCCCACCACGACAAATTCCTCCAAAGCGGCAATATCTTCCTCCAGGACAACGTCAATGACAGACTGATTGCCAACTTGAATTTCCTGAGTAGAAAATCCAATAAAGCTAAACACCAGCACAGCATCACTTGATGGGGCCGAGATCGAGTAGCTCCCATTCGTCTCAGTAGCCACGCCAATGGTGGTACCTTTGACCAGGACCGTAACTCCAGGCAGTGGCATCTGATCAGCTCCCGAGCGGACGGTTCCCCGCACCGTTACCTGAGCTTGAGCCATTCCCACCAGGAGGACCAGCCACAGGGGTAATAGTTTTTTCATAAGTAGGGTTTATTAAAATTGAATGGAAAATTTGAAATCAAATCGAGCAAATCGACTGCTCATCAAGGAGGAGGTATTGAAAAAGGATACATGGTCATTTGGGTTAGTCAGTTTATTATAAAAAGTCCATTCCCAAATCCTAGAAGACATCGACGCGACCACCATCCGATACGGTGTTATGCATTAAAAAGTCAATGGGTAACTTGGGTTTTTGAGAATCAACTATTTCAAAACTAAATACTCGACTTCCAGAAAGGATGCTCAAATGTTATCAATATGTGTATCAAATGTTAACAGGCCCAAATCAAAATATTATTCTTAAAAAATAAATTTAAATATCATTTTATTTTATTTATCTCTAATTAGCAATGTAATATTTCAATTCTAAATTTTTTAAAGAAGTAATTCAAAGAGACATTCAGGTGTCTTGACCGACCATTCACTCAATTTCTGACGGCAACTCCTCCATTGAACGATTTCACATAAATAAAAAAAAAGGGAATCTCACAGCTGATTCCCCGTCCTAAAAGTTAGTTTATGATCTTTTTAGTTTTTTTCTAATAGCAACTGCTTCACCTGTCGCCCCCATGGTTTCAAGTGATCATCAGACCAAGGACCGCTATTGGAGGCGGATGGGTAAAGCATCGAGCAAGTTTCATCTTTGTCTGCAATACTCCATGCAAGCCAAGAAATCCGTCGCGACTCCATCCAGTTGACCCATTCTGTCCAGCTGTTTTGATCAATCGGGCCATTTCCGTCTGCATCCATACCGGCACATTCTGACACAAAAATGGCCAAGCCTTTGGATCGGGCGAGATCTGCTTTATCCCGTAGCCATTTTTGGTGCGTCCCTGCATAAAAATGCAAGACATACATCAGGTTACTGTGCCCCTGTATCGGGTCCAGGGCGGCAGCATCCACCTCCTGACTCCATCTGGGCGTACCTATCAGGATTAGATTGTCAGGATCATGCTTCCGAATAGCAGCGATCACCGACTCTGAATAGGATTTGAGCTGAGACCAAGTCTCATCAATGGGCTCATTGTAGATTTCATAGATCACGTGAGGATAATCTCCGTATTTCTGTGCCATTTCCGCAAAAAAAACCTTTGCCTCCTCCTCATAGAGATGATGACTATGCCAGTCGATGATCACATACATATTTTGTCGGATAGCCTCCTCGACCACTCGTTCCACATTTTCTTTGGCAAAAACAGGATTTTGCAAATATCCATTTGCCACATCTATGCCCATCGCTGCGCGGATCACCGTGGCATTCCACTCCTGACGAAGATGTCGGACAGTACCTTGCTGATAAAATCTCGGCCACCAGTTGTGCCAGCCCAAACTAACCCCTCTAAGTACCACAGGGATACCTTGTTCATCAGTAAGTTGAACACCCTTGACCTGTAAAGCTCCCGGGAAAGTCTCAGAAAATGTGAGTGAGTCCTTCGATTCAGAATCGGTCGTAGTGCAGGCCAAAAGGACAAGAAATGAAATCAGTAAGGTTCGCATGAGGATTTATTTTCTCCCAAACCTAACCGATTCAGTACTTCTTTGAATGCTAAAATGATAACAGAATAAGTGTCGAATGTTAACTGTGATGCGTTTTCGTCTTTTTCTGATTTATGGTCACATATTCGGAAGGCATCATTCCATACTCCTCTTTGAAATGCTTAGAAAAGTACCGGGGATTGCTATAACCTACCTGAAAAGCCACCTCAGAAACATTCATTTGACTTTTTTCCAAAAGTTGGGCTGCACGCTGAACCCGAATGAGACGAATAAATTCCACTGGAGTTTTTCCTGTAAGGGAGTGAAGTTTTTTATAGAGATGGACTCTACTCATACCTAGCTCCCTGCTGAGGAACTCCACTGTGAGTTCAGGATTTTCGAGGTGCTTTTCGACCAGCTGCACGGCCTTTTGTATGAGACGATCGTCGAGTGATTCGACTTCTACTTCAGAGGCTGCAAATTCGATTTTCTTTCTATTCTTTTCCTGAACCTCGCCTCGCATTTTGATGAGATTTTTGATAGATAGCTGGAGGACTTCGAGATTGAAGGGTTTGGTCAAGTATAAGCTACAGCCACTATCAAGGCCGCGAATGAGATTTTCCTCGGATTTTTTGGCCGTAAGGAGGATGACCGGGATATGTGAAGTCCGAATATCAGACTTCACTTTGGCACAAAGCTCATTTCCGTTCATTCCTGGCATCATCAAGTCTGATATGATCAAATCTGGGAGCTGTTTTTCGACCAATTCCCAAGCCGCCTCTCCATTGGGTGCCAACAGGATCTCATACTGATCGGAAAGGCAATCCCGGAGATAATTTCTAAAATCCTCATGATCCTCTGCGATCAGAATCAGCTCCTTGCCCTTGGCAAGAGGGTCCTGTATCGATACGCCCAAGGATTTCGGAAAATTGACCTCGACCAAGGTCACCGGAATGACTAAAGTAAAACAAGCCCCTTGTCCCCATTGGCTATCCACGCCGAGCTCCCCTCCCATCAATCTGGCAAAATCATGAGCCAAAGAAAGACCTATTCCGCTGCCTTGGTTTAATTTTTCGGTATGACCTTCGG
>VFQM010002002.1_pt1 | contig 16229 bp, 14 predicted proteins | sample 3512391 | NCBI WGS metagenome assembly VFQM01 (sample SAMN10412369, study PRJNA504923) | tailings metagenome | isolation source: Replicate 1 from Balatoc abandoned mine | place: Philippines
CACCTGCCGTTCGTCCTGCACTCGTTCCGGGTCGAGGGGCCGAAATACGAGGCCTTTGCGGCCGAAGTCGGCGCGCAGCGCTTCCTGCCGCGCGGCTCCACGCTCGACGACCTCGCCGCGGCAATCGACGAGCAGTCGCCGGGCTCGGGCACGATGCGCATGCCGGCGCTGGTGCCGGAACTGCTCGATCGCCGCGAACAGGACCGTCGTCGGCTGACCGACCTCGAGCGCCAGGTCCGCGAACTCGGCGCGCAGAACCAGCAACTCGCCGCGGCCGAGCGTGTCGCGCGCGAACGTGCCGAACACGAGTCCCGGGCCCGCGCCGAATTCGCCGCGTCGGAGTCGGTGCGGATCCGCGACCTGCAGGGCCGCATCCGCGACCTCGAGGCGTCCCAGCGCCAGGCGCGTGAAGCTGCCGAGTCGGGCCGGAAGCAAGTCGAGGCGGCGCAGCAGCAGACACGCGAGGCCGCCGAATCGGCCCAGAAGCAGATCGAGGCGGCGCAGCAGCAGGCCCGCGCGGCGGCGGAAAATGCGGCCCGTGGCGTGGCCGAGGAAGCCCGCGCCGAGATCTCCCGGCTGGCGGCGCTCGAGACGCGGCTCGCCGAACTCAACACCGCCCGTGCCCGCGCGCAATCCGCCGCCAACGACGCCGAGCGTGCGTTTGCCACGCAGCCGACGCCCACGTTCATCGTCGACGTCGAGTCCCGGCTCGTGCACGCGGCCAACGATGCCGCGGCGGCACTCACCGGCCTCGAATCCGCTGCGCTGCGTGGCAAGCCGCTGGCCGAAGTCCTGCCGGGTGCCGCCGACGCGGACGACACGGCGCGCGAGGCGCTGATCGACTGGCGCCGCCAGGACGGTTCGCCGGCGCGACTGCAGCTGGTGCGCCTGCCGACGTCGTATGCCGGTCGTGCGTGCTGGATCGTCAGCGTCCGTGACGTCACCGAGGAGCTGGCGCTGCGGGCGCGCGAGCGCGTGCTCGCGGTCGAGGCCGCCGCCCTTGCCGTCGCGCCCGAGGCGTGCGGCATCGTCGATGCCGACGGCCGGTTCCAGTACGCCAACGCGGCCCTGCTCGGGTTGCTCGCGGTCGACAAGGCCGGCGTTGCGGCGCTGTCGCTGCAGTCGCTGGCGGCCGAGGACGCGGTCGACTCGACCGTGCGCACGGCGGCGCTCGCCGACGCGGGCATCCAGCGCGAGCACGTGCGCTGGCGCCGTGCCGACGCGGTGACGCTCGATGTCGAACTGGCCGTCGCGACCTGCGCAGGCGACGACGGCCTGCGCGTAATTACGGCGCGCGACGTCACCGCGACGCGACGCACGACTGAACGCAACGAACGCGACCAGCTGCGCGTCGCGCGTCTGCTGGAGCTCGCACAACGTGCGCACGCGCTGACCGAAGGCGAGATCCAGGAGCGGGCGCTCGAACTCGCGCAGGAACTGACCGCCAGCCCGCTCGCGTACCTGTTCCTCGCCGGCGCCGACATGCCGAACGTCGAGCTGGCCGCGCGTCGCGGCGGCGAGGCCGGCACCGTGCCGTTCGCGCGCTGGCGCGGCGCACCCTCGCAGGACACGGCGCTTTATGAATGCCTCGGCTCGCAACGCCCGATCGCGCGCGAAGCGAGCGAGGCGACCGGAACGCTGCGCCAGGCCGGGCTGCCGGACGAACTCGCGCGCCAGGCCGTGACACCGCTGCTCGACGGTGGCCGACTGGTCGGTGCGCTGCTCGTGGCCGATGCGCCGCGTCCCTACGACGACGACGATCGGCGTCACCTCGCACAGGTCGCCGACGCGACGTGGAAGCTGCTGCGCCGGCGCCGCTCGGACGCCGAAGTCGTCAGCGCCATGGACCACATGGAGCGCGTCATGTTCGGCGCGATCGAGTCGCTCGCGCTGCTCGCCGAGGCACAGGACGCCTGCAAGATCGGCCGCTCGAAGCGCGTCGCCGACTACGCCTCGGCGATCGGCGTGTCGCTCGGCCTGCCGGGCCACACGATTCGCGGCCTGCGCGTCATGGGCCAGCTCGTCGACGTCGGCATGCTGCAGATCCCGCGCGAACTGCTCTGGCGTCCGGGCACGCTCGCGCCGTCGGAGTTCGAACTCATCAAGACCCACGCCGAGCGCGGCTACGAGGTGCTGCGCGCAATCGAGTTCCCGTGGCCGGTGGCCGAGGTCGTGCGGCAGCACCACGAGCGGCTCGACGGCTCCGGCTACCCGCGCGGGCTCCGCGGCGAGGAGATCCTGCTCGAGGCGCGCATCGTCGCGGTGGCCGACGCCGTCGAGGCCATGCTCGCGCAGCGCCCGCACCGGCCCGCCCTGACGCTGGCAGCGTGCATCGAGGAACTGCAGTCGCAGGCCGGCCGCCGGTACGACGCGCGAGTGGTCAAGGCCTGCGTCCGGGTCCTGCGCGAGACGCAGTCACCAGGCACGCTGCTCGAGGACGCCACCGCACCGGCGGGGCAGCGCATCGCATAGGCGCACGCCGGCGTTTCCGTTTGCCGCCAAACCCAGTTGTAATGGGGCAGGCGGAAAACGGAGCGTCCCCGCATGCACCTTGAGTTCTACGGCGCGGCCGGCGAGGTCACCGGGTCCTGTCACATCCTCGAGGTGCAGGGCCGCACGCTGCTGCTCGACTGTGGCCTGGTCCAGGGCGGGGACGATCCCGATGCGCGCAATCGCGCACCGTTTCCGTTCGATGTTTCGCGCATCGACGCGGTCGTGCTGAGCCATGCCCACATCGACCATTGCGGGCGCCTGCCGCTGCTGCACCGCCGTGGCTACCGCGGCCCGATCCATGCCACGGCCGCCTGTCGCGACCTCGCGCGCATCCTGCTCGCCGACAGCGCCGCGATGGCCGAACGCGAGGCCGACCGCGCGCGACGCCACGCCCGCGAACGCCGGCACGGTCGCGCGAGCGGCTCGCGAGAACCGCTGTTCACGATCGACGACGCGACCGCGACGCTGCGGCAGTTCAGGACCGTGCGCTACGCGCAGCCGCTCGAGGTGCTGCCGGGCGTCACGCTCACGTTTCGCGACGCCGGCCACATCCTCGGCTCTGCGAGCGTCTGGCTCGACGTCGAGGAACAGGGCGTGCGCCGCCGCCTCGTGTTCAGCGGCGACGTGGGCCAATACGACTCGCCGATCCTGCGCGACCCGGAGGCGGACGGCGCCGTCGACTGGGTGGTCATGGAGAGCACCTACGGCGACCGCCGTCACCGCGAACGGACGGAGACGCTGCGGCAGTTCGGCCAGATCCTGCGCGAAGCGCGTCGCGGCGGCGGCAACACGCTGATCCCGGCCTTTGCCGTGGGACGCAGCCAGGAAATCCTCTACGCACTCGCCACGCACTACGACGAATGGGGTGTCGGCGACTGGCAGCTCTTCCTCGACAGCCCGATGGCGATCGAGGCATCGGCAATCTACTGGCGTCACGCCGAACTTTACGACGACGAAGCGGCCGCCGTGCGGCGTCGTGCCGACCGCATGCCGCCGTTGCCGAACCTGGTGTTCTCACGCTCGGCCGAGGAGTCGATGGCGATCAACCGGATCCGCGACGGTGCGATCGTGATCGCGGGCAGCGGCATGTGCACGGGCGGTCGCATCGTGCACCATCTGAAGCACAACCTTGCGCGACCGGAGTGCAACGTGATCTTCACCGGGTTCCAGGCGGTCGGCACACTCGGCCGCGCCATCGTCGACGGGCGCGAGTCCGTGCGCATCCACGGCGAGCCGGTCACGGTGGCGGCGAAGGTCCACACGCTCGGCGGCTTCTCCGCGCACGGTGACCAGGAGGACCTGCTGCGCTGGCATGGGGGCCTGCACGGGCCGCGACGAACGTACCTGGTCCACGGTGAGCACGAGGGTGCGGAGGGCTTGCGTGCAGCGCTGCACGGGCGCGGTGTCGCGGCGGAAATCGCCCGCGCCGGCCAGCGTGTCGACCTCGCGGTGGCCGCGTGAGCTTGCGCGCACGGTTCGCCGCCGCGATCACGGCCCAGCCGCACGAACTCGGTGGCGTGCTCGCCGCGTTCGCCTGCGTGTTCGCGATGTTCTCGAGCTATTCGATCCTGCGGCCGATCCGCGAGACGATGGGACTCACATCGGGTGTCGAGACGCTGCCGGCGCTGTTCTGGGGCACGTTCGTCGCGATGCTCGCGCTGCAGCCGGTCTACGGCTGGCTCACCTCGCGCTTCCGGCGAACGGCGTTCCTGCCCTGGGACTACCTGTTCTTCATCCTCAACATCGTCGGTTTCTACGCGTGGTTCGTCGCCCAGGCCGACCACACCTGGATTGCGCGCGTGTATTTCGTCTGGGTCAGCGTCTTCAACCTGTTCGTGGTCGCGGTGTTCTGGAGCCTGATGGCGGACGTCTTCACGCGCGAACAGGCGGGTCGCCTGTTCGGCTTCATCGCGGCGGGGCTCTCGCTCGGCGGGCTGTTCGGGCCGTTCCTCGGCAAGCTGCTCGTGCAGCGCGTCGGCACGATCAACCTGTTGCTCGTGTCGGCCGTGCTGCTCGCGATCGGGCTCGGCTTCATGCTGCGCGTGCTGGCCTGGCACCGCCATCACGGCGTCACACAGGCGGCGCCGGCGGAGGCGGGCGGGACGCGACACGATCCCGACGCCAACCTCGGCGGCAGCGCGCTCGCCGCGTTCCGGCAGGTCGCGAGTTCGCCCTACCTCGCGCTGATCGCGCTGTTCGTGCTGCTGCTGACCTGGGCGTCGACGTTCCTGTACCTAGAGCAGCAGGCGCTCGTGGCGGTGACGTTCACCGACCGCGACTCGCGCACCGAGTTTTTCAACACGCTCGACTTCTGGGTGCAGGCGGCGTCGCTGACCGTGCAGGTGTTCCTGTTCGGGCGTCTGTACCGGTGGCTCGGCTTCCGCGCGCTGATCGTGCTGGTGCCGGTCGCGATGATGTTCGGCTTCGCCACGCTCGCGCTGGTGCCGACCTTCGCAGTGCTCGTCGGAGTGATGGTCGTGCGGCGCGTGGGCGAGTACGCGATTGCGCGGCCGTCGCGCGACACGCTCTACACGGTCGTCACGCGCGAGGAGAAGTACAAGGCCAAGAGCCTGATCGACACGTTCGTCTACCGCGGCGGCGATGCGACCTCGGCCTCGCTGCACGCGCTGCTCAAGTCGACGTTCGGCCTGGGGCTGAGCGGCATCGCCTGGGTCGGCGCGGGCATCGCCGCGGCCTGGGCGCTCGTCGCGCTCAGGCTCGGCACGCTGCACGTCACTCGTCGACGTCGAACCGCATCGTGACGGTCGAGCGCTGCGCGACGGCCTGGCCGTTGACGAAGCGCGGCCGGAAGCGCCACTGCGCGAGCGCCTCGGTCGCGGCCGCGTCGAACACGCCTTGCGGCTCCGCGTGCACGACCTCGATGTCGCGCACGTTGCCGCCGGGGGCGATCGTGAATTCGAGCTCGACCTCGCCGCGGACGCGCTGGCGCAGCGCATCGGCCGGGTAGACCGGGTCGCGGGCGCTGATGCGCTCAAGTGCGTCGGCCGGCACGCGCAGGAGTTCGGTCGGCGCGGGTTCGCTCGCCGGGGTCACCGCCGCCGTGCCGGCCGCGTTGCGGGCGAGCCCGGCGATCGGCGCCGCGTTCGCGACCGTACCGCCGTAGTTGCGCGGGCGTGCCAGCGTGTCGATGCGCGTCGTGTCGTTCACGTACCGTGGCGCGAGTGGGTCGCGTTGCACGACCGGCGCGACGGCAGGTGTGGCAGGCGGCAATTTCGTGACCGGCTCCGGCAGCGACGAGACAGGCGTGCGCGGGACCCGCCGGGCGTCGTTGCCGGGCAGCGGGCCGGCGGTCGCGACCGCGGGTGCCGGCGCAGACACGGACGGGGTCGCATCCGCCGCGCCGCGCTGTTCGCGCGCCAGCTGTTGCGACGGCGTGTCCGGCGGATGCAGACGGCGCGTGAGTTCGAGGGCCGTGTCGTTGTCCGGTTCGACCGCGAGCACACGCTGCACGAGGCGCTCCGCCTCGCCCTTGCGACCGGCTTGTGCCTCCTGGCCGGCGCGCTCGAGCAGCAGCGCGATCGTGCGCTCCCGCCCCGCGCGCGCCTCGGCATGGTCGGGTTGCGCGAGCAGCACGGCTGCGTACAGGTCGAGGGCATTGCGCCCCTGCGGCGCCTCGAGTCGACCGGCCTGCAGCGCCGCTCGGGCCCGCGACAGCACCGGGTCCGAGCGCGTCGCGGTGCCCGGGCCATTGCCCGCGTCGCCGGACAACCTGCCGGACGACACCGGCGCCGCGACGGGTGCTCCGGCCGGCGTCACGTCGGCGTCATGGCCGACGAACAACGGCAGCGTCAGCGCGAGTCCGACGGCCGCGAGCAAAGCCAAGTAGTGCGTCGGCAGGCCGGCGCTCGGACGACCGAGCGCGCGCAGCAGCGGCAGCGTCGCTTGCTGCGAAGCGTCGCCGCGACGTTCGACGTGACGGCGGATCGCCGCGTGCAGGAACATGCCCGCGCGCCGGGCAGATGCGGGCTTGTGCATGAACCGGTAGACGAGGCCGTCGCTGATCAACGAGGCGAGGATCGGTTCGTCCTGGCGCGTGCCGGCGACGCAGACCACGACGTCGGGAAACTGCTCGACGATCTGCTCGATCAGCGTGTCGGCACGCGTGGACACGCACGCGAGGTCGATCAGCAGTACGCCACAGCGGCCGGTGATCAGCAGGTCCGCGGCCTCCTCGGCGCTGCGTGCTCGCCAGACGGGATTGCGTTCGCCGACGGCTTCGCGGATCGACCGGAACAGCTCGAGGTCGGCCGTCAGTACGACCACGTCGACGAGCACGGCCTCGCCCGTCGTCGTCTGCGGCCGGGCCGCCGGGGCCGGCCCCGGGGCGACGGCGGCGGGCTCCGGAGCCTCCGGGACGGCACGGAGCGGGCGAATCTTGGGTACGGCGGACATCGGACTGCCATTGCACTCCAAGCCCGTGGCCGCGACTATGACCGGATGCCAAAAATACGAAGCAATTCAAACTTTAGCGCGCGCTTGGGTCGATCGCGGCGCGCCCGGCTCTGTTGCGACGCCGCAACGATGTAGGCCCCCTCTGCTCGACATAATCCACCTGCACGAGCATGATCGGCCCTCCCTTCCTCTAGCCGCACCAACGGCGCGGTGGGTGACCGTATGGGAGCGATCGAATTCACGTCGCGGGTCCCTCGGCACAAACGGCAGGCCATCGAACGCCTGCTGTTTTTCAATGGCTGCCAGGGCCGGGTTGCCCGTGACATCGTCGACGTGATCGACCGCTACGGTCCGCCCGAACTCATCGACGACGGTGACGGGCTTCGCGCAAGGCTCGCTTCGGTGCCCGAGTCGCAGTGCCTGTTCGCGATCGAACGCGAGACGGACCGCCCCATCGGCGTCGCGGTCTATATCCGCGCGGACCTCGAGCACGTCACGGTGGTCCACCTCTGCGTCGCGGAAGACTACTGCGCGGGCGGCGTCAACGAATCGGTCAACCTGCCCCTGCGCCTGGTGCGCGAAGTGAAGCGCTCGTCGCGACGCATCAAGGGCGTGCGTCGCCTCGAAGTCGCCTATTGCACGCAGCGCACGCGGGCCGCCTCCGACGCCTGTTGAGCAGACGCCTGTCCCCTTTGCCTTGACCGGCGTGGTGCCGCTGTTCGGACCGGGAATCGCATTGCCGCTGCCGTGACTGCCGACGTGTCCCGCGGCTGGGCGCGCATCGTCGGCTGGGGCGCCGTCGCGCTGGCGCTGGCGTCGGTCGCCGCCCTGCTCGCACCCTTCGGCTGGCCTTTCGAGCTGTTCGCGCACTTCCGGTGGCAGCTGGCCGTCGCGGCGCTGTGCCTGGTGCCGCTGGTGTTCCGGCTGCGACGGCGCCTCCTGTTTGCCGCCGCGGTCGTCTGCGTGGTCGCGCAGTCGTTGCCGCTGCTCGTCACCCCGTCGCGCAGCGCCGTCGCGGAGCGCGCGGCTGCGTCTTGCCGCGGTGCCGAGCCGCAACTGCGCGTCGTGTCGCTCAACCTGCAGTTCCGCAATGCGGAGCACGAACGCGTTCTCGACTGGCTGCGCAGCCATCCGGCTGACGTGGTCGTGCTGCAGGAGCTGACGCCCGCCTGGGCTGCCGTGCTCGCCCCCACGCTCGACGAGTACCCGCACCGGTTCGCGCTGACACGCGAGGACCCGTACGGGATCGGGTTGCTGAGTCGCGTGCCGCTCGAACAGGCGCGGGCAGTGGACTTCGCCGGCGATGGCCTGCCCTCGGCCGTGGCGACCGTGCGCGTCGCGGGGCGGGCGGTGCAGGTCATCGGGGTCCACACGCACTGGCCCGTGCTGCCGTCGCTGCAGCGCTCGCGTGACCTCGGGCTGCGTCACGCGGCAAAACAGGTGCGGTTCGCCCGCGGGCCGAGCGTGCTGGCGGGCGACCTCAACCTGACGCCGTATGCCCCGGCATTCGCCACGCTGCTGCGCGATTCCGGGCTGCAGGACGCGTTTGCCGGCCAACGCTGGCGACCGACCTGGCGAGCCACGTTCTGGCCCCTGGCCTTGCCGATCGACCACGTGCTCGTGCCGGTGCAGGCCTGCGTGGTCGCAGCCGGCGTAGGGTCCGACGTGGGCTCCGACCACAGGCCGGTCTACGTCGCCTTGCGTTGGCAGTGAGGGCAGTGTCCGGTCGGCTATGCGTGCCGACCCGGGTTCAGTCGAAATCGGTGGCGCGACGGCCGCGCAACTTCCGTCGTTCGCCGGTGTCCGGCAACGGTGTCGTCGTCTGGGCATGGGCCGCGCCCCGGCGTGGCCCGGCGCGACGGTCGTCGTGGTGCTGGAACCGGCAATCGCAGTGCTCGGGCCGGGTGCAATCCCGCATCGGCAGCCGCGGCGCCTCGGCGGAAAGCAGCCGCACATCCTTGAGCGCGAGCGCCTGCACGCAGGCGTCTTCGCCCGCAATCACCGTCACGGCGTGAAACCGCAAGCGCGGCACCGGGGTCTTGGTGTAGCCGGCCATGGCATCCCTCCAGCCTTTTATTGTTGTTCGAAATGAGGCGAACGCTACGCGATCCGCCGCGTGGCGCCAATAGGCTGCGGTGACACTTCCTCACTCGTACCCGAGCGTCTCTCCGGTGGGCGGCGGGAACTCATGGCAGCACGCCAGCAGCCACGCGCGGAACCGCACGACCTTCGGCAAGCCGAACAGGTCCGGCGGCGCGACGAGGTGCCAGGCGTTGCGCTGCCGCACGCTCGGCAGCATCGGCCGTGCGAGCCGGCCGGCGGCGATGTCCGCCGCGACGAGCGACCATCGCGCGAGCGCCACGCCCTTGCCCTGCTCGACGGCGCCGAGCGTGGCCGCGGAATCCTCCATCGGCGGCGGCGCCGTGTCCGTGCGCGTCGTGTCGCCGCCGACGCGACGCAGCCAGTCGGCCCAGGGCTCGGCGCGGCTGTGGATCAGCGTGTATCGCGCGAAATCGCCGACCGTCTCGATCGGCCCGAGCCGCGCGAGCAGGGCCGGGCTGCAGACCGGGAACACGTATTCGTCGAGCAGGCGCTCCGACTTGAGCCCCGGCCACTGGCCGGGCCCGTAGAGGATCGCGGCGTGGAAGTCGTCGCGGCCGAAGTCGAGCGTCGCGCGTGACGGGCCGAAGCGCACTTCGATCTCCGGATGCTGGCGCGTAAACTCGCCGAGCCGCGGCAGCAGCCAGCGTTGCAGGAACTCGCTCGGCACGCTCAGGTTGAGCATGCCGCCGACCCGTTCGCGCCGGATGCGCTCGACGGCGCGGCGCAGTTCGTCGAGGCCGCGACGGACGCCCGGCAGCAACTCGGCGCCTTCCTGCGTCAGTGCGACGGCGCGGGTATGGCGGCGGAACAACGGCACGCCGATGTCGGCTTCGAGGGCCTTGATCTGCGCGCTGACGGCCGCGGTGGTCACGCCGAGCTCCCTCGCGGCCGAGGTGAAGCTCAGGTGCGAGGCGACGGCCTCGAAGACACGCAGGGCGTTGAGCGGCACGCGCTCTTGTGAGGTCGACATCCGGATCCCTTGCGTAAATTAGGCGTTAACAATACGGCCCAAATGTCGCACGATCAAGGCATACTCGAACGCGCTGTCGAGGGAATCTGAAGAGTGACACCGGTATGACCCAGCCCCGCCCGGCCTTGCGCATCGATGCGGCGACCCCCGCCGACCTCGAACCGGTCGTCGCCATGATCCGCGAACTGGCCGCTTACGAACGGCTGCTCGAGCAATGCCGTATCGAACCCGCGGACCTGCGTCGCGACCTGTTCGGGCCCCGTCCCTATGCCGAAGCCGCCGTTGCGCGCGAGGGCGACGCGCCGGTCGGGTTCGCACTCTGGTTCCACAACTACTCGACGTTCAAGGGCCGGCCCGGTCTTTACCTCGAAGACCTGTTCGTGCGCCCCGCCTGGCGGGGCCGGGGTTATGGCGAGGCCCTGTTGCGTCACTGCGCGAGGCTGGCGGTGGAGCGCGGCTGTGCGCGGTTCGAGTGGTCGGTGCTCGACTGGAACGAGCCGGCGATCGCGTTCTATCGCAAGCTCGGCGCAGTCGCGATGGACGAGTGGACCGTGCAGCGCGTCGCGGGGCCGGCGTTGCGGGCGCTCGCGGGCCTGGACGACACAGTCGACGAACGGAGGCAGCCATGAGCGAGCGAACCAACGTTGCAACGGGCACGCCGTGGGAGCCGATCGTCGGGTACTCGCGGGCGGTGCGCGTCGGCCCGATGGTGTGGGTATCCGGCACCACGGCCATGGGACCCGACGGCACGCTCGTCGGCCGGGGCGACGCGGGCGCGCAGACGCGCCAGGCGCTCGCCAACATTGCCGCGGCGCTCGAGCGCGCCGGCGCGAGGCTCGAGGACGTCGTGCGCACGCGCATCTACGTGACCGACATTGCGCGGTGGGAGGCCATCGGGCGCGCGCACGGCGAGGTGTTCGGCGCGATCCGGCCGGCGACGGCGATGGTCGAGGTCCGCGCGCTGATCGATCCGGACATGCTGGTGGAGATCGAAGCCGACGCGTACCTGCCGGGATGACCGACGCCATTCCGGCCCGCGCACGGGCTGCGCTACGATGCCTCGCGGCGACAATGGACGACGCCACGATCGACCAGGCAAGGAGGCCGCCGCATGACAATCGCGAAGATCACCGAGATCACGGCGACGTCCGAACGCAGCTTCGAGGAAGCGATCCAGGACGGCATCGAACGTGCAAGCGAGACGCTCCACGGCATCACCGGCGCATGGATCTCCGACCAGGAAGTGGTGGTCGAAGACGGTGTGATCACGCTGTTCAAGGTGCGCATGCGATTGACGTTCGTGCTCGACTGACGCACGTCGCGACCGTGTCCGCTGAAGGAGGTGTCGAACGATGAAGCCGTCCTGCCCATGCTCTGCACGCGCGCTCGCGCTGGCCGTCACGCTGGGCCTCGCGCTGGGCCCGATGGTCGCGCAAGCGGCCGACCCGGTGACAGCACCCCAGCCAGCCAAGCCGGCCGCCGCCGCGACGGCGCCACTCGCGCCGATGACCCAGGAGCAGTTGCTCACGCACCTGCGCCAGCACCCCGACCACCTGTTCGTGCTCGACGTGCGCACGCCGCAGGAATACGCCGAGGGCCACGTGCCCGGCGCGGTCAACGTACCGCACGACCAGGTCGCGACACGCATGGCCGAGATCCCGCGGGACAAGGACGTCGTGCTGTATTGCCGCTCGGGACGTCGCGCCCAGGCGGCCGCCGACGTGCTTGCGAGCCACGGTTACAAGCGAATGACGCACCTCGAGGGTGACATGCCGGCCTGGATCGAACGCGGCCGGCCCGTCGAGAAATAGACAGCGTTCAGCCGCCGAGCGCCTGGTCGAGGTCGGCGATCAGGTCCTCGGCGTGCTCGAGCCCGATCGAGAGCCGCAGCAGGCCCTGCGGCGTGCGGCTCAGCGGGCCTTCGACCGACGCGCGGTGCTCGATCAGGCTTTCGACGCCGCCGAGGCTCGTCGCGCGCGTGAACAATTTCGTCCGTGCCGCGACGGCCATCGCCCGCTCGCGGCCCCCGGGCACCTCGAACGACAGCACCGCGCCGAAGCCGCCGACCATCTGCCGCAACGCGACTTCATGGCCCGGGTGGTCGGGCAGGCCGGCGTAGTGCACCCGTTCGACGCGTTCGCGCTCGGCATGCAGGAAGCGCGCGACCGCCAGCGCGTTCATCGCCTGCTGGCGCACGCGCAACGGCAGCGTCGCGAGGCTGCGCAACACGAGCCAGCAGTCGAACGGCGAGGGCACGCCGCCGCCGACGGCCTGGTACTGGCGCAACGCGTCGAGCGCGCGGCCCGGCTCACGCGTGACGACCATGCCGCCGAGCACGTCGCTGTGGCCGCCCAGGTACTTGGTCGTGCTGTGCATGGCGAGGTCGGCGCCGAGCGTCAGCGGCAGCTGCAGCACGGGGCTTGCAAACGTGTTGTCGCAACCAACCAGGGCGCCGTGCGCGTGGGCCAGCTCCGCCAGTGCGGCGATGTCGGAGACCTGCAGCATCGGGTTGGTCGGCGTCTCGAACCACAGCAGGCTGGTCGGCTTGCGTTCGAGCGCCGCCCGCACGACCTCGATACGCGTCGTGTCGACGAATTCGACGTCGACGCCCCAGTGGGGAACGATCTCGCGCAGCTGCTGTGCCGTGCCGTGGTAGCAGTCCTCGCCGCAGACGATGCGGCCGCCGGGCGCCGCAAGCGAAAAGACCGCCAGTGTCGCGGCCGAGCCCGAGCCGAACGCGATCGCATCGTGTCCGCGCTCGAGCACCGTGACCGCGCGCTCGAGCGCGATGCGGTTCGGGTTGCCGGCGCGCGTATAGGCGAAGCCGCGCGGATAACCGCCGTCCTCGCCGCGTTCGAACGTCGTCGACAGGTGCAGCGGTTCGCGCACGGCGCCGGTGGTCGGGTCGATCTGGCGACCGGCATGGATCGCGAGGGTTTCGAGTCTCATGGGTGGTCGGGTACGCGCCGGCGCCTCGGATGCTGGGTGCTGCGAGCAGCATACCGGGTCCACCACGTCGCAAGCAGCGCGACCGAGGAGGTGCCGTGGAGGACGCGGGCGTCGGCCGTCGTGGGCCGAACCGGACGTGGCGCGGGTCGCTGACGCCGTGATGCTCAGCGCACTGCGGCGCCGTCACGGCTGCGCGTCGTGGTCGCTTCGTGCAGCAGCCGGCTCAGCGCAGCAGGATCCATGGGCTTGACGAAGCGCCGGTCGAAGCGCGCGTCGGGCCCGACCCGCGACTCCAGTCCGTGCTGGCCATACCCCGTGAGCGCGCAGACCAGTACGTCGCGGCCCCAGGCCTGCTCGCGGAGCAGCTTCGCCGTGGAGAACCCGTCGAACCCCGGCATGCCAATGTCGAGAAAGACCACATCGGGCCGGTAGTCCGAACCGAGGCGGACGGCCGACCGACCGTCGTAGGCCGTGAGGGCGTCGTGGCCCGCGAGCCGCACGAGCATCGCGAGGCTTTCGGCGGCGTCGCGACTGTCGTCGACGACCAGCACGCGCAGCGCGGTCGAGGGCGTGGTCGTCGCGCTCGGCACCGCAGTCGGTGCCGGGACCGCGGCCGCCGGAACGGTCGGCAACTCGAGGATGAAGCGGCTGCCCTTGCCGTGGCCCTCGCTCTCGGCGCGGATCGACCCGCCGTGCAGTTCCACGAGCCGTCGCGCCACCGACAGGCCGAGCCCGAGGCCGGTGGCCGTGCCGTCGCCCTGGCCGCCGGCCTGGACATACGGGTCGAACACCTTCTCGAGCAGCTCCGGGGCGATGCCGCAGCCGTCGTCGACGACCATGATCCGCGCGCGCCCGTGCTCGAGCGGCTGGAGCCGGACGTCGATGCGGCCGCCTGCCGCAGTGAACTTGGCGGCATTCGAGAGCAGGTTCAGCAGCACCTGGGTCAGGCGCACCTTGTCGCCGATCGCAACGACGGGCGGTTCGGGCACTGCCACCTGCACTGCGAGCTGCTTCGACGACACGAGGGGGTGGATGCCCTCGGTCGCGTCGCGCACGACTTCCTGCAGCGTCACCGGCTGGCGCCGCACCACGATCTTGCCTTCGTTGAGCCGGTGGATGTCGAGCAGGTCGTCGACCAGGCGCACCAGCGTATTGGTCTGGCGCCCCATGATCTGCACGGACTGGCGTTCGTTCGTGCCGAGGCCGGCCGAGCGATGCAGGATCTCGACGCAGGTGCGGATCGACGCGAGCGGGTTGCGCAGTTCGTGGGCCAGCACCGCGAGGAACTCGTCCTTGCGCCGTGTCTCCTCCTCGATCCGCTGGTGGCGGTGACGCTCCGTCAGGTCGGTCACGACGAGGGTCACCGGGTCGTCGTCGGCTTGCGCCGGCGCCAGCGCGATCTCGACCGGGATCGTGGAGCCGTCGCTGCGCACGAGCGACACCTCGAACAGCAGCGGGCCCGAATTGGCCGAGTTGGCGACCGTCGCGGCGAGCCGGGGCAGCTTCTCGCGCACGAGCGCGAAGAAATCGGTGCCGAGCAACTCGTGACGCTGCACGCCGAGCATCGCCGCGAGCGGCTCGTTGACGTTCTGCACGACGCCGTGCCGGCTGATGCTCGCCGCGCCCTGGTCCATGCGATCGATCAGCTCGCGATACGACTGGTCGGCATCGTGCACGAGCACGACGCGCGAACCGCCGACGACGATCGCGTCGACCTCGCCGTTGGCGATGGCGGCGACCGCCCGCTCCGCCTCCTGGAGGCGCAGGTCCTCGCGCGTGTCGATGACCAGCAGCGACGCGAAGCCGTGGCCCACGTCGACCGTGACGACGCGGACCGGCCAGGGCTGGCCATCGGTCGTCGCCAGCTCGACTTCGAGCGCCGCGTCGGGCGCGGGCGCGTCGAGGAATCGCGTCAGCCGGTCACGGTGGGCGGGCGTCACCAGCGCCTCGAGCGGCGACGAGTACAACTCGCGCAGTCCGCGGTCGATCAGCCTTGCGAAGCCGTGGTTGGCATAGAGGATGTGCCCGGAGCGGGACACCGTCACGCAGGGCACGCGGGCACTCTCATAGGGCGTCGGGTGCACCGCGGTCTCGAGCAGCACGACGCGTTCCGACGCGCCCGCCCCCACGACGAAGCCGTCGACCTCGCCGGCCGAGATCGCGCGGCGCATGTCCTCCGCATCCGCGAGGCGTTCGCGCAGCAGCCCGATCTCCAGGTCGAGCGCGGCCGCGGCTGTCGTCATCACGGCCGACACTACGCGCGCGGACGCAGCTGCAGCCCGACGAGTGCGCGTTCGGTGTCCGAGAGGTCGCCGATGATCTTGCGCAGCGGCTGTGGCAGCTTGCGGACGAGCGTGGGGATCGCCACGATCTGGTCTTCCTTGGCGAGACGCGGGTTTTCGAGCAGGTCGATCACCTCGATCCGGTAGCGCCCCGGCATGTGCTCCTCGCAGATCCGCTTGAGGTTGTTGAATGCCGCGACGGACTTCGGCGTCTGCCCGGCGATGTACAACCGCAGGTCCCACTTCTCGTCGCCCGCCCACTGGCCCGCGGTGCCTTCGTGCAGCTCTGTCATGGCCGTGCTCATGGGTTGGATCCCGGTGCTGAAGCAGCAGTGTCCGCGCCGCGCCGGCCGGCGGCGGCGTCCCGTTCCGTCTGGATGATGGCGCTGCGCGCGTCGTGTTCGGTGGTGCTGACGCGACCCTCCTCGTCGAGCGCGGCAAATTCCGCTTGCAGCGCCGCGATCTGCGCCTCGACCGCTGCCCGACGGCGTTGCAGGTCACGCTGCCGGCGCCGGGCATCCTGCTCCCGCGCGACGGCGGCGGCGCGCTCGCGCGCCTCCTGCTGTGCGCGCAGGGACCCGGTCAGCACGCCCTCGGGACCGACGTAGACGTCCTGCAGCTGGATGCCTTCGTTCGTGATCAGGAACTCGCGGATCTGATTCGAGTGCGCCATGCCGCGCGACTTGATCACGTAGAGCCCGCGGTTGCGCTCGCCGCCGGCCTCGAGGTCGCGCAGGATCAGCCAGGTGTCGATCAGCGAGGACACGCCCTGGCCGCTCACCTCGATGGCAGCTTCGCCGCCGGTCAGGCTGACGAGCAGAGCGGTCGTGCCACGCACCTTCAGGAAGTCGATCAGTCGCAGCAGCATCGCCGTCGCATCGAGCGCGACGCCGGCGGTGGAGAGGTTGCTGATCGGATCGATCACGATCGCGTGCGGGTCGAACTGCTCCACCGCCCGATGGATCGGCGCCAGGGGCATCGCCAGGCCGTGCAGCGTCGGCCGCGCCGATTCGATGCGC
>VFQM010002003.1_pt1 | contig 16226 bp, 16 predicted proteins | sample 3512391 | NCBI WGS metagenome assembly VFQM01 (sample SAMN10412369, study PRJNA504923) | tailings metagenome | isolation source: Replicate 1 from Balatoc abandoned mine | place: Philippines
CAGTCATACTTGTTAAGCCTAAACCTACTTTTAAAGCTAAATTATTAGCAACAAAATAACCAGCTTCTCCACCTATTTTAAAAAGTGAAGTTCCATCAGAAGACATAAAACCAATAGAGGTATTTGATGGGCTTAAAACTCCAAAATTAGTATTCGTTTCTACTAACCAATGCCCTTTAGATAATACATCTTTTGTTTAAGCATTCATCGCTCCGAAAAGTGCTAACGCACCTACTAAAAATAATTTTTTCATAATGATATAAGTTTTAAAAAAAAAATCCCGCATATACGGGATTATAGTTGATTAAATAATAGTCTATTTACCTTCATTCATTAAACACAATACCAAAATTAACAGAACTTAAAGAAGAACCATCTTTTGATACGCCTTTATATGATAAAATTAAATCTACATCATTCCATCTGTATCCTACTTTTGGCTGATAATAGAAACCGCCGTCATAATCTCCATCATATAGTAAAACTCCATAACCTAAATCTGTACCCAAGAAAAATCCTCCATCAAAATTATATTGACCAGAAGCAGCAATAGGTATCACTCCCATACTTTTTCCTCCAATATCTTTAAAATCAGATTTTGGTAAATAATTAGAATAACCTGTTGCTAATCCTACTTCAAAATTATACGGTAGTATCCAAGAGTAACCTAGATCTAGTCCTTGATTTAAACCATATAAAGGATCAAAATCTCCAGTAGTAATACCCAAATGAGCTCCTAATTTAACATTCTCTGTTTGAGCATTTACCGCTCCAAAAAGTGCTAATGCACCTACTAAAAATAATTTTTTCATGATTTATTAGTATATAATTAACAGAAACAAAATTAAAAAAATAACCTAAACCATCAAGAATTTTATGAATTATTTTCATTTTTTAGAAAAATTAATAAAAAAAAGCGAATTAAAATTCGCTTTTCTATCTATATTTTTTCTGTAAATATTTGTTATTCTTCTCTTTGTCTTTTTTCTTCGGCGTTGTAAGCCAAGATAATTTTTTTCACTACAGGGTGTCTTACCACATCTTCTTCGGTAAGATGTACAAAACCTATTTCATGAACTCCTTTTAGAATTCTCATCGCTTCTTTTAGTCCAGAATGCTGTTTAGGTGGTAAATCTACCTGACTTGGGTCTCCAGTGATAATGAATTTAGCATTCATGCCCATTCTCGTCAGAAACATTTTCATTTGAGAATGTGTGGTATTCTGCGCTTCATCTAGAATGACAAAAGCTTCATCTAAGGTTCTTCCTCTCATAAAAGCTAGTGGCGCCACTTCTATCACTTTGCGCTCGATAAAACCTTCTAATTTTTCGTGAGGAATCATATCTCTCAACGCATCATACAACGGTTGTAAATAAGGATCGAGTTTTTCTTTCAAGTCGCCAGGTAAAAATCCTAAACTCTCCCCTGCTTCTACTGCAGGTCTGGTTAAAATAATTCTTTTGACTTCTTTATCTCTCAATGCTCTCACTGCCAATGCTACACTGGTATAAGTTTTCCCTGTTCCTGCAGGACCGATGGCAAAAACCATGTCTTTCTTTTCACTTTCTTTGACCAATTTTTTAAGGTTGGTGGTTTTCGCTTTGATGATTTTACCATTTACACCCTTTACAATGATATCTTGGTCAAAAACCAATTGTTTTTCCTCCTCACTTTTTATTTTGAGGATGTTTTCTAAATCTTTAAGTCCAATAGAATTATTGGTGGAAATATAACTCACAATATCATCTAATTTCTGCTGGAGTACATCTAGCGTTTCTTGATTTCCCATTGCAAAAATAAAATTATCTCTCCCCGTGATTTTCAGCGTAGGAAAAGAAGATTTCAATAAATTAAAATATTGATTGTTAACACCATAAAACGTTTTAGTGTCTATTCCTGTGAGTTCGTAAGTGATTTCGTACAAATTGTTTATATTTTTAAAAATTTTATCTTACCAAAAATAAGCAATATCTTTGTTTTTTCAAATTTTTACTATTAAAAATGCCAATAATTACCCTTACATCAGATTATGGAAATCTAGACCACAGAGTTTCAGCCATTAAAGGCAGCATTCTCCAGCTTAATCCAGATGCTAGAATTATTGATATTACCCATGAAATTGGAGCGTATAATTTGATACAAACCGCTTATATTCTTAGAAATGCTTATGCTCATTTCCCTAAAGAGAGTGTGCACATTGTTTCCGTGGACAGTTTTTTTCACAAAGACCGTAAAAATCTTTTGGTAAAAATGGATGGGCATTATTTCATTACAGCGGACAATGGATTGATGAGTCTCACTTTTTTTGACCAAAAACCAGAAGCCATTTATGAAATTACCATCAATAATCGTTTTGACGACGAAGTAAAATTTGCGAGTGTAGATATTTTCGTTCCCGTCGCAGCACATTTGACCAAAGGTGGTTTGCCAGAACTCATCGGTAGAAAAATTAAGCATTATAAGTGTACTACTTTTGCAAAACCTTACTTCAATGAACCTGAAAAAATGTTGATTGGCGAGGTGATGTACATTGATAATTTCGGGAATTGCGTAACCAATATCAGCAAATTAATTTTTGATAAAACAATGGTGAATTTCAACAATTTTGAGATTAACATTCGAAATATTTTACTGAAAAATATCAACCGTAAGTACACAGACATCGTCACCGATTGGGAAAAAGAAAACGAATATCATGGCAAAGCTTCTGCTCTTTTTAATGGTCAAGATTTATTAGAAATCACCATTTATAAAGGTACAAAAAACAATGGTGCCAATTCGCTTTTTGGCTTAAAAGTGGGTGACAAAGTGTATATACAGTTTGAATGTTAGATGTTGGATGTTAGATGTTAGAAAAATTATAAATCGTAAATCATAAATCGTAAATCGTAAATTACCATGACTTATTTAATCATAAAAGCGCTGCACATCATCTTTATGGTGAGTTATTTTGCGGGAATTTTTTATCTCGTAAGAATTTTTGTGTATTACAAAGACACTGATGCTTTCGAAAGTCCTAAAAAGGAAATTCTACGTGAGCAATATGTTTATATGGCAAGAAGATTATGGAACATTATCACGGTTCCTGCGTTTGTTTTGATGACCATTTTTGGGGTTTGGATGGTGTTTTATTATTATCCTAATTTCCCTTTGTTAAAAATAACCAAACCATTACCTTGGTTTTACCTAAAAATAATATTTCTAATCGGGCTTTTCATTTATCACTATTGGTGCTGGAAAAAAGTTTTAGAAATCAAAGACCTCAACGGAAAAGAATTGCCAACTGCCAATCTTAAATTAAGACAAAGCAACGAAATTGCTACATTTCTTCTATTTTTAGTGGTTTTCACAGTAATTTTAAAATCTTTGACCATTGAAAATTGGTGGCAATTAATTGCAGGATTTTTCGTTATTGTGTTTGTGATTATGATGACGGTAAAATTGGTGAATAAGAAAAAGTCTTAATATCACAGAGAACACAAAGAACAGCCACAAAGTTCACAATGATTTTTTATAAATACCTTCACAAAGACGCTTCGCTTAATTGAGTTTATACTATTTTAGACTTAGCCATAAAGCTTCGAAAAGCAAGGCGTCTCAAATATCTTAATTTTGTGTACTTTGTGATTACTTTGAGAACTTTGTGATAAAAAAAACTAAAAAACTATGACCGAAAATGAATTATCAACTATTATTATCGGCTGTGCTATAGAAGTACATCGAAGATTGGGAGCAGGTTTATTAGAAAGAGCATACCAAGAATGTTTAATGTACGAATTAAAACTAAATGGCTTGAAAGTAGAAAAAGAAGTATTGCTTCCTATTACTTACAAAGACTTGAAAATAGATAATGGTTACAGAATAGATTTATTAGTAGAAGATAAAGTAGTGGTAGAATTAAAAACTGTAGAAGAACTTCACAATGCACATTTTGCTCAGGTTCTAACTTATCTTAAATTTGGAAACTACAAATTAGGGCTCATTTTTAATTTTAATGAAGCTATTTTAAAAAACGGAATTAAAAGAATTATCAATTAATGATTGCAATACTAAAAAAAGAACTTTGGAGTTATTTCGGGAATTGGAGTGCATGGATTATCATCGGTGCATTTTCTTTGATTTCTGCCTTATTTTTATTTTTTTTCGAGAATGATTTCAATATTCTAGAAATCGGAACAGCCAGTTTGCAGAGCTTTTTCACACTTTCGCCGTGGTTGTTTTTGTTCATTATTCCTGCATTAGCCATGAAATCTTTTGCCGAAGAACAACAAAACGGAACATTGCAATGGCTTTTTTCTCAACCGTTAAGCATTTCTGAAATCGTTTCAGGGAAGTTTTTCGCGGTATTTTTAGTCGGGATTTTATGTTTACTTCCTTCATTGGTTTACCTCTACTCCGTTTACGTTTTAGGCATTCCTGCAGGAAATTTAGACCTGGGAGCAACTTTAGGAAGCTATTTCGGGATTATTCTTCTCATTGCAGCATTTTCAGCGGTTGGGATTTTGGCAAGTTCACTCTCTACGAATCAAATTATGGCTTATTTATTGGGCGTTTTCTTGAATTTCATCTTATACTTCGGCATAGAACAATTGGCCAATTTCAAATTGTTGGGAGGCGCAGATTATTTGCTTCAAAATCTTGGTTTTTATCATCATTTTATAGCCTTTACAAGAGGTTTGATTGATACACAAGATGTATTTTACTTTCTTTTTGTGATTGGATTGAGTTTGTTTTTAGCGAAGATTTTTGTGGAGAAGAAGAAATAGTTATTTAACCGCAAAAGCGACCAAAGAATTGATTGAAAAATAAAGCAAGCCAAAAGTAAAAAAAGAAAATTCTCCCTTTTTTTTACTTTTGAAAAACTTAAAAAGCAACAAAAGCTTTTGTCTCTTTTGTGGTTTAAAATTTAATATAAAAAATGAAACAAAATTTAAAATATATTATTCTAGCCATCATCCTATTTTTAGGGATTTTCGGGGTATTTTCTCATCGTTTTGATTTGACCAAAGAAAAACGCTACACCCTTTCTGATGCTACGGTAGAAACCCTGAAGTCTGTAAAAGAACCACTGACTGTAGAAGTTTATCTGGAAGGTGATTTTCCTGCAAGTTTTAAGCAATTGCAGAACGAAACGCAGTTTCTTTTGGAAGAATTCAGAAAAATAAATCCAAAAATTGATTACAAATTCATCGATCCTATTGCGACCAAAATGTCTCAAGATACGCTTCAAGCGATGGGAATGCAACCTTCTATGTTGCCCGATATGAAAGATGGGAAAGTTTCTCAAATCGTGCTTTTTCCTTACGCAGCACTTAAATATAAAGGTTACGGAACTTCTATTTCGCTCATTACCAATCAAATGGGAATAGATGCAGCGGAACAGTTAACCAAATCCATTGAAAATCTGGAGTTTAACTTCGCTTCTACCATTAAATCTTTGGTAGCAGACCAAAAGAAAAATGTAGGCGTTTTGGTGAATCAAGATGAATTAAGAGTAGATGAATTCCGTAGTTTTATGGACATGACGCTCGAAAATTACAATGCTGGTCCTGTAATTCCTGTGAACAAAAAAGAGTTGACTCTAGAAGATCTTCCGAATTTAGAAAGAATGGATGCTTTGGTGATTGCGAAGCCTAGAAAAGCCTTTACTGATGGTGAAAAAGTGATTCTAGACCAATACATTATGCACGGAGGAAAAACACTTTGGATGATTGACGCCGTGAATGCAGAAATGGATACTTTGATGACCAAGAAAAAACTTATGGCTTATCCTATCGACATCAATATGACTGATTTTTTCTTTAATTATGGCGTGAGAATCAATGCGCCTTTGATTAAAGATTTTCAAAAATCTGCTTTGATTAGATTGCAAGTTGGCGAAGTGGCAGGAAATCCTCAATACACCAACTTAATTTGGCCTTATTTTCCTTTGGGAATTAATGAAAACAACAATCCGATTACCAAAAACATCAATCCTGTAAAATTTGAATTCCCAACGGCTATTGATACTTTAGGAAGAAAAAATATCAAAACTCAAGTGCTTTACGAATCGAGTGAAAGAACCACTGCTAAGTCGGTTCCTAATTATGTAGAACTATCAGAAATGGCGAATCTTGACAGTCTTTCTGTGATGGAAAAACCTACAACTCCTAAGATTTTTGCGGTGAGTTTAGAAGGTAAATTTACTTCTGCTTATGCGAATAGAAGTGAGAAAAACGGTTTCTCTAATTTCAAAAATGAAGTTGCTGGAAACAATAAAATGATTGTTATTTCTGATGGTGATGTTGGCCGAAATCAAATGATGAAAGGTCAAAACTTACCTTTAGGAGCAGATTTATTGACTGACCAACTCTACGGAAACGAACAATTTTTGAGAAACTGCTTAGATTGGCTTCTCGATGATTCTAATTTAATTGAATTAAGAAACAGAAATATAGAATCTCGCTTGCTTGACAGAAGAAGAATAGACGAAGAAAAAACGAATTGGCAATGGTTTAATTTATTGACACCATTAGCAATTTTAGGACTTTTGGGCGGAATTTTCTTCTGGTTGAGAAAGAAGAAATTCGGATAATTATTGACGGTTTGTGAAGTCGTTTATTTGTAAAGTTGTGAAGTCGTAAAATTGTATTTTTTTCCACAACTTTACTGTTTATCAGTTTAACAGCTCTACGACTTCGCGACTTTACCGTTTAACAGTTTTACATTTACACATCTTTTATAAAATCCTCATATTCATAATACACCATCTCAAAAGCGGTCATTTTTTCGACAAAGAATTCGAAAATTTCTCGCCACGTATTTTTATTGTAGATGGAAACGCCATGTTTTTCTACCCAAAATCTAGAAATCACTTTTCCGTTTTCTAAGGTGTAGAATTCATCCTTAAAAACTTCGCATTTCAGTTCATCTTCTAAAATTCCTTCGAGAGACCAAAGCTTCTCATAATAAGCATTTCTGAAGATTTCATCTTTCATTTCTATGTCTATAGAAACCTCAGCTTTTTTGTTATCACAATAGAATTTAAAGGCAAAATCTTTGATTTTGGTATCGTACAAAATCCATTTTCTCGGAAACGACTTCCCGAAACTGGTCCAAAATTCCTTTTTAATCTTCGCTGCTTCTTCTTTACTGAACATAATTGATAACTAATTATTGATAGTTTGCGAAAATAGGGAAAAATTGCGAGTGTTTTTGTATATTTGGTTTTTTGAATTACTTTATAGACCATGAAATACGCAAATATCAGAGAAGAAGAAATTAAAATTAAAGTAAGAGACGATTTTTTCTCAGAATACGATTACAAAATTTTAGGAAATATAGATTTCTGCATTACTCCGAAAAATAAAAACCCAAAACAAACTCAATTATTTGATGATATAAATTTACTTTGGGCAGAAGCTAAAACTGGAGATTATGATGTGATTTCTATGTTTGCACAATTAATTCTAACCATTGGTAAAGCTAGAACTTTTGACAAAACTTTACCCCCTGCTTTTTTAGGAGCTTTTGATGGTAAAAAGATTGCTTTTATTCCTTATAATGCTGTATTAGATATTTTCTCGCTCAATGATTTTAATTGGAATGTAACCAGTAGTAACCAAAACACCAAAGAATTTTCAATTATTAGAGAACGTGTTCAAAAATCTTTAGACAAAAATGATTATTTGTATGATTTTCTAAAAGATGAAAAAGAACTTAAATTTTTCATTAAAAATAATCTCGCAAAGGCTACAGAAGCTGGTAAAATATTGATTAATAAAAACAATTTTGTCCCTATCTATTTACGCTGGGTAGAACAAGTAAAACCTTATATAGATTTTAATTGGGAAGATGGCAAAAAACAAAACATTTTAGACAATAGTTTTTTTTTAGCAGATTTGTTTGTAGATGACAAAGGAACTCCTGTAATAGAAGATGATACGCCAATTTCTGAAAATCTTTTTGTAGTTTTCAGAAATGGGCATTATGAAATTGCCAAAGAAAATTTAAAATCTCTTTTTAATGCTACCATTCCTTTTAAGGATAAAAAACCTTACGAACAATTCTGGAAAAAATACAAAAGACCACCGCTAGAAGAATTTCAGAATTATATTTTGGAGCGAAAAGATTTGCTTGTTCCACAAGATATTAGAGAGAGAAAAGGCGCATATTTTACTCCAAGAATATGGGTAGAACTTTCACAGAAATACATTGCTGATGTTTTGGGTGAAGATTGGCAAGATGAATATTATGTTTGGGACTGTGCTGCAGGAACTGGTAATTTATTGGCTGGTCTTACTAACAAATACCATATTTTCGCTTCTACACTAGATCAATCTGATGTAAATGCAATGCATGAACGTATAGAAAACGGTGCTTTACTATTACATGATTATGTATTTCAGTTTGATTTCTTGAATGATGAATTTCTGCCAAAATCTAAAGGCGGAAAATTACCAGACGATTTGTACAACATTATTACTGACGAAGAAAAAAGGAAAAAACTTGTCATTTATATAAATCCTCCTTATGCGGAACATGGAAATAGATCTGTTTTTGCAGGAGAAGGAGAAGAGCATAAATCAAGTGTCGCAACAAAAAGTAAAGTATATTCCGATTTCAATAAGATTGTTGGAACAGCAGTTCGTGAATTATATGCACAATTTTTTTTAAGAGTGTATAAAGAAATACCTAATTCAATTTTATGTTCCTTTAGCACTTTAAAATTTGTTAACTCTCCAAATTTTTCATTATTTAGGGAATATTTTAGAGTAAGATTTAATAAAGGCTTTGTTTGTAAAGCAAATAGTTTTGATAACGTCAAAGGAAAATTCCCAATTGGTTTTCTTATTTGGAATTTAGATAATAAAGAGATTATTAATTCAGTTTCTGTAGATGTATATGAAGATAATGCAAATTATATTCAAAGCAAAAATTTCTTTGTTATTGAAAAAAACAAATATTTCATTAATTGGTTTAGACCTTACATTGATAGAAAAGAATTAGAATTAGGTTCATTACATATTCATAGTAATGATATTCAGCAACAAAATGTAATTTCTATAACTTCAACACCTACAAAAAGTGATATTTTACAAAAAACATTTTCTTATATCACTAAGAATAATTTGATTGAAGTTAGTATGTATTATGCAATACGTCATTGTATTGAAGCAACTTGGTTAAATAATCGCGACCAATTTTTATTCCCAAATGAAGGTTGGAAAACCGATTTAGAATTTCAAAATGATTGTCTTGCCTATACTCTATTTTCCAATAATATACAATCGCAATTTGGCACCAATCACTGGATTCCATTTACAGAATTAGAAGTAAATGCAAGAAGCAAGTTCGAAAGCAATTTTATGACCGATTTTATCAATGGAAAAGTGAAAATAGAAAATCAAAATGTAGATTTATTTTCACAACAAGAAACCCTTTCAGAGTTTGAAACTCTGAAAGGGTTGTCTACAAGATTGCAATTTTCAGAAGAAGCTAAACTTGTTTTTGATGCTGGCAAAAATCTTTGGAAATATTATCACACTCAAGAATTCCCCTCTTTCAGAGGGGTGGATTCCAACGCAGTTGGAAGACGGGGTGTTTATAACGTAAATGCAAGTTTATACGATATTCGCGAACATTTCCAAGGACGCAACGAAAAAGGAAAGATGAAGAATAAAAGTGATGATGAAACGTATATGAAACTCATTGCAGAACTACGTACTGCTCTAAAAATTCTAGCCAAAAAAATAGAACCAAAAGTCTATGAATATGGTTTCTTGAAAGAATGATTTTTTAACAAAGCGTACCAAAGAAAAAAAATTATTTGTTGCCCATTTTTAAAAAAAATAAAATGATTATTTTTGCGATATGTTATCAAAAAAATCTCAATATGCTTTTAAAGCGCTTTCTTATCTGGTAGAGAAAAGAAATGTAGGGCCTGTTTTGATTTCAGAAATTTCAGAAGCTAAAAAAATACCATTAAAGTTTTTAGAAAACATTCTTCTTCAGCTCAAAAAAGCTGAAATTCTCGACAGCAAAAAAGGTAAAGGTGGTGGTTATTTCTTTAAGGTGAATCCAGAAAAAGTAAGCCTTGCTATTATTCTAAGATTGGTAAACGGACCTATTGCTATGTTGCCTTGTGTAAGTCTTAATTTCTACGAAAAATGCGAAAATTGTAACGAAAATCATTGCAGTTTGCATGATGTGTTAATAGAAGTTAGAGATGCCACGCTTTCTATTTTAGAAAAAAAATCATTAATTGATTTAAAAGATTAACCTACCTGAATTATATCATTTTTTTTACTTTATTAGTCTACTAATTTGGTAGGTTAATAAATTGTAGATAAATTTGTAAAATTCAATCTTTATAAGAAAAACATGCTTTCAGAACAAGAAATTCTACATATAGAAAACGCTACACTAGAAAATGCACTGAGATTTGTAGCAGAAAAATTTAAAGATTCTGCTGTATTTTCTACTTCTTTAGGACAAGAAGATCAGGTAATTACAGATGCTCTTCTTAAAAATAATATCCCTGTAAAAATTTTTACTTTAGATACTGGCAGATTATTTTATGAACATTATGAACTTTTGTCTAAAAACAACGCCAAATACAAAACCAAAATTAAAGTGTATTTTCCAGAAGCAGATGATGTAGAAAAATTTGCAAACGAAAAAGGCATTAATTCTTTTTATCACAGTGTAGAAAACCGAAAAGAGTGTTGCTTTATAAGAAAAGTAAAACCACTTAACAGAGCTTTAGAAGGTGCTAAAATCTGGATTACAGGTCTTAGAAGCGAACAATCTGAAAACCGTGAAACCATGAAAATGATAGAATGGGACGAAACGAGAAAACTCTACAAATTTAACCCGCTAATTCATTGGGATTATCAGCAAATGATAGAATACATCACCGAAAACAAGGTGCAATATCTTCCGCTTCATGATAAAGGTTTTATAAGCATTGGTTGCGCTCCTTGCACAAGAGCCATAGAAAAAGATGAAGATGCAAGAGCTGGAAGATGGTGGTGGGAAACTTCTAAAAAAGAATGCGGTTTGCATGCTCCTGAAAAATAATTTTTAAAAAATTTAGAAAAAATCAACAGAAAATAAATGAACAATTATAAATTAGATTACTTAGAACAGTTAGAAGCAGAAAGCATATACATTATGCGAGAAGTGGCAGCACAGTTCGAAAGACCTGCTCTGCTTTTCAGTGGTGGTAAAGATTCTATAACATTAGTTCACCTTGCTATTAAAGCATTTGCTCCACATAAAATACCTTTTCCTTTGGTACATATAGATACGGGACACAATTTCCCAGAAGCTTTAGCATTCAGAGATCAATACGCCAAAAATAATGGTGCCGAATTAATCATTAGAAAAGTTGAAGACACTATAAATTTAAAAAAATTAACCGAACCCAAAGGTAAATTTGCCAGCAGAAACTGGTTACAAACTCATACATTGCTAGATTGTATTGAAGAATTTCAGTTTGATGCTTGTATTGGTGGTGCAAGAAGAGACGAAGAAAAAGCAAGAGCCAAAGAAAGATTTTTTTCGGTGAGAGATGAATTCGGACAATGGGAACCCAAACTTCAGCGCCCAGAATTATGGAACATTTACAACGGAAGAATTCATAAAGGAGAAAACGTGCGCGTTTTTCCAATCAGCAACTGGACAGAACTAGACGTTTGGAACTACATCAAAAAAGAAAACATTCCGCTTCCTTCTATTTATTTTGCTCATAACAGAGAAGTGATAGAGTTTGAAAATCAACTAATTGCCGTTTCAGATTTTATAAGAATAGATGAAGATGATGTTATTGTAAACAAAAAAGTAAGATATAGAACTGTAGGAGATATGACTTGTACAGCTGCAGTAGAATCTTCTGCCGATACTTTAGACGAAGTAGTAAACGAAATTGTTGCCACCAGAATTTCTGAAAGAGGCGAAACCAGAATAGACGATAAAGTAACAGAAGCAGCAATGGAAGACCGTAAAAAAGGCGGTTATTTTTAACCATAAATGATGAATCATAAATGATATTTGATTGAGTTTTACATTTTTTTAAAAATTCAACAATCATTTCTCATTACACATTACTTATTACTCATAAAAAAATATGGATATATTAAGATTTATTACCGCAGGAAGCGTAGACGACGGAAAAAGTACCTTAATTGGTAGATTATTATATGATAGCAAAAGTATTTTGGTAGACCAATTAGAAGCGCTAGAAAAACAATCTAAAATTAAAAATGCAGACGGAATAGATTTGGCACTTCTTACTGATGGTTTAAGAGCAGAAAGAGAACAAGGAATTACCATAGATGTAGCCTACAGATATTTCTCTACCCCAAAAAGAAAATTTATTACTGCAGATGCTCCTGGTCATGTTCAGTACACCAGAAACATGATTACAGGTGCTTCTAATTCTCAATTGATTATTATTTTAATTGATGCGAGATTAGGTGTGATAGAACAAACCAGAAGACACTCTATTATTGCTTCATTACTAAAAATGAAACACATAGTTGTTGCCATCAATAAAATGGATTTGGTAGGTTACAGCGAAGAAATTTTCAATACAATTAAAAAAGATTATCTGGAAATTGCAGAAAGACTTGAACTGAAAAACATTAATTTTTTCCCTATTTCTGCACTTAATGGCGATAATATTGTAGAACCATCTCATCATATGCCTTGGTACAAAGGTTCTCCGCTTTTAGAATTTTTAGAAACCGTAGAAGTGAGTGATAGCATTAATCTAGAAGATGCCCGTTTCCAAGTTCAGTACGTAATAAGACCACAAACCGAAGAATTGCATGATTACCGTGGTTATGCAGGACCAATCATTAGCGGAATTTACAGAAAAGGAGACCGTGTAAAAATTCTACCATCAAATATAGAAACCACCATCTCAAAAATAGAAACTGGCGGAAAAGAAGTACAAGAAGTTTTTGCACCTCAACCTGCAGTTATTTTACTAGAAGATGATATAGATATTAGCAGAGGTGATTTTTTTGTAAAAACAGATAACCTTCCTAATGTAGAAAATGAATTTGAGGCATTGATTTGTTGGCTAGATCATAAAGAATTACAACCAGGTAATAAATATTTTATTCAGTTCAAAAGCAAATTGGTGAAATCCATTATTAAAGAAATTGAATACAAATTAGATGTCAATACTTTAGATAAAAATGAAGACACTACTTCTGTAAAGCTTAATGAAGTAGTAAAAGTGAAAATAAAAACAGCATCACCAATCGTTTTTGATGCTTACGAAAAAAACAATGCAACTGGCAGTGCAATTTTGGTAGATGAAACCAGCAACAGTACTGTAGGCGCTTGTATGATTCTTTAAAAAAAATAAAAATGTTTATTACCCAAAAATTACAATACCGCATCAATCTTAGTTTTATTATTACATTATTGATTATTGTAATTTCATGTATACTCTATTCTAACGGATCTTTAGATGATGTATTAGCACTTTTAGAAAAAGACAATCATCTTTTTTATTGGATGCTTTTGGTAGGATTTTTCGCAGAAATAATTGCAGGTTCTATGGGAATGGGTTATGGTGTAATCTGTACCAGTATTTTATTAATGTTGAATATTGCACCACCCGTTGTAAGTGCAAGCATACATTCTGCAGAAACTTTTACTACTGCTGCAGGAAGCATAAGTCATTACAAACTAAAAAATGTGAAGAAAAATTTAGTGATAAAATTGGCTATTCCCGCAGTATTTGGCGCTATTATTGGTGCAATAACCCTTACTTATGTGGGTGAATATTATGCCAAAATTACCAAACCATTTATTGCATTATATACACTTTATCTTGGGATAAAAATTTTAGAAAATGCCTACAAAGAAAAAATAAAAAATGCGCCAATAAAAAGAACAAATCTCTCAAGATTAGGACTTGTAGGAGGTTTTATAGATTCTTTCGGAGGTGGAGGTTGGGGACCATTAGTTACAGGAACTCTTATAAAAAATTCTTGGCTTCCGAGATATGCAGTAGGAAGTTCTACTGTTGCAAAATTTATTTTAACATTAAGCAGTGCTATTACTTTTATCATAACAATTGGCATACAACACTGGAACATTATTGCAGGATTGTTAATTGGAGGCATTATCACCGCACCATTCTCTGCTATGCTTACTGCAAAATTACCTCATAAAAAAATGTTTGTAATTGTAGGCATTTTGGTTATTATCATGAGTTTATTTACCATTACAAAATCTATATTTTTCTAGAAAATATTGTAAAATTGAAGTTTTTACCATAAACAAAACTTCGACAAATTTTAGAACTTTGCCGAAGTTGATTCTCTAGAATTCCCCTCCTTTGGAAGGGTGGATTTTTCTGAAGGAAAAAGACGGGGTGGTTATAAATAAATTGCTTTGAAATTTAGAAGTTTTAATCATTTACACAATAAATATAAGTTTCGACTAAAGCCAAAGGAATTTAGAAATAAAAAAAACGAGCTTTAGCCCGTTTCTATTGATATAATTAATAAACTTTAAACTTAAGTGTTACATCTTCTGACTTCTGACTTCCATCTTCTGACTTCTGACTTCCAACTTAAGAAATAACTCCCAATTCTTTCCCTACTTTTTCAAAAGAAGCAATCGCTTTATCTAAATGTTCGCGAGAGTGCGCCGCAGAAAGCTGAACTCTGATTCTGGCTTTTCCTTTCGGTACAACTGGGTAGAAGAAACCGATGACATAAACGCCGTTTTCCATCATTTTTTCTGCAAAAGTTTGGGCTAATTTCGCATCGTACAACATTACCGGAACAATGGCAGCATCACCATCAGGAATATCAAAACCTTTGGCTTTCATTTCCGTACGGAAATATTCTGCGTTTTCCATGACTTTATCACGAAGTGAAGTGTCTTTAGAAAGCATTTCCAGAACTTTCAAAGCAGCTCCTACAATTCCTGGAGCCAGAGAATTTGAAAATAAATACGGACGCGAACGCTGACGAAGCATATCGATAATTTCTTTTTTACCCGAAGTAAAACCTCCAAGAGCGCCACCCAAAGCTTTTCCTAAGGTAGAAGTAATAATATCTACTCTTCCCATCACTTCATTGGCTTCATGTGTTCCACGACCTGTTTTACCAATGAAACCTGTTGCGTGAGAATCATCAACCATTACCAATGCATCATATTTCTCTGCTAAATCGCATACACCTTTTAAATCTGCTACGATTCCGTCCATTGAGAAAACTCCATCTGTAACGATGATTTTGAAACGGTGATTTTGTTTAGAAGCTTCAATAAGTTGTGCTTCTAAATCTTCCATATTATTATTTTTATATCTGTATCTCGCTGCTTTACAAAGACGAACCCCATCAATAATAGAAGCGTGGTTCAACTCGTCTGAAATAATAGCATCTTCTTCTGTGAAAAGCGGTTCAAATACCCCACCATTTGCATCAAAAGCTGCTGCGTACAAAATGGTATCTTCGGTACCCAAAAATTCAGAAATTTTCGCTTCTAATTCTTTATGAATATCCTGAGTTCCGCAGATAAAACGCACAGATGACATTCCATAACCATGAGAAGCAATCATGTCTTGAGATGCTTTCATCACTTCTGGATGGTTAGAAAGTCCCAAATAATTATTGGCACAGAAATTCAACAATGATTTTCCATTGGCTACAATTTCTGCAGATTGTTGTGAAGTAATGATTCTTTCACGCTTGTACAATCCGTCATTTTCGATATTTTCTAGCTCGTTTTGTAAGTGTTTAAGGTATTTTTCTGAAATCATTTTTTAGATTTTTTGATTTTCACAAATGTAATAAAAAAAGCCCTCATAAAAGAAGGCTTTGTCGATATATTCTAAGTGTTGGTTTCTTTGAAATTATAAGATTTTTCATTTCTTCTAATCCTAAAGGATGGGAAAAATCTTCATATTTACTACAAATCTATCACAGGTTCTAGCAATTGTTCCATTCTGGCTTTTATTTGGTCTACTGAACCTAAATAACCATTGATTAACAGAGAAAAAGAAAGAATTCTTCCGTCTCTAGTTTTAATGTAACCTGCCAAACATTTTACCCCATTAAGTGTTCCTGTTTTGGCAAAAATTTGACCGTAATTGTTACCCGATTTAAACATTCTTCTCAGCGTTCCTGTTTCTCCAGCAATCGGCAAAGATTTAAGGAAACCGTCATAATATTTCTCTTTCATCACATCTGCCAAAAACTCCACCTGAGAAA